>Ga0154717_1076_pt4 | contig 30746 bp, 31 predicted proteins | sample Rifle2008BG16ft_FD_105725 | JGI IMG/M metagenome (GOLD analysis project Ga0154717, IMG submission 105725) | Betaproteobacteria bacterium RBG_16_64_18
CGGGCCCGCCGCCGATGACCACCAGATCAAAGGATTCGACCATGGCGCGCCTACAGGAACAACGCGATCGGCGATTCGACGAGCTTCTTGAACGCGGCGAGGAACGCCGCGCCCAGCGTGCCGTCCACCGCGCGGTGATCGACCGACAGCGTGCAGGTCATCAGCGTGGCGACCGCGAGCGCGCCGTCGCGCACGATCGGCCGCTGTTCGCTCGCCCCCACCGCCAGGATGCAGGCCTGCGGCGGGTTGATGATCGCCGCGAACTCGCGGATGCCGACCATGCCCAGATTGGAAACCGTGAAGCCCCCACCCTGGTATTCGTCGGGGCGCAGGCGGCTTTGCTGCGCGCGCGCCGCGAGTTCCTTCATCTCCGCCGAGATCTCGCGCAGGCTCTTTGCGTCCGCGTTGCGCACCACCGGCGTGACGAGGCCGCTCGGCGCGGATACGGCTACGGCCACGTCGACGTCGCGGAAGCGCCGGATCGCGTTCTCGCCCCACGCGGCGTTCACCGCCGGGACCTTTCTGAGAGCCAGCGCGGCCGCCTTGATGACCAGGTCGTTCACCGAGAGCTTCAGGCCCGCGACCATCTCGTTCGCCTGCGTGCGCGCGGCGAGCAGCGCATCGACCTCGCAGTCGATGGTGAGGTAGAAATGGGGGACCGAGCGCTTGGCTTCGGCCAGGCGCTGCGCGATGACGCGCCTCGTGTTCGAGTGGGGGATGTCCTCGTAAGCCGGCCCGGCGGGCCGTGCGGCGAGCGCCGTGGCGCCGGCGCGGGAGGCGGCTTGCACGTCGGCTTTGAGCACCCGGCCGTTCGGTCCCGATCCGGACACGCGGGCCAAGTCGACGTTGAGGTCTCGGGCGATGCGCCGCGCGAGCGGGCTTGCGAATACGCGCCCACCCGGGTCACGCGCGACCGCGTGGGCCGGGGCCGCCGCGGCTGGCGGCTGAACCGCAGCACGAGCGGGCTGCTTCGGCGCTGCCGCGGCCGGCGCCTTCTCGCCCTTGCCGGCGAGCAGCGCGATCACAGTGGCCACCTTCACGCCGCTGGTTCCTTCCGGAACCAGGATGCTGCCGAGCACGCCGTCCTGCTGCGCCTCGACTTCGACCACGGCCTTGTCGGTTTCGATCTCGAGCAGAACCTCGCCCTGCTTGACCGGATCGCCTTCCTTCTTGGCCCAGCGGACGATGTTACCCTCGGTCATGGACGGTGCCACGGCCGGCATCAGGATTTCTGTGGACACGCTGACTCCTTAACTTAAAGACGGCATAGCCCCGCAAACGAGCCGGGGCGGTTGCTTTGCCCTATATCTTCTCCCGATTTCGGACCGTTGCAACTTCGCAACTGTCCGAAATCGGGAGATATGGTAAACCCCAAATACTTCGCCGGTGCTGTCAATCCGCGAAATCGAAACAACTAATAGTCGTATTTCCTGATCGCAGGATGCCACAGCCGGGCAGTGGTCTCCTTTTCGTAGCCTTTGCCGTCCGGGAAGCTGACCAGTTCCAGCTGCATGCCCCAGGGCGCGAGAAAATAGATCCAGGTCTGGCCCGCATGGGGACCGGTCGAGCGCACGGTCGGCTCGCCGAGGATGCGCACGCCCCGCGACTTCAGGTAGGCGATCGCCTCGCCGATGTCGTCCACGTAGAACGCGAGATGGTGGCCGCCGACGTCGCTGTTTTTCGGCTGCTGCCGGTTCTGGCCGGGCGATTCGTACTCGAACAACTCGAAGTTCGCGCCATTTCTGCAGCGCAGGAACCGCAGCTTCTTCATCACTGCGCGCGGATGCACGTTCAGGTGCGTCTGCATCCAGTCGCCGTCCGACTGGAACGGTCCGAGTTCGTGAAAGGCCTCGCAGCCGATCACGTTGACGAAAAAATCGACCGCCTCTTCGAGGTTCGGCACGGTGAAGCCGATGTGGTCGGTTCCACGCAGGCCGGGCAATCCCTGATTCGGCTGTGGCATGACTTTTCCTAAACCCATCTGGCCGATGGCAAGCGGCCAGGCGTATTTTGCCTTTTATGATCTCCCCATTTCGGTCGGTTGCGAAGCAACCGACCGAAATGGGGAGACGTATTAAACCCCACAACCACCGCGATCTCTGTTGACACCTGAAAGGGCCTATGCCGCCTTCACCAGCGACAACGCGCGGCCCGAATCGGCGAGCACCTGGGCGTAGCCCGCGCGGATCTCCTCGATGCCGACGAAGGCCGCGCGCTCCAGCACCTTGGAGACGCTGGGCGAAGATTCTCCGCCGTGAATGCGCTTCACCGGCTGGTCCAGGTGATCGAACAGGCGCCGCTGGAGCTCGTCGGTCACCATCGCGCCGTAGGAGGCGGTGAGCGGCCCCTGTTCGAGCATGACGACGTTGTTGGTCTTCTTCACGCTCGCGCCTATCGTTTCCCAGTCGAGGCCGGCGCGGTCCAGCGAGCGCAGGTCGATCACCTCGGCGTCGATGCCCATTTCGTCGGCCGCCTTCACGGCAAGCGGGGTCATCGCCGAGTAGGTGAGCACCGTGAACACCGAACCCGGGCGCACGACCTTCGCCTTGCCCAGCGGAATGCAGTAATCGAAATCCTCCAGGGGCCCGGGGCCGCTCGTGTTGTACAGCGCGACGTGTTCGATCACCAGCACCGGGTCCTCGCACAATAGCGCGCTGTTCATCAGGCCCACGTAATCGAACGGGGTCGAGGGCGCGACGATGCGCCAGCCCGGCCACATCGCATACATCCCGGCCGGATCCATGGAGTGCTGCGAGCCATAGCCGGTGCCGATGGCGCATTTGGTGCGCACGACGATGGGCATGCGGGTCACGCCGCCGAACATGTGGCGCGCCTTGGCGATCTGGTTGAACACCTGGTCGGCGGCGACCAGCGCGAAATCCGGGTACATGAATTCGATCACCGGGCGGTAGGTGCCCTCCATCGCCACGCCGCCTCCGAGGCCCGCGAAACCCTGCTCGGCGATCGGCGTCGGGATGATGCGGTCTGGGAAGCGCGCCGCCAGGCCGCGGGTCGCGCCGTTGGTGCCGCCTTTCAGGCGGTGTATGTCCTCGCCCATGCAGAAAATGCGTTCGTCCTGCTCCATGCGCCGCCCCATCACGGTGGAGACGACGTCGATGAACTTGACCTCGCCCACCTTGCCCGAGGCGGTCTCGAGTTCCTCGAAGCGCGCGCCGCTGAATTCGGAGAGGTCGCCGCGCAGCCCTTCGTCGCGGAATTCCGGCTTCGGCCACAGGGACGGTACGATGCGCCGCCTCTCGCCTTCCATTTCCGTGAGGCGCTCGGCGATGTCACGCATGGCGGCTTGGGCGCCCGCACGCAGCGCGGCGTCCGCCTTCTCGGTGAGCCAGCCGCGCTGGATCATTTCGCGGGCCATGCGGGCGAGCGGGTCGCGCGCGCGCCAGGAGGCCTCCTCTTCCTTGGTGCGGTAGCCGAACGCGCTCCCGAGCAGCCCGCCGCCGTGATGGAAGAAGCGGTAGACATCGGCCTCGATGATGGCCGGTCCCTTGCCGGTGCGCATCACATCGACCGCCATCTGACTTGCAAGCCGGACTGCCACCGGGTCCATGCCGTCGACCCGGAATGCGGGGATGCCGTAGGCGGTGCCGCGCGACGACAGGCGTGTTTCGCGGGTTTCCTCGGCGATCGTCGTCGAGACGGCGTACTGGTTGTTCTCGATGAAGAAGCAGATCGGCAGCGACCACAGCGCGGCGAGGTTCATCGATTCGGGCACCGCGCCGATGTTGACCGCGCCGTCGCCGAAGAAGGTGAACACCACGTCGCCTTCGCCGCGCCGCTTCTTTGCCCAGGCCACGCCGTTTGCGGGCGGGACGCCGCCGCCGACGATGGCGTTGGTGCCGAGCGCTCCGGCTTCGACCCAGCGCAGGTGCATCGAGCCGCCGCGGCCCTTGCAGTAGCCGTCGGCCAGACCGAGGATTTCCGCGAGCGTGCGGTACAGGACCGTCTTGATGGATTCAGGAAGGGGTGCCTTGCGCGGATCGTAGTCGGCCGGGTCCACGTGCTGCAGGCACTTGGCGAGAAACTGGTGATGGCCGCGGTGCGAACCGGTGACCTGGTCGGTCGATCGCAGCGTCGCGATCGCGCCCACGGCGCTGCCGTCCTGGCCGATGCTCGAGTGCGCCGGGCCGTGTATCAGTCCCTGGCCGTCCAGTTCGAGCACCATCTCCTCGAAGGCGCGCACCAGGTGCAGGTGGTTCAGCATGCGCAGCAGCGCGGGCGCGCCGAGCTGGTCCCAGTCCTTGGCGGTCGAGGCGATCTGCTGCCACGGCGCGTCGGGGGTCAGGTTGGTGATCTTGGGCATCCCTCACTCCTTTGATAACTTGCCGGCATTGCTGTTCGGCCAGGGTTCTTCGTCATCCTCGGCTGGTCGTCACCTTGAGCGTGGCGAAGGATCTCAGGGGCGCGCAGCCCGCTCACGCCGGCGCCAGCCGGTTGGGAAATACCTGCGGCCGCAGCTTCGGGTGGCAGAGCATCATCTTTGGCGCAAAGGCGGTCTCCGCGCCCAGCGCCTCGGCGGCGTGCCAGGCCCAGCGTGGGTTCCACATTGCGCCGCGGGCAAGCGCGATCATGTCGGCCCTGCCGGAGGCGATGATGTCCTCTGCCTGTTTCGGCTCGGTGATCAGCCCCACCGACATGGTCGGGAGGCCGGCTTCCTTGCGCACCTTTTCCCCGAACGGCACCTGGAAGCCGGGCGCAAACGGTATTTTCGCGCGGGGGTCGATGCCACCGGAGGACACGTCCAGGTAGTCGCAGCCCAGTTTCTTGAGCTCGATCGCGAGCGCGACGGTTTCCTCGGGCGTCCATCCGCCCTCCATCCAGTCGGTCCCCGACACGCGCATGCCCATCGGCTTGTCGGCGGGCCACACCGCGCGTACCGCCGCGAACACCTCGAGCGCGAAGCGCATGCGGTTCTCCAGGCTGCCGCCGTATTCGTCCATGCGCTGGTTGCTGATGGGCGATAGGAACTGGTGCACCAGGTAGCCGTGGCCGCCGTGGATCTCAATCAGGTCGTAGCCGATGCGTTCGGCCCGTTTGGCCGCGGCCACCCATTCGCCGATCAGTCTCTTGATTTGCTCCCCGGTGAGAGCCTCGGGCACCGGCCAGTCCGGACCGAAGGGCAGAGCCGAAGGGGCTTCGGTCTTCCATCCGCCGTCTTGCCCCGGCTTGAGTGGCTTGCCTCCGTCCAACGGGGTCTGCGTCGACCCCTTGCGCCCGGCGTGGGCGAGCTGCAGGCCGTGCTTGGCGACGCCGTAGGTCCGGCAGAAGTCGATCACGCGCTTCATCGCCGCTTCGTTGCCGTCGGAATACATTCCGGCGCACTTCGCGGTGATGCGTCCGGCGGGGTTGACATCGGTCATCTCGGTCATCACCAGTGCTGCGCCGCCGAGGGAAAGCGTTCCCAGGTGCATCAGATGCCAGTCGGTGGCCGAGCCGTTCTCGGAGTTGTACTGGCACATCGGCGAGACCGTGATCCGGTTCGGCAGCGTCAGGCCGCGCAGGGCGATGGGTGAAAACAGGGCGCTTGCCATTTCAAATGCCTCTTCTGCGTTAAGACAGGTGGGAATATCGGCCGGATCATCAGGATCCGGACCGGTGGACGTGCCGTCAAGAAGACGGTAATTATATTCGGACGCCTGTGGCGGCGCCAACCCTGTGAAGCGGGGTTCGACGCGAAACTGATGGCAACAGAGGGAGCGCTAAGCTACACGAAAACGACCGTATTGGGTTATTTTGTGTCAACAATCGGCACACAGTCCGCCGCCCGGCTGCCGGGGGATGTACAGTGGCGCTTGACATCGGGTCAAGCGGGTCGTTGGGTCGCTGATCCGGGCTTCACGCATTCAGAGGAGGGTACGCATGAAGAAGTCCGGAATGAACCGCCGCGCCGTAGAATTTCCAAGCGTAATTCCAGGGCAAATCATCCGCGCCGACCTGTACACGCCAAAGAAGGGCAAAGGCCCGTTTCCGGTCGTGGTCATGGGCGGCGGCTGGTGTTACGTCAAGGAACTGATCATGCCGGAATACGCCGAATTCTTCGTGCGCGCCGGCATGGCGGCACTGGTCTTCGACTACCGGTGCCTGGGCGCAAGCGATGGCGAGCCGCGCCAGCATCTTGATCCGTGGCACCAGATAGACGATTACCGTTCGGCCATCGACGCGGTCAGCTACCTTGACGCGTTCAAGGGCGTCATCGATCCGGCGCGCATCGGCGTATGGGGCATATCGTATGCGGGCGGGCATTCGCTGATTGTCGGCGCGATCGACCCGCGGGTGAAGTGCATCGTTTCGCAGATTCCGATCATCGAGGGTTGGTACAACTCCATGCGTGCGCACGGCTCGGTCGGGTTCCGTGAACTGACCTCGCTGGTCAACGAGGAGCGCAAGCGCCGTTATCTGACCGGCAAGCACCGGTTCATTCCGCATTCGGGCGATCCGAAGAAAGAGGTGGTCACCTGGCCGCACCCGGAAACCAAGCCCATCTTCATGGAAATCAAGAAGACGACCGCGCCCCGCCACGAGCACTACAGCACCATCGAGTCGGTCGAACTTCTCTGGAACTATAACGCGCGGCCGTTCCTGTCCCGCATTCTCGATACACCCACGCTGATGATCGTCGCCGAAGGCGACGACCTCACGATGTGGGAGCAGGAGGTGCCGGCTTTCAGCCAGATCGCCACCGCACGCAAGAAACTCTTCGTGCAGCGCGCGAGCACGCACATGAGCATGTACAGCAATCTGTCGCATCTCGCGATTGCCGGGACAGAGGCGGCAAACTGGTATCGCGAGTGGTTGATCGAGAACATCTGACCGGCAGAGGCCGTGCCGGCGAATTGCGGCGCCGGGAGTGGAGGACACCATGAACGCGAGCGACAACCAGCTTGTCGGCTTCTACCGCTGCATGCGGCTGATACGCCGTTTTGAAGAACGCGTGGTGGAGCTGGTCAACCGCAACGAAATCGTCGGTACGACGCACGAGTATGTCGGCGAGGAGGCCGTGGCGACCGGGGTCTGTCACGCGCTGGGCGTCGAGGACGTGATCACCTCGACCCATCGCGGCCACGGCCACATTCTGGCCAAGGGGGGCGACCCCCGGCGCATGGTGGCCGAACTGATGGGCAGGAAGACCGGCTACAACGGCGGTCGCGGCGGTTCGATGCACATCGCGGACCTCGGCCTCGGAATATACGGCGCCAACGGCATCGTCGGGGCCGGCGTGCCGATAGCCTGCGGCGCCGCGATGGCGTTCAAGCAGCGCGACAGCAGCCGGGTGGCGGTTGCGTTCTTCGGCGATGGAGCGATCAACCAGGGCGTGGTGCATGAAGCCATGAACCTCGCGTGCATCTGGCAGCTTCCGGTCGTATTCGTCTGCGAGAACAACGGCTACGGAATTACCGCCTCCATCCGCGACATGTCGCGGATTCAGAAGCTTTCGGACCGGGCCGCCGCCTACGGCATGCCTGCCGAAACGGTCGACGGGATGGACGTGCGGGCCGTGCATGCGGCGACCACGGCCTTGGTGGCGAGGGCCCGGGCGGGCGGGGGGCCCTCCTTTCTCGAGTGTCTGACGTACCGCTTCGTCGGTCACTTCACGGCCGAGCGCGCGCTGGGGCTCAAGTACCGCACCGAGCAGGAGGTCGCCGAATGGCGCCTGCGTGATCCGATCGCAACCTATCCGCTCTGGCTGCGCGACCAGAAACTGTGCGATCCGGCCCGGGTGGACGAGGAGGTGGAGGCGCAGCTGGAGGAAGCGATCGCCTATGCGCGCGAGAGCGAGCTCCCCGCTCCGCAGGACGCGCTGCAGGGAATGTACGCCGTGACCTATCCCGGGCTTCCCGCGCGGGGCTGGTGAGAGCAAGGAGGCAACGATGCGCGAAATGCGGTACCTGGAAGCGATGCGGGAGGGATTACGCGAGGAGATGCTGCGCGACGACGCGGTGTTCGTCCTCGGAGAGGATGTGCGCAACAGCGTGCGCGGGCTCACGAAGGGCTTGTTCCAGGAATTCGGTGCCAAGCGGGTGTACGACACGCCGATATCCGAGGCGGGCTTCACGGGGCTGGCCACGGGGGCCGCGATCGCAGGCATGCGGCCGGTGGTCGAGTATCAGATCAACGCCCTGGTGTTCGTGGCATTCGATCAGCTCGTCGATCAGGCGCAGAAACTTCGTTACATGATGGGCGGCCAGGGCACGATCCCCGTCACCTATGTCGTGATGGCGTCCGGAGCGCGCCGCGGCCTGTCCGGGCAGCATTCGGATCACCCCTATCCGTTGCTGGTGCACATGGGGATGAAGACGGTGATGCCGGCTACGCCCGAGGACGCCAAAGGGCTCATGAAAGCGGCCATCCGCGAGGACGACCCGGTCGTGATTTTCGCCCCGTCGGCGCTGCTCGCGAACAAGGGCCCGGTCCCCGACGGTGATTACCTCACGCCCCTGGGCCGTGCGCGTATCGCCCGCGAGGGGAAAGACCTCACCATCGTGGCGCTCGGGCCGCTGGTGCCGGACGCACTGAAGTGCGCCGAAACACTTGCCGCGGAGGGCGTGTCGGCCGAGGTGATCGACCCGCGCAGTCTTTTGCCCCTGGACCATGACACGCTGCTGCGCTCGGTGCGCAAGACCGGTCGCGTGGTCATTTTCGACGACTCGAACCGGACTTGCGGGTATGCGGCGGAGATTTCTGCAGTAGTCGCCGATCAAGCGTGGCACGCGTTGCGCGCGCCGGTGCGCCGCATTACGCGCTCCGATGTCCCGGTGCCGTTCAGCATTGCGCTGGACACCTGCGTGCTGCCTTCGCCGGAGCGGCTGCTGGAAGCCTGTCGCGCCAGCGTCAAGGAGACCCGGACATGAGCGTGCACGAAATCCAGATTCCCAAGCTGGGCATGGACACCACCGAGTGCGAGGTCGTCGCCTGGCTCGTCAAGCTGGGCGACCGCGTCGAGAAGGGCGCCGAACTGCTCGAAGTGGAGACCGAGAAGGCCAACGTCGCCATCGAGGCGCCGGTTGCCGGCGTGGTGACCGGGATTCGCGTCCAGGCGGGGGATCGCGTGGAAGTCGGCGCTTCCGTAGGGACCATCGAGGCCTGACCGGCGCCGGTGTCGCGGGCGCTCTGCACTGCTGCGCCCCTTGAGCATAATACGGGCGGTTGAAACGGGAAATGGCGCCTAGACGGCGCCGACATGTAGGCCGGAGGGGAACCATGCCGATCGCCGAGAATTTCAATCTGTTGAACGAGTTCAACATTCTGCGCATCATTTGCGGCGCGTTTTTCATTCCTCACATCTATGCCAAGGTCTTCGTGCCCGAGGCGCTCGGGTTTTTCGTCGCGGCCAAATTCAGGCCGCCGGCGACCTGGATGTACATCGCGCTGGCGATAGAAACGGTGCTCGCGATTTGCCTGATCTTGGGTATCTTTACGAGTTACGTCGCCTGGGTGGCTGCCGTCCATCTGGGCGTTGCCAGCGCCGCGGTCTACCGGGTCACCGGCGGCAAGTGGCTGTGGAACATCGGCGGATACGAATATTGCCTGTTCTGGGCGATCTGCTGCGTCGTCGTCGCGATGCACGGCTGACCGGTTTCGCCGCCCATCAGCGCCGTGCCCGGGATGCGGTCGGGTTGCAGCCGTCAGTCCAGCCCGCTCGAGCGCGCCTGCTCCAGCGCCATGACCGCCCAGTCCTTCTCGCCGTCGCCGTGGGCGATGGCACCCAGCAGGCGGTCGCGCACGGCGTTGGCACTGGGCAGCGGCACGCGCGCCGCGCCGCCCGCCGCCAGCACCAGGTCCGCGTCCTTCAAGGCCAGCAGTGCCGTGAACCCGGCCTGGTCGTAAGTTCCGTCGACAATTATCTTTCCGTAGCCCTTGTAGGCGATCGAGGCAAAAAGACCTTCGGTGAGCACGTCATAGAATGTCTGGGGCTGGACGCCGTATCTCCTGACCAGCGAAAACGCCTCGCCCATCGCCTGGATGGCGCAAGCCAGGGTGAAGTTGTTCGCGAGCTTGATGGCAGTTGCGCCTTCGGGTTTGATCCCGGCTTCAAAAGTGCGGCGGCCGATCACCTCGAGCAGCGGGCGGCACCGGTTCACCGCATCGCTTGCGCCGGCGACCACGATGCCCAACTGCCCGGCGGCGGCTGCGTCCGGGCGGCCGAGCACGGGAGCCGCCACCAGGATCTGCTGGGCGCGCGCGTGCGCCTGCTCCAACTCACGCACGATTTCCACGCCATGGGTGCCCATGACCAGATGGATCGCGCCTTTGGGCAGCGATTGCAGCAGCCCCGCATCGCCGCGGGCGACCTGGTTCAGCGCCGCATCGTCGGCGAGCATCGTGATCACGACGTCCCGGCCTGCGCTCGCCCCGGCGATCGAGTCGGCGATTGTTGCGCCGGCTTTGGCGAGCTCCGCGGCCTTTTCGCGGGTGCGGTTGTAGACGACCAGGTCGTGACCGCCGTGCTGCACGCGGGCGGCGATGCCCCGGCCCATGCGGCCCAGTCCGATGAATCCGACTTTCATGTTTGTTCTCCTTGATCCTCAGGCGAGTTGGCTCTTCACCCACTCCAGTTCGCGCACCACGTAGTCGGTGATGTCGCCGGTCTTCAGGTGCGCGGGGAGCACGTCCCAGGTGTAGGTCTCTATTTCAAGCTGCCGCGATACGGGCGTCGCCTTGTGGAACCGCAGCGCCTCCTCGATCGCGAACCGGGTGGTCTTGAACAGGCCCAGGTCGTCGAGGAACACCGGCACGTGAAAGTGGGTGCGCCACTCGCGCGGGCCCGGATCCTTGTTCCAGGCAGTGAAGGCGTCCTCCAGATTCAGATAGCGCGTCAGCCGGCCGTCCCTATTCTCGATGGTCTGCGTGAGATAGACGGTGTCGGCGAAAGGCGTCAGCGCGTCGACGAGTTCCTGGGTGACGACCGGCACCCGTAGTGCCGCGGCTTCCTGCAGCTTGAATACCGGGATGCCCGCCGCTACCAGGCTGGCCAGCGATGCCGTTATGTCCTCGAATTCCACCGCCTGGTGGCAGATGTCGTACACCAGGCCCAGGTGCCTGCGCAGCGCAGCGTGCGCCTTGGCAACCGGGATCCCCGTCGCCTTCGCGAGCGTCTCGGCGGACTTGTCGGCGTACAGGTGCCCGGTGAAGTAGTCCACGGCCTCGGCGGTGACTTCCATGAAGCAGAACGGTTCGGGCTCGAGCGCGAGCGTCACGGTTCTTCCGGTGCGTTCCTCGAGCCTCACCAGGTGCGCGACCACCCCGAGCACCTGGCGCGTATAGGCATCCACGACGTCAGGACCGGTCACGCGCGGCTTGAAGCCGCAGGGCGGGCTCTGGATCGACGGTGCGATGCCCGCGGGCACGACTTCGGCGAGGATGTCCGCGACCTGCATCGTGTACAGCGCGCGCTGGTCGGTGCGCCAGTCCGGCTCGTACACCTGCTCCTTGACGCGCACGCCCTTGAACTGCCCGTGCGGGAAGGCGTTCACCGTATACAGGTACATGTCGTTGTCGGCGAGGAACGCCTTCAGCCTGGCGCGTTCCTTCGCATCGGCGGTGAGGCGCTCTGCCGATTTCCCGGAGAGCCGCAACGAGACGCCGAAGGGCCGGTCGGGGCAGACGCGTTCTTTCACCGCCGGAACGTAGGTGGTGAGGCTGTGCCACATCTCCTCCCAGGTGTCGCCGGGATGAACGAGCGTCGAATACGTCAGATGGCCGAGACTGCCGCCTAAATCCATGAAACGGGCTCCTTGATCTTAATTGGGGACAGACCACGTTTTCCCGTTCGGGACCGTTTGGGACGTGCTCCCTGTGCCAGAAAACGTGGTCTGTCCCCGTTTAGAGGACTTTCTCTGCTTTGCCCGAGGCGCCAGACCTGATGATCGCATCGGCCACGGCGACACCGTGGACCATCTGCTCCGGCGGGATCGGATAGGCGGGGCCGCCCGCGGCCGCGCGGGCGAATGCCTCCAGCGCGGCGCGCGATACGTCATAGGCTTCCGCCTGCCACGTCCGGGACGCGCCCTTCACCGGCTGGAACGTGCATTCGCCGAAAAGGTGGCTGCGTCTTTCTTCCGACGAGGCGCCGGCGACGTGGGTGATTCCGTTGATTCTGATCCAGCCCTCGGAGCCGTACACCTGCAGCCTGAAACTCCCCGCCGTGGCCGTCATCGTGCCGAGATAGCCGGACATGCCGTTCTTCATGCGGAACAGTATCGAGGTGGTGTCGTCGGCGTCGACCGGCACCGCGCGGTGGAAGCTCTGGCAATAGACTTCGTCGACTTCGCCGAACAGGTCGATCGCGGCGTCGATGACGTGTACGCCCATGGGCATCAGCCCGCCGCACGGCGTCTCCGCGCGATCCGCGCGCCATTGGCCGGGTTTCAGATACAGCGCGTTGGGAAAGGTCACGGTCCCCTCGAAGTGCAGGATCGTGCCCAGTGCCCCGGTCCTGACGCGCTCGCGCAGATCCGCTATCGTCGGGTGGAAGCGGCGGTTGTAATCCAGGGCAAGGGTCAACCCGGCCTTGCGCATCGCAGCCACCGCGGTATCGGCGTCGGCCTTGGTCATCACGAATGGCTTCTCGCAAAAGACATGCTTGCCGGCGCCCGACGCCGCGACGATCTGGGCCAAGTGCATCGAATTCGGCGTGGTCAGCACCACCGCGTCGATGGCCGGATCCTTGAGCAGTTCGTCGTAGCTCGCGCGCAGATCGAAGCCCTGCGCCTTGGCGAACGTCTGGACCTCCGGCGTGACGGTGCGCGTCGCGCCGGCGACGAAACTGATTTCCTTGCTCTGGCCCTGCACGGCTTCCACCAGTGTTTTGCCCCACCAGCCGAGGCCTGCGATTGCGGCTCTGATCATTGGATGTCCTTCCTCGATGTCAAGCGTCCCGATTCCCGGTCAAATCAGCGCCAGGCTGATCTGGGGAAACACGATGAGCGCGACGAGCACCAGCAGCATGACCGCCGCGAACGGCAGCGCGCCCATGAAAACATCATTCAGGGTTATCGACAGATCGTCGATGGTCGCCTTGATGACAAAGCACGAGATCCCGAAGGGCGGCGTGAGCAGCCCGATTTCGGCGCCGACCACGGTGATGATCCCGAACCACACCAGATTGATGTTGAATGGCTCAAGCGCCGGGAGGAACAGCGGCACGACGATGAGGATGATCGATGCGGTGTCGATGATCGTCCCCAGCGCCAGCAGCAGCAGCACGTAGATGACCATGAATCCCGCGAACGAGAGATTGATCGCGGCGAGCCATTCGCCGAACAGCGTCGGCAGTCCGGCGATGCCGAGCATGCGGCTGTAGATCGACGCGGCGATAATCAGGAACAGGATGTTGGCGGTGATGTGCCCGGTATCGACGAGCGCACCCCAGACCGCCTGCGGCGTCAGGCGGCGTTTGATCAGGCCCAGGATGGCCGCACCCACGGTACCCGCGGCACCGGACTCCACGGGCGTCAGAACGCCGCCGTAGATGCCGCCCAGCACGACGAACACCAGCAGCGCGACCGGCCCGAGCTTGAAGACCGTGTCGCGCGCGAGCGTCGAGAACGCCGCGGGGGCCAGGCCGTCGGATTCGCCGCCGACAAAGCCCGGCGCGACCGCGATGAAAAGCGGGATCGCAATGCAGTACGCCGCGGCGAGCAATATACCGGGGAATACGCCGGCGAGAAACATCGCCCCCACCGACTGCTCGGTGACCACCGCGTAGATGATCAGCATCACGCTGGGCGGAATGATCATGCCCAGCACCGAGCTTCCGGCGACGATGCCCACGGCGAAGCGCCGGCCGTAGCGGAACCGCAGCATTTCCGGAATCGCGATCTTCGCGAATACCGAGGCCGATGCGATCGAGGACCCGGTTACCGCCGCGAAGATCGCGTTGGCGGCCACGGTCGCCATGCCCAGGCCGCCGCGCACGCCGCGGAACAGGTCGTTGGCGAATTCATAGACGTCGCGCCCCAGTCCGCAGCGGCTCACCACCAGACCCATCATCACGAACAGCGGAACGGTGGCGAAGGTCTCGTCCGATATCGAATCGGCCATCGCCAGGCCGAGCAGGTTCAGCGCGATGTCGAGATTACCCTTCAGGAACAGCACGCCGACGAAGGAGATCATGCCCAGCGCGACGGCGATGTGTACGCCCATATAAATGAAGACGACGATCGCGACAACCGAGGCGATGCCGACCGTGACGCTGCTCATTTCCATAATGGGTTCATTTTGGCGGCGTTATCCCGGCTGGCGCTGCGCCCCGATACCGCGGCGCCGGATTGCGACAGGCGATGGCAGATGGGGGTGCTCAGGCGCCACGTGCGCGGCGGAACGAGCGGACCGCAAGCCGCAGGAACTGTACCAGGCACACCGCGAGGCCTAAGGCCGTGATCGTCTTGACCGGCCACACGATTACCGTGAATACGCCCTCGTTGCCGAGGTACGACTTGCGTTCGATTGCCTCCTGGAGCAGTGGAATCGTGCCCCATAGTCCGAGGGCCATGTAGGTCGCGCCTAGCAGGAAGAAGAGCCCCTCGAGCGCGTGACCGAGGCGCCGGCGATGAGCATGTACCAGGCCCAGGAACGAGTCCGAGCGGGTGAGCCGTCCGGTGCGGATCGCGTCGGCGAGCTGAAGAAAAACGATGCCGACGATGGAAATCTGGATGAGTTCGGTCACGCCCGCGATGGGGTGGGAGAAAAAGCTCCGGCCCAGGGCATCGGCGAACACCATCAGGACCAGCAACAGGATCCCCACCGACCCGAGCGCGTTCATCCCGACGATGAGCCGGTCAAACGCACCCGGATTTCCGCTTCGATGCGGACCCAGATCGCCCACGGGCCTATTCCTTGCGGCCGGCGCCTACTCGCGGTCCCAGTGACGCTCGATCGGCTGCTTGGCCGCCCGCATCGCGTCCATGTAAAACTTGAGCATCGCGCTGCCTTCCAGGCCTTCCTTGTCGAGACCTTCGGCCCACTCCTTGGCGAGGCTCGGCAGGGCCTGCGCCCACTTGGCGCGATCTTCGCGCGACAGGTCGAAGACCTTGCCGCCCGCCTTCGTGTAGGCCGCGACGCTCGATGCGCCGAGTTCGGCCGAAAGCTTGGCAAGAAGGTCGCGGTATTCCACCGCTACGTCCTTGAGCACCGCTTGCACTTGCGGCGGCAGGCGCTTCCAGGTGTCGGCATTCACCGTCACAACCTTGGTATTAACCGCCCCGATATCCGCGCGCATCATGAACGGCGCCACCTCGGCAAGCTTGAAGGTCGCGGCGGCCTCCGGCCACAGCATGCAGCCGTCGACCACGCCGGTCTGGATCATGTTGTAGTAGTTGTTCAAGCTGCCGGCCACGCCGACGGCGCCGGCGGGGGCGAGATAGCGCAGGTTGAAGCCGGCGCTGGCGATCTTCATGCCCTTGAAATCTTGGATCGCCTTCGCCTCGGTCTTGGTGAACATCTGGTAGCTGTCCAGCACCACCTGCGCGGAAAGGAACACCTGGTTGTAGGACGCGAAGGTCTTCTTGATGCCGGGGAATTTCTCGGCCATCGCGTCGATGGTGCGCGCCACCAGCATCGGATCGGTAGTGGTGAAGGGCGTGGCATAGGCAACCGACAGCACCTTCATCTTGTCGCCGTAGATGGCGGTGGTGACGATGCCAATGTCGCCCAGCCCCTTCTGCAATCCCTCGAGCACGCCCTGCGGCTTGACGATCTGCCCGCCCCAGGCCTGATTCCAGCGAATCTTGTACTTATTGTCCTTGGCGAGCCGCTTGTCGACTTCCGGAATGTAGAACTCGATGAACTCCTTGATCCACAGCGCGCGCGGCGGGTAGCCGTCGATGGCCGTGAGGTTGATCGTGGTCTGCGCATGGATCGGCACGGCGGCAGTGATGAGAGCGGCGCCGGCAGCGACGCATAACGAACGGGCCCAGGACATGTACACCTCCTCCAATATGGTTTTATTTCGACGTATCGCCCAATCAGGGCGGACGGCCGGGAAGTTTATAGCGCATCTGCCGTGCACGCAATGCGCGACCCCGGCCGCCGGCCGGGGTCGCGTGACCGTCGAGACTTCGCCTGCCCTGGTGCCGCTCCCCCGCACGCGTCGAGATGGCGCCGAGAGCATCTACGTGGGAAAGGCGTGCATCCTCAGAGAAGCAGCCAGCCGCCGTCAACGTACAGGTTGACGCCGTTGATTCCCCCGTTGTCCAGCAGGAACAGCACCGAGCCGACCACTTCGTCCATCGTCACCAGCCGCCCCAGGGGCGTGCGATCGACGACGCGCTGGAGCACCTCCGGAGGTTTGCCGTTCCACGCCGGGCTGTCGCCGACGATGCCCGGATGCACGGCGTTCACTCGCACCGGCGCCAGTTCCACCGCCAGCGTCTTGATCATGTTGTTCACGCCGCCGTTGACCGAGGTCACCGTGGTCGAGCCCGGATAAGGCCTTTCCTTCGCCAGTCCGCCGAACAGCACGATGGACGCGTCGGGCACGAAGCGCGGCGTGAGCGTATGGATGACCTCCGGGTAGCCGACCAGCTTGAGGGTCACCAGCCGCTGCGCGCGCGCGACGTCGAACTTGCGCACGCTGTTGTCGTCGCGCTCGATCGCGGCGATGACCAGATGGCGCACCTTGCCGACCGACGCGAGCTTGGCACCGATCTCCTCGGGCCGGGCGAGGTCCACCGCCAGACCGCGCGTGCGGCCGCCGATTTCGGTCGCCGCCGCCTGCGCCCGCGCCTGGTCGCGGCCGGTGATCACGACCTCTCCGCCGCGATCGGCGAGCACCTTCGCCAGCTGCCGTCCGATTCCGGACGTTCCTCCCACGATTACCGCGCTGCCTTGATCCGCCATGCTTCCTCCGATCAGTTGACTTGTCCGTGACAATACACGAATCAGTTTTTCCCGGGCGACGTTCTCGCCTTGCGTTTTTCCGCCGCGAGTTTCTCCTTCAGGTATTCCCAGTCGCGGCTGAACCGGTACCCGTGCCTGCCGGGGAGCTGCGGCGACTGGGTTTCCAGCCAGCGCACGGTGCTCTTGCTGGTGTTGTAGAAGGCGTGCACGCAGCCCACGCCGGTCCAGAATACATCGCCCTTCTTGAGCGTGTAGCGCTTTCCGTCGCCGACCGCTTCGACTTCGCCGTCGAGGATCACGTACGATTCCTCCATCGGGTGGTCGTGCGGGTGCGCCACGCCGCCGGGCTGGTATTCGATCATGAACATGGTGTGCAACTGGGCGTCCAGGCGCTGGTCGACCAGCATCTTCAGCGCGATCCCGCTGTAGGCGAGCAGGGCGGTGTTCATGCTTGCCGAAACGGCTGGCGCATCCTTGCGTGCGCCCACCTTGAGCTTGTCCAGGACGATGTCGTCCTCGGCCATGCGAAAAAGGTTCCGGGAGCGCGGGTCGCGGATGTCGAACGCCTGCATGTTCGCGGTCGCCGGCGGGCCGAGGAAGAAGGTGTCCTGCGGCCCGCCCTTCGCGCGCGGTTGCGGCGCCATCATGTCGATCCACTTCGCGTCGCCTTTCGCCGGTCCCAGCCAAGCATGCGCGACCCCCACGGGAACCAGACCGCATGCGCCGGGCAAAAGCGGATAGCCGCGGCCGTCCAGGATCAGCGTGGGCTCGCCCTCGAGCACGTAGAAGCTCTCTTCGAACGAGTGCACATGGGCGTCGATCCGGCCGCCGGCTTTGAGGGCGCAAAGGCCCACGCCCATGTGCACCGAGCCGGCAGCCTCGTCCACCAGGGAGCAACGGGTAAAGGCCTTGCTGTTCCCCGGGTACGCGGCCCTGAGCCGGATGTCCTTCGCGCGCAGCACATGATGCATGCTTGTACTCCTTGTCGTTGTGCAGTGGTGGGCGGCAGCGCTATTTCTTCTCGCGCAACAGCTTGAAGGTGCCGATCGCCTTGGACAGGATGCGGCCTTCGGCGTCGCGCGCCTCGGCCTCGCAGAACGCGGTCGAGCGGCCCGCGTGCAGCACCCGGCCCTCGGCAGTGAGGTCGCCCTTGCTGGCGCTGAGAAAGCCGACGCTCATGTCCACGGTGAGCACGCCGGCAGTGACGTTGTAGTGGCCTCGCACCGCCATGCTCATCACCAGGTCGAGCATGGTCATGAGCACGCCACCGTGCGCGGCGTCCCAGCTGTTCGCGAGTTCGGGCCGGTGCTTGAGCGACACGACGGCGCGCTCGCGGCTCTGCTCGACCAGCCGTATGCCCAGGTGCTCGACGAACGGAATGGTGACGCCGAACTCGGAGCGGGTGCTCATCAGACGACGCTCGAGCCGCCGTCGACCGCGACGATCTGGCCGGTGATGTGGCGCGAGGCATCCGAGGCGAGCAGCACGGCGATGCCCTTGAGATCCTGCTCGTCGCCCAGGCGCGCGAGCGGCGTGCGCGCGATCACCTTCGGGCCGACCTCATCGAGGAAATTGCGGGTCATTTTCGAAGGGAAGAAGCCGGGCGCGACCGCGTTCACCGTGATGTTGTATTCGCCCCATTCGCCGGCAAGCGCGCGGGTGAAGTTCACCAGGCCGCCTTTGGTGGTGCTGTAGGCGAGCGTCTTCATCGCGCCCACGGGATTGCCGCGCAGGCCGGCAACGGAGGCCACGGTGATGATCTTGCCGTAGCGGTTGGGGATCATGGAGCGTTTGCCCACCGCCTGGGTCACCAGGAAGGTTCCGGTCAGGTTGAGGTTGACCAGTTTCTGCCACGCCTCGAGCGGGTGGTCCTCCGCCGGGGCGCTCCAGGACGCCCCGGCATTGTTGACCAGGATGTCGATGCGGCCGTAATGCTCGATCACGCGCTCGACCATCGGCCCGATCGCCTCGGGCCGCCCTGCGTCGCAGACAATAGGCCAGGTCTCGACATGCTCGCCTGCGAGCGTGTGCCTCGCCTGTTCGAGTTCGTCCGCCTTGCGTGCGGTAATTGCGAGTCGCGCGCCCATCTCGCCGAGCGCTTCGGCGATCTGCAGTCCGAGGCCGCGCGAACAGCCGGTGATGAGCGCGACCTTGCCGGTCAGGTCGAGCATCTTCTTGACGCCCATGGCTTCCCCTTTCTGCTATGAATCCTACCACCGCCACCACGCCGCCGTTAGAATGCGCCCTGCGATCTTGCGCTGTCGATCTGCGCCGGAGGCGAAAAGCCTGAAGCATACGGAGTGGTTCGCTTTGGCATCGTTCTTCTCCCGATTCTGAGCAGTTGCGCAGTCTGCAACTGCCCGGAATCCGGAGATCTATGTAAACCCGGATGCTTCGCCATTCATAAGAGACCGTAGCCGATGCCATTATTGTTCGCGGCCACGATCGGGCTGCCGTACTTCATGCTGTCCACGACCGGTCCGCTGGTGCAGGTGTGGTATGCCGCAACCCTGAGGGGAAACGGAAACATTTATTCGGTTTCGGCGAGAATATGTCACGAATACCGGGCGACCTGGCCGAAGTTTGTGGAATTCTTCACAGACATCCCGTCAAGGTGAAGATAGCCTATGCGCTGTAGTACCCTCTCCTCTGTTGGTTGGATTGGCCCGGTAACGTAACTGTTCCGGGCCTTTTGTTTTGTGCGCTGTCAGGGCGCACTCACTTGGATGTGGGAACCCTCTACTCGCCCGGCAACGGTAACGCTCACGCTTAGATAACCGCGATGCCGGCGATCTCGATGAGATAGTCCGGATTGGCAAGGCCACTGACGATTACCAGAGTGCTTGTCGGCGGGGTCTTCTTGTACTGTGTGCTGCGCACCCGGTTGTAGCCTTCACGGTACTCCCTGCCCGTAATGTAGGTGGTGGTCATGACCAGATTGTCAAGGGTGCCGCCGGCGGTCTTTAGCACTGCACGCAGGTTGTCGAAGACTTGGCGGGTCTGCGCTTCGATATCGCCTTTGCCGACGACGTTGCCGTCTTTGTCCGATGCGGTTTGGCCGGCGACGAAAAGTAGCTTGCCACCGCTATTCAAAATGCCCTGGCTATAGCGAGGACGAGGATCGTTCAATGTTTTCGGTTGGATGACTTTACGCGGCATGGTTGCACCTCCTGAGGACAAATGAATGTTTCCCTTAACCAGAAATTCCGCTCAAATTCCGCTCGGATCTCGATCCTGTCCAGGGGAGGAGGATCCAAGAACGAGCATAAGGGCCATTATGCGCCGTCCGGACAAGCTCAAGCCTGATTACAGCGCGCCAGCGGGCCGTTCCGACTTCGCGGCCGGATTGATTCGCCCTCCTATGTCCGGCGTGCTTTCCGATCATTGGCAATTCTGGTCAAATTAGCGGAGCCCGGCGGGATGATGCCAGCCCGTTGCAATCCATGGAGGTGCGCAATGGCGTTCAGCCTAAATCTATACCATGACCAATTGATAACCGGTGGGCGGGCAGCGCCCGATTTGCCAGCAGCACACCGCCTTTTCTATGTTCGGCACGGTGCGGTCGCAATCAACGGTCAGACATTGGACGGGGGCTCGGCTATCTATTCGGGCGCGCCCGAGACCCTGGCGGCGGTAGCCGAATGGTCGCAAGTCTGGCGCTGGGAACTGGCTCAGCCCAATGCGGCGCCCGTTCTCCTGGGCGGCGAAGGATCGCTTAGCAGTTTGCGCATGTCGCGGGTGATCGCAACGCTGGAAATGCCTGCGGGCAGCCGATGGCTTTTCCGCCTCGATCAAATCACCGCTGTGGCCGGCCGCATTGCCAACAGACATCAACATCCGGGCCCCGGTATTCGCTGTCTGCTGGAGGGAACGTTCAACGTCCAACAGGACGCCGAATCGGTGCGGGATAGAACTCCGGGTGATGCGTGGTGGGAAACGGGTACGGATACCGTCGTCGCATGGAGTTCAACCCAAATGCACGGGAAGTTTTTGCGCGGCATGGTGCTGCCCGTTGAGTGGGAAGGAAAAGTGACCGGCACTTGGCTCTCTGGCGAGACGACGGCCCCCCGCGGCGATTGGAAACTGTTCGTCGATCAGATTATTACCCTCTGAGTACCGGATCACGGCCTTCGGCAAAGACAAGCGAACGTCCGCATCCGTGCGCGATATCTACATTCACGCATATACCGATATTATGGTTTTCTGCAGGCACACTGGTGTAGTGTGCTTGGAATGGCCACTACGACGGCCAGCCCGCCCTCTCCTTGGCCGCTTCGGCGGCTTCCCGACCGCTGCAATCCGAACGCCAACGTGTCGCCACAAACCTTTGCCCGGTCATTCCGTCTGACTCCGTCGATACCAACCAAAGCAATGGCGGAACCATGATGGCCGGATCGAGCAGGGCATTGCGTACCTTGCTGGACGCTTGTGCCGGAATCATGCCTGTGAGGACTGCACCGCCGGGCAGAAGTGCGTTCACCGTCACCCCCGTATGGACGATTGTGTGAATTCGCAGCGGAGCCGGCAACCGGTCAGTCGCAAAATCCCGCATTTCTTCCACGGTGCGCTTTCGGCGGGTAGGGGTAACCGCCGCTGCGGCCGACAAGCGGACATCCGCGCACGATTGCGGGGCAAACGTAAACACGGGATCTTGGTGAACTCTCGCCACCGCGGAGTCGCAAAAGACTGGCGGCTACACGACCTCGAACAGCCCGGCGGCGCCCATTCCTCCGGCGATGCACATGGTCACGACCACATGCTTGACGCCGCGGCGCCGGCCTTCGATCAGCGCGTGGCCGACGAGGCGGCTGCCGCTCATGCCGTACGGGTGGCCCACGGCGATCGCCCCGCCGTCGACGTTGAGGCGGTCGTTGGGAATGCCCAGCTTGTCGCGGCAGTAAAGGGCAACCACGGCAAAAGCCTCGTTCAGTTCCCACAGGCCGATGTCGTCCATTTTCACGCCGGTGCGATCGAGCAGCTTTCTCACTGCGAACACCGGGCCGATGCCCATCTCGTCGGGCTCGCAGCCGCTCACGGCGTAGCCGCGGAAAATGCCCATCGGCTTGGCGCCGTGTTTGGCGGCCGCCCTGTCGCTCATCACCACGCAGGCCGAGGCGCCGTCGGAGAACTGGCTTGAATTGCCGGCCGAGATGACGCCGCCTTCCACGGCCGGCTTGATCTGCGAGACGCCCTCGTAGGTCGTGTCCGGGCGGATGCCCTCGTCGCGGTTGCAGGTCACTTCCTTCATGGTCTCCGCGCCCGTGGCTTTGTCCACGACTTTCATCTTCACGGTGATCGGAACGATTTCATCCTTGAACCGGCCCGCTGCGAGCGCGGCGGCGGCGCGCACCTGGCTTTGCACGCCGTATTCGTCCTGGCGCTCGCGGCCGATGTCGTAGCGCTTGGCGAGCATTTCCGCGGTCTGCAGCATGGGCCAGTAGATCGCCGGCTTGTGCCGGTGCAGCCACTCGTCGTGCAAATGCTGGCGGTTCAACTCGTTTTGAACGCAGGAGATGGACTCGACCCCGCCGGCGACGTAGACCTCGCCTTCTCCGGCGAGAACGCGCTGCGATGCGGTCGCGATCGACTGCAGGCCCGAGCCGCAGAAACGGCTGACTGTCAGCCCCGCCGTGGTGACCGGGCAGCCGGCGCGTATTGCGATCTGGCGCGCGATGTTCCAGCCGGTGGCGCCCTCTGGCAGGGCGCAGCCCATGATCACGTCCTCCACTTCCTGCGGTTCCAGATGCGCACGCTCCATCGCATGCTTGACGACGTGTCCGCCCATTTTGGCGCCATGGGTCATGTTGAGCGCGCCGCGCCAGGACTTGGTGAGCGGCGTGCGGGCGGTGGATATGATCACTGCTAGCGTCATGGGAGCCTCCTGATCGATTGCCGCGGAACGGACGACGGTTAGTTCTTGGGTTTTCGTGCCACCAGGTCGATGAGTGCGGACATGCCGCAGTGAGCGTCGCCTTCCTCGATCATCTCTTCGTGCTCGCTCAGGTGCAGGATTTCGAGCGAGGCGAAGGCCTCACGCAGCAGCGCCTCGGTATAGAACTGCTCGATTTGTTTCGGGCCGCCGGTGCCGTAGTCGAGCTGCTTGGGGGTGTAGCCCTGCAGCAGCAGAATGCCGCCTGGGGAGAGCGTACGCGCCATGCCCGCGAACAGGCGGCTGCGCTCGGGCGGGGTCATGATCTGCACGAAGATGGCTGCCACGAGATCGAACTGCCTGGCGCCCCAGTCCCAGTCGTTGACGTTCGCCTCGAGGTGGTCGACCTGGACGCCCATCCGTGTCGCCAGCCGGCGCGCTTTTGCGACGCCGACCGGGGAGAAATCGAATGCCGTGACGCGCAGTCCATGTTGAGAGAGCCAGACGCTGTTGCGGCCCTCGCCGTCGGCGATGCAGAGCGCCGTCGTTCCCGGCCTGAGCAGGTGCGCCTGCGCGGCGACAAAGCCGCTCGGCGTGATGCCGAAGTGGTACTCGTCGCCGCCGAAACGGGTATTCCACCGGGCGAGTTCGGATGGATCAGTCATGCAATTTCCCTTTACGGTTGAAGAATCCGGTTCGGGCCGTGATCTGGACGCCGAGGCTGCGCGCTTCGCCCGGAATGACCGCTCGAACCGTCAGTTGAATGTCTTTCCCGCGGCGGCGAGCTTCGCGAGCAGCGGCGAGGGTTTCCATGTGCCGCCCTGGTAGCCTTTGCCGAAACGCTCGATCGCGGCCAGTACGTTCGCGAGGCCCACCGTATCGGCGTAGAACATCGGACCGCCGCGATAGGGCGGGAAACCGTAACCGGTGAGGTAGACCATGTCCACGTCCGAGGCGCGCAGCGCAATGCCTTCATCGATGATATTCGCACCTTCGTTGGCCAGCGCATACATGCAGCGCTCCACGATCTCCTCGTCGGCGATCGCGCGCGGCGCGATGCCGATCTCCTTGCGGTATGCCGCGATCAACTGCTCGACCTCGGGGTCGGGGATGGGCTTCCTGTTGCCCGGTTCGTACCGGTACCAGCCGCGGCCGGTCTTCTGGCCGTAACGTCCCTGCTCGCACAGCCGGTCGGCGACCTTCGAGTACACGAAGTCCGGGCGTTCCAGCGCGCGGCGCTTGCGCACTTCCCAGCCGATGTCGTTGCCGGCCATGTCGTACATGGTGAACGGTCCCATCGCCAGGCCCCATTCTTGGAGCGCGCCGTCGATGCTCTGGGGCGTCGCGCCCTCGTCGAGCAGGAACAGGGCTTGCTGGACGTACTTTTCCAGCATGCGGTTGCCGATGAAGCCGTCGCAGACGCCGGAGACGATCGCGACCTTGCGCAGCGTTTTTCCGAGCTTCATGGTCGTGGCGAGCACGTCCTTCGCCGTCTTCGCGCCGCGCACGACCTCCAGCAGCCGCATCACGTTGGCCGGCGAGAAGAAGTGGGTGCCGATCACGTCCTGCGGCCGCGAGACCGATGCGGCCAGCTTGTCGACGTCCAGCGTCGACGTATTGGTGGCGAGGATGGCGCCGGGCCTGGCGATCGAATCGATCCTCTTGAGCACCTCCAGCTTCACGTCCATGCGTTCGAACACCGCCTCGATGACGATGTCGGCGTCCTTGACCGATGCGTAGTCGAGCGCCGCTGAAATGAGGGTCATGCGCTTGTCCATGTCCTCCTGCTTCAGCCGCCCCTTGGAGACCGTGCCCGCGTAGTTCTTGCGGATCGTTTCCAGTCCGCGGTCCAGCGCCTCCTGCTTGGCGTCGATGAGGGTCGCCGGAATGCCCGCATTGGCAAAGCACATCGCAATGCCCCCGCCCATGGTGCCCGCGCCGATGATCGCCGAGCGCTTGATCGGCCGCACCGGGGTGTCTTCGGGAACGTCGGGAATCTTGCTCGTCTGGCGCTCCGCGAAGAACATGTGCCGCAGCGCCTTGGATTCGGTGCCGTTGACCAGGTGTTCGAAGCGCGCGCGCTCGACCTTGATGCCTTCGTCGAACGGCTTGGATACCGCCGCCTCGACGCAGGTGACGATTTCCAGCGGCGCCGGGTAACCACGGGAGGCCTTCGCCGTCTCGGCGCGCGCCCGCTCGAAGAACTGCGCGGCGTTGTCCACGCGCGCGGTCATGTCACGGATGCGCCGCGGTCCCTTGCCTTCGGCGATGAGCCGGTCGGCGTAGGCGAGCGCCGCCGCAAGCAGGTCGCTTCCCGCCGCGTCGGCAAGCTCGTCGACGAGGCCCAGGGTCTTGCCCTTTTCGCTCGGAACCGGTTCGCCGCTTGCGATCATCCTGAGCGCGTCGGCCACGGGGATGAGCCGCGGCAGGCGCTGGGTGCCGCCTGCGCCGGGCAGGATGCCGAGCTTCACCTCGGGCAGCGCGAGCTGGGCGCGCGGCGCGGCGATCCGGTAATGGCACGCGAGGGCGAGCTCCAGCCCGCCTCCCATGGCGAAACCGCCGATCGCCGCCACGACCGGCTTTTGCATTGCATCGAGGGTGGCGATGATCTGGTGCAGCGTCGGTGTCGCGCTGGATTTCGGGGTGTTGAACTCGCGGATATCGGCGCCGCCGGAGAAGGCCTTGGCCGAGCCGATGACGACCACGGCTTTGACCGCGCCGTCCTTGGCGGCTTGCTCCAGGCCGGCCATGATGCCTGAGCGCAGCTCGTGCCCCAGGCCGTTGACCGGCGGGTTGTTGAGCGTGATGACGGCCAGGCTGCCCTGCAGGGAATAGTCGGCGGAACTCATAGTGACTCCTTGTTACGCTTCGTGGCGCGAAAACCTTGAACCAGGATGCATGAGGGAATAGAGAACGGCAGGATCCCTGTGCTGTGTCGTGTTCTCTGGATGAATGCTGCTGTTTGCGAGCCTGGGACTCGAGGCAGTCCCTGTGAATTGTACTATTTTGACGCAGATCCCGCGCCCGCCGCGTCGGATGCTCCGATTGACACCGCGATTGACACCCCAGTGGGGGCGGGGTAATTTCCGCTGATCACTTCTGATTGGCTCGGTCGGAGAGAACCATGCTGCGCGGCCTCATGATGGACAATCCGCTGCTGATCTCGTCGCTGCTCGATCACGCGGCGCAGAACCACGCCGACACCGAAATCGTTTCCCGGACCGTCGAGGGCCCCGGCAAGGACGGCACGGGCGCAATCCACCGCTACACCTACGCCGATGCGCAGAAGCGCGCCAAGCAGCTCGCCCAGGCGCTCGCGCGGCTCGGGGTCGGCGCGGGCGATCGCGTCGGCACGCTGGCCTGGAACGGCTACCGTCACTTCGAGCTCTACTTCGGTGTCTCGGGCATGGGTGCGGTGGTCCACACCGTCAACCCGCGCCTGTTTCCCGAGCAACTCGCGTACATCGTCAACCACGCCGAAGACAAGTACCTGTTCTTCGACCTCAGCTTCGCGGCGCTGGTCGAGAAGCTCAACGCCCAGTGCCGGGGCGTCAGGGGCTGGGTGGCGATGACCGACCGCGCCCACATGCCGCCGCTGAAGATCCCGGCGTTGCTCTGCTACGAGGAGCTGGTCGGCGCCGAATCCGGGCACTACGACTGGCCGAGCTTCGACGAGAACACCGCATCCGGCCTGTGCTACACCTCGGGCACGACGGGCAATCCCAAGGGCGTGCTCTACGCGCATCGTTCCACCATCCTGCACGCCTACGCGGCGTCGCTGCCCGACGTGTTCAACTGCTCGGCGCGCACGGTGATCCTGCCGGTGGTGCCGATGTTCCACGTCAACGCCTGGAGCGTTCCCTACCTCGCGCCGCTGAACGGCGCCAAGCTCGTGTTCCCGGGTGCGGGGATGGACGGCAAGAGCCTGTACGAGCTGTTCGAGGCGGAGAAGGTGACGACCACGGCCGGCGTGCCCACGGTGTGGCTGGGCCTGCTCGCTTTCATGAAGCAGAACAATTTCAGGTTCAGCACCCTCAAGACCGCGGTGGTCGGCGGCTCGGCCGCGCCGCCGGCGATGATCGCGAGCTTCCGCGACGATTTCGGCGTGACCTGCCAGCACGCCTGGGGCATGACCGAGATGAGCCCGCTGGGCACGCTGTGCACACTGAAGGGCACGCAGGAAGCGCTGTCGCCCGCGAAGCGGTTCGAGATCGAGTGCAAGCAGGGGCGCGTGATCTACGGCGTGAAGATGAAAATCGTCGACGGCGAGGGCAGGGAACTGCCGCGCGACGGCAAGGCCTTCGGCGACCTGCTGGTGCGGGGCCCCTGCGTGCTCAGGGAATACTTCAAGGACGAAGGCGGCAGCCCGCTGCGGGTGGACGAGAAGGGCAACGGCTGGTTTCCCACCGGGGACGTGGCCACGATCGACGCCGACGGCTTCATGCAGATCACCGACCGCTCCAAGGACGTGATCAAGTCGGGCGGAGAATGGATCAGTTCCATCGACCTGGAGAACATCGCGGTGGCGCACCCCGCGATCGCCGAGGCCGCCGTGATCGGTGTGCCTCATCCCAAATGGGACGAGCGGCCGCTGGTGGTCGCGGTGAAAAGACCCGGCGCCGCGGTGACCCGCGAGGAGCTGCTCGAATTCTACGAGGGCAAGGTGGCCAAGTGGTGGATCCCCGACGACGTCACTTTCGTCGAGCAGCTGCCGCACACGGCGACCGGCAAGCTGCTCAAGACCCAGTTGCGGCAGGAACTGAAGGACTACAGGTTGCCCACATGAACAAGATCCTCACCGAACTCGAAGGCGGCGTGCTGCGCTTGCAGTTCAATCGCGCGGAGAAGAAGAACGCGATCACGGCGGCCATGTACCAGGTGCTCGCCCATGCGCTGCGCCACGCCGAGCGCGACAGCGCGGTGCGCGTGGCGCTGATCCACGGCGCGCCGGACATATTCACCGCCGGCAACGATCTGCACGATTTCCTGGCCAGCCCGCCGCACTCGGTAGACGCCCCCGCATTCCAGTTTCTGCGCGCGATCCGCGATTTCCCCAAGCCGCTGATCGCCGCGGTGAGCGGTCTCGCGGTGGGCGTCGGCACCACCATGCTGCTGCACTGCGACTTGGTGTACTGCACGCCGGGGGCGCGCTTTTCGCTGCCGTTCGTGAACCTGGGGCTGTGCCCGGAGGCAGGCTCCAGCTTCCTGCTGCCGCGCCTGGCCGGCTACCAGCGGGCGGCCGAGCTGCTGATGCTCGGCGAGCCCTTTGCCGCCGAGACCGCGAAGGAGATCGGCCTGGTGAATGCGATCGTGCCCGCCGAGGCGCTCCTTGCCACGGCGATGGCGACGGCGGGCAAACTCGCCGCGAAACCCGCGGCAAGCCTGCGCGAAACCAAGACGCTGATGAAGCAGGGCTTGCACGATGCCGTCAAACTCGCCATGGACGACGAAGGCGAAGCCTTCCGCGAGCGGCTGGAGTCCCCGGAGGCCAAGGAAGCCTTCTCCGCGTTCCTCGAGAAGAGGCAGCCCGACTTCTCGAAGTTGCGCTGAGTTTTCGGTTCACTGTCTACAGGCGGCGTAGGGCGGCATTCCCATGCCGCAGGCGGCGCCAAAGGAGCACGTCATGAGCCTGAAGGGCAAAACGCTGTTCATCAGCGGCGCCTCGCGCGGCATCGGACTCGCGATCGCGCTGCGCGCCGCGCGCGACGGCGCCAACGTGGCCGTGGCCGCCAAGACCACCGAGCCGCATCCCAAGCTCCCCGGGACGATCTACTCCGCCGCCGAGGAAATCGAAAGAGCGGGCGGCGCGGCGTTGCCTCTGGTCTGCGACATCCGCGACGACGCGCAGGTTGCCGCAGCGGTGAAAAAGGCCGCGGAGCGGTTCGGCGGCATCGACATCCTCGTCAACAACGCGAGCGCGATCAGTCTGACCGGCACGCTCGAGACGCCGATGAAGCGCTTCGACCTGATGTTCGGCGTCAATGTGCGCGGCACCTATCTGTGCTCGCAGACCTGCATCCCGCATCTGAAGGAATCCGCGCGCGCCGGGAGGAATCCGCACATCCTCACGCTTTCGCCGCCGCTCAACATGAACCCGAAGTGGTTCAAGGGCCATGTCGCCTACACCATGGCGAAGTACGGCATGAGCATGTGCGTGCTGGGGATGGCCGAGGAGCTGCGCGGCGACGGCATCGCGGTGAACGCGCTGTGGCCGCGCACCGTGATCAAAACCGCGGCGCTCGCGATGATTCCCGGGGTGGACACCAGGATGTGCCGCACGCCGGACATCCTCGCCGATGCCGCCTGGATCATTCTGAACCGGGATGCGCGCAGGCACACGGGGCATTTCTACCTCGACGAGCAGGTGCTCGCGGCCGAGGGCATCAACGATCTCGGCCGCTACGCCGTGCTGCGGGGGAACAGCAAGTTCCTGCCTGACCTGTTTTTGGATTGAGCGTTGACGCGCTTCGTGTGGCTTGTCGTTCTAATGGTGCGCCCTCGCTCGCCGAAACTTGCCAGAGCACGCCAAGCACGAAACATCTTCCCGACAGTTCGAGCGTCGCCCGGCTCCCCGACCAGGGCTCGAACTGTTCAACCCGATTTTCGGCTTTCCCTCAAAAGATGATCAATGCTGTCGGGCACTTCCCCGCGCGCGAGCATGCGACGGAAGGTTTCGTAGACATCGGTCTTGGAGCCGGCCTTGCGCAGCGTGTCCTCGTCGTTGAACCAGACGTAGACAATCAGCTTGACCGGCTTCGAGGCGAAGCGGAAGAAAAGACGATAGCGCTCCGGCAATCCTTTTTTTACCCGCCGCCAGTTGCCGTAGCCCCTGCCCAGGGTCTTGCCCAGGCGAAAATCCGCATGATCAGGGCTTGCGGGTACGCGCTCGGTGATGGCCTTGTATACCGATGCAAGCAAGCGCGTTCTGGGATGGGCTTTGTAGCCGCGTGGATCGCTTGCCGCCAGCGCGGCCGCTTCGGCCTCCAGTTCGTCGAGGGCGGCGGCGAAAGTCCGAAAGTAATAGAGCTGCCAGCCATTGATTTCCACGACAGGTCGCCGCTAATCCGTTTTGACCCCTTTTACGAGGTTGCCGATGCGCGCAAGCTGGGCCGGATCGGCTGCGGTGATCCGCTCCGGCTGCGCTGCCATCTGCGCCTCCAGAAAGCCAAGAAAGCCAAGCAGAACGGGGTCGTCCATTTCGCCGGCTTTCCCTTTCTTCCCCGACGACCGGGCAGACAGCAGTACCTGTCCTTCGGCGAGGACGGTTGCGCGAACCGCGCCTTGGAACTCCGGGTGTGCCTTGAAAAAGGCCGCATCCAGTCGTATCCCCTTGGAGTTTCCCACCGGCGTGACCTTGCCCGAATATTTTTCAACGACGCTGGACATGAATCTCTCCAAATGTACTTACGCGTGTAACCACATTGTAACAGGTCCGTCCCTGCAAGCCAGATCGGGCTTTTTCCGGCAAATATCCCAATCCGGGTCGAGTCATGCTTTCCACGCAAGGCCGCATGACGTTCGCAACACGGCAGATTTGCAGCATCCATGGACGTTGGTCATCGGCGGCTGAAGTCGAACGCATTCGTCAAATCGCCCATCTTCGTTCGCACCCCCGGCAGCGGCTCCAGAGCGAACCGCCGGGTGATGAACTTGATCACCGAGGTCGTGTCGTAGGGCGTCGAATCGACGTAGCCGCGCCTGGCGTAGGGCGAGACGATGATCGCGGGAATGCGCGTTCCCGGTCCCCAGCGGTCTCCCCATCCCGGTCCGGCCGGCGGCGCGACGTGGTCCCAGAAGCCCCCGTTCTCGTCGTAGGTGACGATGATCGCGATCTTCGGCCAATAGGTGCTGGCGCGCAGCTTGCCGATCAGCTCCGCGATATGGCGGTCGCCCGATAGCGCGTCGGTGTAGCCGGGGTGCTGGTTCAACGCGCCCGGCGGCTTGTAGAAGGCCACCTGCGGCAGCGTGCCCCGGTCGATGGCTTCGATCAAGTCGGCGTAATCGCGCAGATGCCGTGCGCGGT
>Ga0154717_1020_pt1 | contig 30318 bp, 26 predicted proteins | sample Rifle2008BG16ft_FD_105725 | JGI IMG/M metagenome (GOLD analysis project Ga0154717, IMG submission 105725) | Betaproteobacteria bacterium RBG_16_64_18
CCCATGTCGGCGTACATTTCGCCGTGGATAAGGTATTGGTCGACAGCGGTTAGCTCACCAGCCAGCAGGTTGTTGAGGATGTCGACGATTTTCTTGTCGCCTTTCATAGCGTTCTCCTGGGTTTGTTGGAAAGCGGTGGCTCGCTGGCCAAAATCGGCTGGTGCGATTGAGCGCCCAGTCTAGGCGCTGGCAGTGTCCTTTTCCAACCAGCCGTGAAGGGAAGCCCAACATTGACTTACTTGCCCGAGGAGACAATCGCTCGATAGGTCACAATTCGGCCACTTCCTGCCATTCAATGTTCCCTTAAGCAGTCACCGATACGAATCAGACCCGGTGAAATTCCGAATACCGCTTGACCTCGTCCAATAAATGATCGCAGAAAAGCTGTCGGACGAGGAGACCGTATTCAGCCCATAGATTGAGATCCTCGAGGCAGTGACACTGGTGCGCAACGTTCTCGAGTTCGGCCTTGAGTCGCTCATGCAACAGCGCATGCCCTTTTAACAAGGGATACTTCGCCTGAGCCAATACAGATTCCTCATGGGTGAAGTGGACCAAAGCCTCCTCAAATATTTGGGTGAGAAGCAGTTCGAGCTTGTCGGGCTCTAACCCCATCGCAATGGCGTGGTTTAGGTCATTTATCCTGGCAACCAGACTGCGGTGTTCGTCGTCCAGTTCTGGAATACCAAATGCCATATCGCTATTCCAAGTAGATTCCCAGAGGGACTGTTCCATCGTGTTGCGCTCCAATATCCACGGCCTCGGCAAATGACTGGTTGGTGCTTGCGCGGGCCGACAAAGCAATATGACAGGGCGGTAGCGAGCAAAGTTGCCTTACCTAATCGTCGTTTGCCTCTCAGGCAACGTCCGAAGCCGGCCTGTGGCACATTCTCTTGCAATCTCCCATCGAAGCAATCCATGAATGTCACAATTTAGAAACTTCCGCCAATTAAATATGATCTTCGATAAAGTCCTTACAAACGTGACCAGACGAGGATCAAAATCCGGTCCGATGAGAAACCAGCGAGCGGCCGAATAGCAGCCGCCAACAGAACAGGGAAGGCGGTAGCAATTTCGCCCTTTCCGCATAATTTCTGTTGGAGTGGTGACTGTCTCCTCAGGGTCGAACTCGGACTGACATACCAATTTCATCTCAGGGTCCGGAAAGGCTCGAACAACGGACGGTCAGACTAGCCCGCTACAAACTGTCTTACCCCACGCTTCGCCACACAGCTGGCGATCAATCATGCAGCACGGATACCCGCCCGGACCTGGCGGATAGCGCCTAGCGGCAGCCGAGCTTCGCAGTGAGATCGCCGAAGTCCTTCACGTTGAGGTCGAAACGCTTCTCGGGCGTGAGGTCCTTCTTCGCCGGATCGCCGAATTCCTTCGGCCGCTGCACGAACGCGGTTCGCAGCCCGGCCGCCGTGTTTGGCCATGTTCACGAGCAGCGCCATATTGCCATTGGACAACGTGGTCACCGTGTAGCGCTTCTCGAGACGCGCCAGGCCATTTACCGAATCGGGCCAGGGCTTTCACTTTCTTCAGGTTCGCCTTCATTTATCCCCGGCCAGAAACATCTGCAGCAGATCGTTCAGGAAGCGCCGCCCGAGTTCGGTCGGCCGAATGCGCTCGTGATCGCGCTCGATCAGCCCCCGCGCCTCGGCCTGCGCCAGCGGTTTCTCCGCGGCGGTGATCGGCAGACCGGTGCGCTCGGCGAACAATGCCACCGGAAACCCTTCGGTGAGGCGCAGGGCGTTCATCATGAATTCGAACACCACGTCGCCCCTCGAGACCTCGTGCTCGTCCCGCACCGGCGTCGAATCGCTGACCCGCTTCAGGTATTCCGTCGGCTGCTTGGTGCGCATCTGCCGCACGATGCGGTCCGGGAACGACAGCTTCGAATGCGCCCCCGCCCCGATGCCCAGGTAATCCCCGAACCGCCAGTAGTTGAGGTTGTGGCGGCACTCGCGCCCCGGCCTCGCGTAGGCCGAGGTCTCGTAATGGACGTAGCCCGCGTCGGCGAGCCGGCTCTCGATCATCTCCTGCATGGCTGCCGCGGCATCGTCGTCGGGCACGCTAGGCGGATGGCGGTGGAACAGCGTGTTCGGCTCGATGGTGAGATGGTAGAAGGACAGGTGCGGCGCACCGAACGACACGGCGGTGCGCAGGTCCGCCTCGGCCCGGTCGAGCGTCTGCCCGGGGAGCGCATACATGAGGTCGAGGTTCACGTTGTCGAACCGTTCGAGCGCGATGTCGACGGCGCGCCTCGCCTCGGCATCGTCGTGGATGCGCCCGAGCGCCTTCAACTGCCCGGCATCGAAGCTCTGGATGCCGACCGAAAGCCGGTTCACGCCGGCGGACCGGAAATCGCGGAATTTCTCCGCTTCGAAGGTGCCCGGGTTCGCCTCCAGCGTGATTTCGCATTCGGGCGCGAACGCCAGCCGCGCGCGAAAAGCCGACAGCAGCGCATCGATCGCGCGCGCCGAAAACAGGCTCGGGGTGCCGCCGCCGAAAAAGATGCTGGTGACGCGGCGGCCCCAGATCGCCGGCAGCGCCTGTTCCAGGTCGCGCACCAGCGCCTCGACGTAGGCATCCTCGGGCACATCGTCCTTCGCCTCATGCGAGTTGAAATCGCAATAGGGGCACTTGCGCACGCACCAGGGGATGTGGACATACAGCGCGAGCGGCGGCAGTTGCGACAGGCGCACACCGCCTGCCGACAGATTTTTCAGCGCGGCGGCGGCCACGCTCACCCGTCCTCCTTGACCGTCAGTTGGGCGATCAGCCGGCGCAGCGCCTTGCCCCGGTGGCTGAGCGCGTTCTTCTGCTCCGCATCGAGTTCGGCCGCGGTCCTGCCCAGCTCCGGTAGATGGAAATACGGGTCGTAGCCGAAGCCGTTCGCGCCGCGCGGCGCATCGATCACCTCGCCCACCCATCGCCCTTCGGCGATGACCGGCTCGGGATCGTCGGCGTGGCGAACCAGCACCATCACGCACGCGTATTGGGCACGGCGGTCGGCCTGGCCCTTCAGCAGGGAGATCAGTTTTCGGTTGTTGCGCTCGTCCTGCTCCTGGCGGCCCGAGCCCGGAACCTCGCCGGCGAAGCGCGCCGAATGCACGCCCGGCTCCCCGCCGAGCGCGGCGACACAGATGCCCGAATCGTCTGCGAGCGCCGGAAGCTTCGCGTGGCGGCTCGCGTGGCGCGCCTTGGCGAGCGCGTTCTCGACGAAGGTGAGATGCGGCTCTTGCGCTTCGGCAATGCCCAGCTGCGCCTGGGGTACGATCTCGATGCCCAGCGGCGCGAGCAGTTCGGCGATCTCGCGCAGCTTGCCGGGGTTGGAGGAGGCGACCACGAGCTGTTTCATGAATTGGGGTTTATCTCAATCTCCCTATTTTGCGCCGTCGCGCAGTTGCGACGGCGCAAAATAGGGAGAAGATAGACGGCAGATTACGCCGATGTAGCCAATTCCAGGCCTTGCAGGCTCAGGAAATCCCCAGCGCCTCCTTCTGTTTCGCGATCAGCTCCCGAATCCCGCGCTGCGCAAGCACCATCAGCGCATCCATCTGCGCCTGGGAGAAAGGCGCGCCTTCGGCGGTGCCCTGGACTTCGACGAAGCCGCCCGAGCCGGTCATGACCACGTTCATGTCGGTATCGCAGGCGGAATCCTCGGCGTAGTCCAGGTCGAGCACCGGCGCGCCCTCGACGATGCCCACCGACACCGCGGCAACGAAATCGCGCAAAGGGGATTCGGCGACGAGGCCGCGCCGCATCAACACCGAGATCGCGTCATGAAGCGCGACGAACGCGCCGGTGATGCCGGCGGTCCGCGTGCCGCCGTCGGCCTGGATGACGTCGCAGTCGATCTGAACGGTGCGCTCGCCGAGCTTCTCCATGTCGGTCACCGCGCGCAGCGAGCGCCCGATCAGCCGCTGGATCTCCTGCGTGCGGCCGCTCTGCTTGCCGCGCGCCGCCTCGCGATCGGTGCGCGTGTTGGTCGAGCGCGGCAGCATGCCGTATTCGGCGGTGACCCAGCCCTGCCCGCGGCCCCTCAGGAATCCCGGTACCTTGTCCTCGACGCTCGCGGTGCACAGGACACGGGTGTCGCCGAACTCGATCAGCACCGAGCCCTCCGCGTGGCGGGTGTAGTCCCGCTGGATGCGCACCGAACGCAACTGGTCGGCGCCTCGCCTGCCGGGACGCGTCATTTTGCTGCCTGCCTCCGGATGGCGTTGCGGATTTCGGCGATCGAGCTCTCGATCTCCGCATCGGAAAGCTCGGCGAGCTCGGTGCCCGCATTGCCGAAACCTTCGATCTGCGTCGCGAACGAGGCAGGCTCCAGCGTGAGCGTGGAAACCTGGTGCGCAGCGCCGGAACGGCTGTCGGCCCAGTTCATCGCAACCGTCGAAAGGTTGTCGCACTCGCGGCCGGCGCGCAGCTCGGCGGCATCGAGCAGTTCGGGAATCGCGCGCATGATGTCCTCGCGCGCCAGCGCGGCGCCGATCATGCGCCCCGACAGCGGCCCCCAAAGCCCGTCGGTACACAGCAGCAGGATGTCGCCGGGCTGCAGGACGGTCTTGCGCGAAAGCTCCACTTGCGGCGGGGTAATCGCCCCGAGGCAGTTGAAGATCTTGTTCCGCTCCGGGTGCGCGGCGATCGCCTCCTCGCGGATGCGGCCCTGGTCGACCAACCACTGCACCCGCGAATGATCCTTGGTCTGCGCGACGATGCGCCCGTCCCGGACATGGTACAGGCGCGAGTCGCCGACGTGTGCCCAGTACGCGATCGAGTCCTGCACCACGCAGACGACGCAAGTCGTTCTCGGCGTCTCCAGCAGCCCGCGCGCCTCGGCGTAGTCGACGATGGCATGGTGCGCGCCGCCGATGTTCTTCAGCAGGAACATGAACGGGTCCTCGAGCTTGGTCTGGACCTCGCGCTGGAACGCCTCGGCGAGGAACTGCACGGCGATATGGGAAGCGACCTCGCCGTGGAGGTGCCCGCCCATGCCGTCGGCAACGACCATCAGCAACGCGTCGCGGCTGTAGCTGTAGCCGGTGCGGTCCTGGTTGTTGCGCCGCCCGCCCTTGCGGCTTTCCTGGTAGATGGAGAACTTCATCGCGCCGGTTACAGACCCGCAAACTTGTAGATCGAGCGCCGCATGCTGGCATACAGCGACCGGTGATGCACCTCCGGTTCCTTCTCCCGCAGCAGCACCTTCTGAAGCGCGAGCACGCTCTGCGGGCGTTTCAGGTGGTCGAGCTCGAGACACCAGTCTATGGTCTCCAGGAGCTGGCGCGAATACCTCGCTTGCCAGAGCCGCGTGGTCGAAACATAGCGGTCCCGTTCGACGCGCTGGTCGGCCGCCTGCGGCGCAGCGCCCGCGAGGCACGCAAACATGCTCGCGCCGATCGAGTAGATGTCGCTCCAGGGTCCGAAGCGTTCCCGGTTCCTGTACTGCTCCGGCGGCGCGAATCCCGGCGTGTACATCGGGTTCAGCTTGAAGCCGCCTTCGGTCAATGTCTGGCGCGCGGCGCCGAAGTCGATCAGCACGGGCGTGCCGTCGTTGCGCACGTAGATGTTGGCCGGCTTGATGTCCAGGTGCAGCAGCTTGTGCGAGTGCACTTCTCGCAGTCCGTTGAGCAGCCGCGTGAACACGCGGCGGATGAAATTCTCCTTGATCGCGCCCCGCCGTGCATGAATGTGTTCCTGCAGCGTGCGGCCGCGCTCGTAGCGCATGACCAGGTAGACGGTCTCGTTGGCGCGGAAGAAATTGAGCACGCGCACCACGTTTGCGTGCGACAGGCGCGCAAGCGAGTGCCCTTCCTCGAAGAAACATTTCAGGCCGTAGCGGAAGGTCTGCAGGTTGTCTTCGGCGATGGAGGGCAGCGCATCGCCCTGCTTGCGCAGCGCCAGCTGGCTGGGCAGGTACTCCTTGATCGCCACCGGCTGGTCGTTCTCGTCGTAGGCCAGATACACGATGGAGAAGCCGCCGCAGGACAGCACCTTCGCGATGCGGTAGTTCTGCAGCTGGTAACCGTCGGGCAGCGGCTGATTCGCCTGCAATGGCATGAATTGGGTCTTGCCGTTATGATAGGGCCATTGTCCGACGCGCGCGGACGCATTGTAAAGCATTGTCCGCGCTAATATTTCACGGCACGCACCAATTAAAGTGATACACAGCATGACCGGGTATGCGGCGCTTTCGCGCGAGATCGGGCAGGCCGCGCTTGCGGTCGAGCTCAAGAGCGTCAACAGCCGTTTTCTCGACCTGCAGTTCAGGCTGCCTGAGGAACTGCGCCCGGCCGAACCCGCGCTCAGGGAATTGCTGGCCGCGGGCTTATCGCGCGGCAAACTCGAGTGCCGCATGGCGATCCAGCCCGCGACCGGCGCGGCTCCGCAGCTGGCGATCAACGAGGCACTGCTCGCGGCGCTGGCGCGCGCCGAGCGCAAGATCCTCGATGCGCTGCCCGAAGCGCAGCCGCTGCGCGTCGGCGACGTTCTGCACTGGCCCGGGATGCTCGCAAACGAGGAGGCGGACGCCGACACGTTGCGCGACGCGGCCGTGGCGCTGGTGAAGACAGCGCTCGCGGAATTCGCCGCGACCCGCGCGCGCGAAGGCGACAAGCTGAAGGACATGATCCTCGAGCGCATCGAGCGCATGCAGACCAGGCTGGCGCTCATCCAGTCCCATGTTCCGCAAGCCATCGCCGCGTACCAGGAAAGGCTCGCCGCGCGGCTGCGCGAAGCCCTGGCCACGAGCGACGAGGAGCGCATCCGGCACGAGATCGCGCTGTTCGGCGTCAAGATCGACATCGCCGAGGAGCTGAACCGCCTCGGCGCGCATCTGGAGGAAGTGCGGCGCGTCCTCGCCGCCGGCGGCGCGGTGGGCAAGCGGCTGGATTTTCTGATGCAGGAACTGAACCGCGAGGCGAACACCCTCGGATCCAAATCGGTATCGAAGGAACTCTCCGACGCGAGCCTGGAATTCAAGCTGCTGATCGAGCAGATGCGCGAGCAGATCCAGAATATCGAATGAGCTTAGCTTGAACGGTAATCTCATCGTCGTCTCCGCGCCCTCGGGCGCCGGCAAATCCTCGCTGGTGAACGCGGTGCTCGCCGATGACCCGATCCTCGCGCTGTCGATTTCCTACACCACGCGGGCGCCCCGGCCCGGCGAGAAGAACGGCCGCGAATACCATTTCGTCGATGCCGGCGTCTTCGAAGCGATGCTGGAGCGCGGCGAGTTCCTGGAATGCGCGGAAGTCCACGGCAACCGCTACGGCACCTCGCAGAAATGGATCGAAGAGACGCTCCGGTCCGGCGAGGACGTCCTGCTGGAAATCGACTGGCAGGGTGCGCAGCAGGTGCGGCGCCTTTACCCGGGCGCCATCATGGTCTTCATCCTGCCCCCCTCGATGGCCGAACTCGAGCACCGGCTGCGCAACCGCGCGCAGGACAGCGAGGCCGTGATCCGGCGCCGGCTGCAGAACGCCGCGGACGAGATCAGCCACGCGGTAGAGTTCGATTATGTTATTATTAACAACGTGTTCGAGGAGGCCCGCCGCGATCTCGCCGCGGTTGTGCGCGCCGCAAGACTGACCCCCACCCTCCAGATCGCGCGCAATCCGGGATTGTTGAACCTCACCGCAAAAACTTGAAGGAAAGTCATGGCACGCATCACCGTCGAAGATTGTCTGAAAAGGATTCCCAACCGCTTCCAGCTCACGCTGGCGGCGACTTACCGCGCGCGGCAGCTCGCTCAGGGCGGCTCGCCGATGCTCGAGGCCAATCGCGACAAGCCCACGGTGATCGCGCTGCGTGAAATGGCGTCGGGGAAATACGGCATCGAGTACCTGGCCCGCGTTAATGCAGGGTGAACGCGGACTGTGACCGACTGACTTTTCCCGTCCCGCGTCCCGCGCGGGGCGCCGCCGACCTGCGGCCCGCGCCCGCCCGAACCGACTGACTATGCCCGCGGTCGCCCTCGGCGAATTCAGGCAGCACCTCGCTTACCTCGAGCCGGGGGACATCGGCCGGATCGAAGAGGCGTACCAGTTCAGCGATGCCGCGCACCACGGCCAGTTCAGAAAGAGCGGCGAGGCCTACATCTTCCATCCGCTCGCGGTCGCCGGCATCCTCGCCGACTGGCAGCTCGATGCCCAGGCGGTGATCGCCGCGCTCCTGCACGACGTGATGGAAGACACCGCGGTCACCAAGGACGAGATTTCGCACCGTTTCGGACGCCCGGTCGCGGACCTCGTCGACAGCGTGTCCAAGCTCGATCGCCTGGAATTCCAGTCACAGCAGGACGCCCAGGCCGAAAACTTCCGCAAGATGCTGCTCGCCATGGCGCGCGACGTGCGCGTCATGCTGATCAAGCTGGCCGACCGGCTGCACAACATGCGCACGCTCGGTGCGGTCAGCCCGGAACAGCGGCGGCGGGTCGCGCGCGAGACGCTGGAAATCTACGCCCCGATCGCGAACCGGCTCGGACTGGACAGCCTTTACCGCGAGATGCAGGAGCTCGCATTCAACCACCTGTACCCGCTGCGCTACAAGGTGCTCGCCAAGGCTGTTCGCTCGGCGCGCGGCAACCGGCGCCAGGGAATGGACCACATACTCGAGGCGATTCGCGAGCGCCTGACCAAGGCCGGGGTAGAGGCCGCCGTCACCGGCCGGGAAAAGCACATCTACTCGATCTACAAGAAGATGATCGAGAAGCGCCTGTCTTTCTCGCAGGTGCTCGACATCTACGGCGTGCGGGTAACGGTCAGCGACACACCGGCCTGCTACCTCTCCCTCGGCGTGCTGCATGGCCTGTACAAGCCCGTACCGGGCAAGTTCAAGGACTACATCGCCATCCCCAAGATCAACGGCTACCAGTCGCTGCACACGACGCTGATCGGCCCCTACGGCATGCCGGTGGAAATCCAGATCCGCACACACGCCATGAACCGGGTCGCCGAAACCGGCGTCGCCTCGCACTGGCTCTACAAGAGCACCGAGGCGGAGATCAGCGAGGCGCAGCAGCGCACCCACACCTGGCTGCAATCGCTGCTGGGCATCCAGAGCACTCCGGGGGACGCGGCGGAGTTTCTGGACCACATCAAGGTCGATCTATTCCCCGACGAGGTCTACGTGTTCACCCCGAAGGGCAAGATCATGTCGATGCCGCGCGGGGCGACGCCGGTCGATTTCGCCTACGCGGTGCACACCGACATCGGCAACCGCTGCATCGCCGCCAAGATCAACCACGAGCTCGTGCCGCTGCGGGCCGAGCTGAATAACGGGGACCGCGTGGAGATCATCACCGCGCCGAATGCGGCTCCGAACCCGGCCTGGCTGTCGTATGCCAAGACCGCGAAGGCCCGTGCGCAGATCCGCCACTTCCTCAAGACCATGCAGGCCGAGGAATCGCGCGCGCTGGGCGAACGGCTGCTGGTCCAGCAGCTGCGCGCGTTCGGCGCCAAGGTCACGGAGATCGCCTCCGAGCGGTGGGACAAGCTGGTGCGCGACTCGAGCGCAAAATCGCGCCACGAGATCCTCGCCGATATCGGGCTGGGCAAGCGGCTCGCCGCGATCGTTGCCCGCAAACTCCTGGCGCTGTCCGACCACCCGCAGCCCGAGGGCAAGCAGCCCGGAGCGATCGTCATCCGGGGCTCCGAAGGCATGGCGGTTCAGTTCGCGAAATGCTGCTGTCCCATTCCCGGGGATCCGATCCTCGGCTTCATCAAGAAGGGCCAGGGGCTGGTCGTGCACACCCACGACTGCCCGACGGCGCGCAGGTCGCGAGGCGACCCGGAGAAATGGATCGACGTCGAGTGGGATCCGGATACCGACCGCATGTTCGACGTCGCGATCCGCGTGGTGGTTCTCGACCAGCGCGGCGTGCTGGCGAAGATCGCCGCCGCGATCGCGGGGGCCGGCTGCAACATCGCCAACGTGTCGGTCGACAACGACCGCAGCATGTACGTCACGAACCTGTTCACCGTACAAGTGGCGAACCGCATGCATCTGGCCAAGATGATGCGCGCGCTGCGGCACGTCGAGGAAGTCGTGCGGATCGCGCGCGTAAGGGGTCTCAACAAGGACGATGGCCCGTAAACGGGAAAGCCGGATGAGCATCGAGACCTGGCTCGCGTTCTTCGTCACCGCCTGGGCGATCAGCCTGTCGCCCGGGGCGGGCGCGGTCGCTGCGATGTCCAGCGGATTGCGTCACGGCCTGCGGCGCGGCTACTGGACCACCATCGGGCTGCAGCTCGGCATCCTGCTGCAGCTGGCGGTGGTCGCGGCGGGCCTGGGCGCGCTGCTCGCCACATCGCAGATCGCGTTCGAATCCGTCCGCTGGGCCGGCGTGGCCTACCTGATGTGGCTCGGCATCCAGCAATGGCGCGCCGGCGCAGCCGGCGCACAGCTCCTGCGCGACGATGCACGCGCCGCGACGCGCAGGGCGCTGGTGATGAGGGGCTTTCTGGTCAACACGAGCAACCCGAAGGCAGTCGTGTTCATGCTCGCGGTGGTACCGCAGTTCATCGATGTCACGCAGCCGCTGCCCGCTCAGTATCTCGTGATCGCCGCCACGCTGGTCGCGGTCGATCTGCTGGTGATGGGCGGCTACACGGGGCTTGCGGCAAAGGGGCTGCGCCTGTTGCGCGAGCCGCGCCAGGTTCGGCTGCTGAACCGGATTTTCGGCGGCCTGTTCGTAGTGGTGGCGCTCCTGCTCGCATCGGTCCGCCGAACAGACTGAAAAGAGCTCGCGACGCCTCGCCGGCGGGCGGGCGGGCGGGCCGGAAGAACGGATCGTCTTTGCAGGGTAATATTTCAACTTTCTGACGTACGGGCACCGGCGCGAGCGCGCGGCAGCAACTTGAGAGGGAAACGATGAAAGTCAGCAGCAACGGCATCGAACTGAACTGCACGGTACAGGGCAGCGGGCCCTGGGTCGTGATGAGCCACTCGCTCGCCTGCGATCTGCACATGTGGGACGGGCAGGCGGCGCTGCTCGCCAACGACTACACGGTGTTGCGGTTTGACACCCGCGGCCACGGGGAAAGCGACGCGCCCGCGGGCGAATACACGCTGGAGATGCTCGCCGCCGATGCCAAGGGCCTGCTCGATGCCCTGGGCATCAAGTCCTGCCATTGGGTCGGACTGTCGATGGGCGGCATGATCGGCCAGGCCTTCGCGCTGCGCTATCCGGGCGTGTTCAAGACCCTGGTGCTCGCCGACACGACGAGCCGCTATCCCCCCGAGGCCCGCAGTGTGTGGGAAGACCGTATCGCGACCGTGCATGAGAAAGGCATGGAGCCGCTGGTTGAGGGCACGCTTGCACGCTGGTTCACCGAGGGGTTCCGGGCCACCCATCGCCAGGTCTGCGGCCGGGTGGCAAGGATGATCCGCGCCACGCCCGTGTCCGGATACGCCGGATGCTGCCACGCGATCCCGAAGATCGACTTCACGTCGAGGCTGAATGAGATCCGCTGCCCGACCCTGGTCATCGTCGGCGAGCAGGACGCCGGCACACCGGTCGAAATGGCGCGCGAGATCCATGCCGCGATTCCCGGGTCGGAACTCGTGGTCATCCCCTGCGCAGCGCACCTGTCGAACCTTGAGCAGCCCGAGGCGTTCAACCGGGCGCTCACCGGCTTCCTGGCAAAGCACGCGAACTGAGCGATCGCGGGGGGCGCCGCGCCTGAATTCGAGCACAACCAACGAAGGAGCAACCATGAAGTTCGACAAGCAAGTCGCCGTCGTCACCGGCGGTGCCTCCGGAATCTGCCAAGCCGCCGCCGAGCAATTCGCCGCTGCCGGCGCCACGGTCTGCGTGGGCGACGTCGCCCGCGAGAAGGGCGAAGCGGTCTGCGCCGCGATCCGAAAGAACGGACAGCAGGCGCAGTACCTTCCCGTCGACCTGACGAATCACGGTTCGATCAGGGATTTCGCCGCCGCGGTCCTGCAGCGCTTCGGCCGCGTCGACATCCTGATCAATGGCGCGGGGTGGAGCAAGAACACGCCGTTCGTGGACACCGACGACGCGTTCTGGGAAAAGGTCATCAACCTGAACTTCATCGGTCCGATGCGGCTCACCAAGCTGCTGCTGCCCCAGATGATGCAGCAGCAATTCGGGAAAATCGTCAACGTATCGAGCGATGCGGGCCGGGTCGGCAGCCTCGGGGAAACGGTGTACGCCGGCGCCAAGGCGGGGCTCATCGGCTTCACCAAGTCGCTCGCCCGCGAAGGCGCGCGTTACAACATTACGGTCAACTGCGTCTGCCCGGGCCCGACCGATACGCCTTTGATGGCGGAAGTCCCGGACAAGTACCGCGACCTGTTCATCAAGGCGATCCCGATGCGCCGTCTGGGCAAGCCCTCGGAAGTGGCCGATGCCATCGTGTTCTTCGCGGGCCCGCAATCCGCGTACGTCACGGGCCAGGTCCTGAGCGTCAGCGGCGGACTGACGATGGCGGGGTGACCGATGAGTTTCCCGCTTAGAGGCAAGGTTGCCGTCGTCACCGGCGCCGGCAGAGGCATAGGAGCGGCCATCGCAACCGCGCTGTCGCGCGCAGGGGCGGGCGTCGTCCTGATCGGACGCGACGCGGCAAGGCTGGAGAAACAGGCCGCAGAACTCTCCGCCGATACGCTGATCGCACCGGCCGACATCACCGACGCGGATTCCGTGCACAAGGCGTTTGCGACCATCCGCGAGCGCTTTCCGCGCATCGACATCCTGGTCAACAACGCCGGGCAGGCCGAGAGCGCGCCGTTCTCGCGCACCGATCTGGCGCTGTGGAACCGCATGCTCGCCGTCAACCTCACCGGCACCTACCTGTGCACCCACGAAGTGCTGCCCGCGATGCTGAAGCAGGACTACGGCCGCGTGATCAACGTCGCCAGCACCGCCGGCCTGATCGGCTATGGCTACGTGTCGGCCTACTGCGCCGCCAAGCACGGTGTAATCGGCCTCACCCGCGCGCTCGCGCTGGAGACGGCCAAGACCGCAGTGACCGTCAATGCCGTCTGCCCCGGCTACACCGAAACCGACATCGTCAAGAACACCGTGGCCAACATCATGGCGAAGACCGGCAAGTCCGAGGCCGAGGCGCGTGCGGCCCTCACCAGCCACAATCCGCAGGGACGCACGGTGCTCCCCGAGGAAGTCGCCAACGCGGTGCTGTGGCTGTGCCTGCCCGGATCGGAAGCGATCACCGGCCAGCCGATTTCCGTCGCAGGCGGGGAGGTGATGTGAATCCACACGAAGAAGATCGGCCGAGGAGACGCAATGCCTGACAAGAGCTACTTGGATTGGCCGTTCTTCGACGATGCGCATCGCACGCTCGAGCGCGAACTGGAACAGTGGGCGGCCAAGCACATCGCCGCCCACGGAACCGACACGGACGCCGCGTGCCGCACGCTGGTGCGCGACCTGGGACGCGCGGGCTGGCTGAAATACTGCGTGCCCGCAGCCTACGGCGGTGCGCTCGAACAGATCGACCTGCGCTCGCTGTGCATCCTGCGCGAGACGCTGGGCCGCCACGACGGCCTCGCGGATTTCTCGTTCGCGATGCAGGGACTCGGTTCGGGCGCGATCTCGATTGCCGGCAACGAGGCGCAGAAGCGCCGCTATCTGCCGCGCGTGGCCGCGGGCGAGGCGATCGCCGCGTTCGCACTCTCGGAGCCCGACTCGGGCTCGGACGTCGCGGCGATGGCCACCAGCGCGCGCCTCGAAGGCGACGAGTACGTGCTCGAGGGCGAGAAAACCTGGATCTCCAACGGCGGCATCGCCGATTTCTACTGCGTGTTCGCGCGCACCGGCGAAGCGCCCGGCGCGCGCGGCATCAGCGCGTTCGTGGTCGACGCGGACACGCCGGGGCTCGAAATCGCCAAGCGCATCGACGTGATCGCGCCGCATCCGCTGGCGACGCTCGCATTCCGCAATTGCCGGGTTCCGGCGGCGCAGCGCCTTGGCGATCCGGCCGGCGGTTTCAAGGTGGCGATGCAGACGCTGGACATCTTTCGCGCCTCGGTTGCCGCTGCAGCCATCGGCTTTGCCCGGCGCGCGCTCGACGAGGCGATGGCACGCGCCAAGTCGCGCAAGATGTTCGGCCAGGTGCTGGCCGACTTCCAGCTCACCCAGGCGGCGATCGCCGACATGGCGACCGGCATCGATTCCTCGGCGCTGCTCACCTACCGCGCCGCATGGCTGCGCGACGTCAAGCGTGCGAAGACGACCCGCGAAACCGCGATGGCGAAGATGGTCGCGACCGAGACTTCACAGCAGGTGATCGACCGGGCGGTGCAGATATTCGGCGGCCTGGGCGTGGTCAGCGGGCAGCCGGTGGAGAAGCTCTACCGCGAGATCCGATCGCTGCGCATCTACGAGGGCGCGACCGAAGTGCAGAAGCTGATCATCGCGCGCGAGACGCTGAAGTAGTCACGCGCAAGTCACGCGTTTCAAAGCAGTGGTGAAGAAGTTGGGGTTTCATAGGTCTCCGGATTTTGGAAAGTTGCAGACTTCGCAACTTTCCAAAATCCGGAAATTGATCAAAACCGAAACCAGTTACTTGTGTGATTCTGGCTTGGGGATGGCGTGATGCGCATTGTTTGCATAGGTGCCGGCCCGGCCGGGCTGTATTTTTCCATCCTGATGAAACTCGCGGACGCGCGCCACGAGGTCACCGTGCTGGAGCGCGACCGCCCCGACGACACGTTCGGCTTCGGCGTGGTGTTCTCGGACGCCACGCTGGACAACCTGCGAGACTCCGATCCCGAAACTCATCGCGACATCCTCGCCAGTTTCCGCCACTGGGACGACATCGACATCCACTACCGCGGCGAGGTGATCGTCTCCGGCGGCCACGGCATGTGCGGCATCCACCGTCGGCGCCTGCTCAATATCCTGCAGGCGCGCGCCGCAGGCCTCGGCGTGCGCATCGAATACGAGACCGACGTCACCGACGACAGCCGTTTCGCCGGTGCCGACCTGGTCGTCGCCGCGGACGGGATCAACAGCGCGATCCGCAGCCGTTATGCCGGGTATTTCAAGCCTGACCTGGAGCCGGGCAAGTGCCGCTTCATGTGGTTCGGCGCCAGCCGCTCCTACGAGGCGTTCGTGAAAGCCTTCGAGCGCACCGAGCACGGCTGGTTCGAGGCCCATGTCTATCCTCACGAAGACACGATGAGCACCTTCATCGTCGAGTGCCACGAGCAGACTTATCTCGCGCATGGACTGGACAGCATGAGCCTGGAGGAGTCGCTCGCATTCTCGGAGCGCGTGTTCGCGAAGCTGCTCGACGGCGCGAAGCTGATCGGCAACGCGCGGCACCCGCGCGGTTCCCAATGGCTCAACTTCGTGCGCGTGCTGAACCAGCGCTGGGCGCACGGGAACATCGTGCTCATGGGCGATGCCGCGCACACGGCGCACTTCTCCATCGGCTCGGGCACCAAGCTCGCGATGGAGGACGCGATCGCGCTGGAGCACGCGTTCCGCAGGCACGAATCCGTGCCCGAAGCGCTCGCCGCCTACGAGTCAGAGCGCCGCACCGAGGTGGCGCGGCTGCAGAGCGCGGCGCGCAACAGCATGCAGTGGTCGGAGAACGTGGAGCGCTACTCCGTGCTGGAGCCGGTGCAGTTCGCCTACAGCCTGATGACCCGCAGCCAGCGCGTCGGCCACGACAACCTGAAGCTGCGCGACGCGCGCTTCGTGGAACTGATAGAGGCCTGGCTCAGCAGGAAGTCCGGCGCGGGCGGCGAACCCAGGCCGCCGATGTTCACGCCGTTTCGGCTGCGCGGCATGGAACTCGCCAACCGCGTCGTGGTGTCGCCGATGGCGATGTACTCGGCCAGCGACGGATTGCCCGGGGAATTCCATCTGGTTCACCTGGGCACGCGCGCGCACGGCGGCGCGGCGCTGGTGTTCACCGAGATGGTGTGCGTCGCGCCGGATGCGCGCATCACCCCGGGCTGCGCCGGGTTGTGGAACGCCGCGCAGGCAGCCGCCTGGACGCGCATCGTGGATTACGTGCACCGCGGGACCGCGGCGAAAATCGGCATCCAGCTCGGCCACGCCGGTCCCAAGGGCGCGACGCGCGTCCCCTGGGAGGGCGAGAACGAGCCCCTGGAGGAAGGCGGCTGGCCGCTCGTCGCCCCCTCGGCCCTCGCCTGGAGCGCGATGAACGCCTTGCCGCGTTCCATGACGCGCCGGGACATGAATCGCGTCCGTGGCGAATTCGTCCGGGCTGCGAAGCGCGCGGCCGCCTGCGGCTTCGACATGCTGGAACTGCACTGCGCCCACGGCTATCTGCTCTCGGCGTTCATCTCCCCGCTCACCAACCGGCGCACGGACGGCTACGGCGGCAATCTCGAGGGCCGGCTGCGCTTCCCGCTCGACGTGTTCCGCGCGCTGCGCGATGCCTGGCCGGAGAATCGCCCGATGTCGGTGCGCATCTCCGCGGTGGACTGGGCCGAGGGAGGCACCACGCCCGAGGAGGCCGTGCAGATCGCTCGCGCCTTCAAGCACGCCGGCGCCGACTTGATCGACGTCTCCAGCGGCCAGACCTCGACGGCCGCACGTCCCGTCTACGGCCGCATGTACCAGACGCCGCTTGCCGACCGGATCAGGAACGAGGCGCGCATCGCCACCATGGCGGTGGGCGCCATCACCGAACCCGACCAGGTAAACAGCATCGTCGCCGCCGGCCGCGCCGACCTGTGCGCGCTGGCGCGGCCGCATCTGACGGACCCGTACTGGACGCTGCACGCCGCGGCGCAGCTGCGCTACACTGACCAGGCGTGGCCGAACCAGTACTTGTCCGGACGCGCGCAGCTTGAGCGCAATCTGGAACGTGCTGCACAGACTGCGCTGAACGCATAAGAAACGAGCTTTCCCAGGAGTCGATGCCCAACTGCAGATGAACGGTTTGCACTGAGCAGGCGTCCGACCATGACTGAACTTCTCGAAGGCTTCATTCCGTATCCCGCAGAGGCGGCGGACGATTACCGCCGGCGGGGTTACTGGAAGGGAATCACGCTGGGCGATCACCTCGACGAATGGGTGAAGCGCTACGGCGAGCGAATTGCCGTGGTCGCGGGCGAGGAGCGCATCAGCTACCGCGAGTTGGGCGCGCGGGTCGACCACGTCGCCTCCCACGTCGCTGCGCTCGGAATCCGGCCCCGGGACCGGGTGGTGATGCAGTTGAACAACGTGCCGGAATTCCTGTACCTGAGCTTCGCGCTGTTCAAGATCGGCGCGCTGCCGGTGATGGCGCTGCCGGCGCACCGCGAGACCGAAATCCGCTACCTGATCGAATTCTCCGCTGCCGTTGCCTACGCGGCGCCGCTGGAATTCCGCGGCTTCAACTACGTCAACATGGTGCGCAAGATTGCCCCGGGGACCCCGTCGCTGAAACATCTGCTGATTGCGGGCGATAAGCTGCCGCCCGGGGTCCACTCGATCGGGAACATGCTTTCGCAGCCCGATCCCCGAGGCGCCGCGCTCGCCGGGGGACAACGCCCATCCTCGTCGGATGTGGCTTTTTTCCTTCTGTCCGGCGGCACGACGGGACTTCCCAAGCTCATTCCGCGCACCCATGACGACTACGAATACAACTTCGACCTGGCCGCCGATGTGTCGGGCGTAAGTGCCGATTCGGTGTATCTGATCGCGCTGCCGATTTCGCACAATTTCCCGCTCGGCAGTCCGGGGGCGTTCGGCGTTCTCTCGCGCGGCGCTCGCGTGGTCCTCGCGGCGAGCCCCAGCCCCGAGACTGCGTTTCCCGTGGTGGAGCGCGAGCGCGTCACCATGACGGCGCATGTGCCTGCGGTCACCATCCAATGGCTTAACTCGCCGCTGCGGGAAAAGTACAACCTGTCCTGGCTGCGCCTGCTCCAGGTCGGAGGCTCGCGGCTGTCCGCCGAAGTCGCCGCGCGCATCAAGCCCCTGCTGGGTGCCACGGTGCAGCAGGTGTACGGAATGGCCGAGGGGTTGCTCAATTTCACGCACGTGAACGATCCGCAGGAGGTGTTGTACAACACCCAGGGCCGGCCCATGTCGCCCGCGGATGAAATACGCATTGTCGACTGGAACGGCAATCCCGCGGCGCCGGGTGAGCCCGGCGAACTGCTCACCCGCGGACCGTACACGATACGGGGCTACTACAAGGCCCCCGAGCACAACGCAAAGGCCTTTACCGAAGACGGCTTCTATCGCACCGGCGATGTGGTGCGCGTTACCGCCTCGGGCAATCTCTCGGTCGAGGGGCGCGTCAAGGACCTCATCAACCGCGGCGGCGAAAAGATTTCGGCCGAGGAAGTGGAGAATCTCGTCCTTCGCCACCCTGCCGTCTTGAATGTCGCCATCGTCGCCATGCCCGATCCGCTGCTGGGCGAAAAGGTCTGCGCCTACGTGATTGCGCGCGAGCAGGCCATACTGTCCCTCGAAGAACTGCGCCAGTTCATGGACGCGACCGGCATTTCGAGGTTCAAGCTGCCGGAACGGCTGGAACTCGTCGAGCGCTTCCCGCTCACGACCGTGGGCAAAATCAGCAAGAAGGACCTGCGCGAGGACATCGCGGCGAAGCTGCGCGCGGAGGGGAAGATCAGCTAGTCGGCCCACTGCCCCTGGCGTCGGCCGACCGTGTTTTTTTGGTTCTTGTACATCCCCCTATTTTTAAAAATAGGGGGACATGATAAAGGCAAAAACCGGGCACCCTGCCCGTTTCGGGCACTGCCGGTCGAGCAGGAGATACAGCGATGGCCTACACCGCCCACATAGACACGTTCGCACGCGACAATCTGCCGCCCAAGAACCAGTGGCCCGAGTTCATCTTCGAGCTGCCGGAGCTGAAATACCCGGCGCGCATGAACTGCGCCGCCGAACTCCTGGACAGGATGGTCGCCGGCGGCAGCGCGGACCGGCCGGTGATCCACACGCTGATCGACGGCAGGAAGTACGTCTGCACCTACCGCCAGCTCCTGACGCGGGCGAACCAGATCGCGCACGTGATCCAGAAAGACATGGGACTCGTCCCAGGAACGCGGGTGATGCTGCGCGGCCCGAACAACCCGGAGATGGCCGCGTGCTGGTTCGCGGTGATCAAGGCCGGATGCGTCGCCGTGGCGACCATGCCGCTGCTGCGCGTCAAGGAACTCAAGCAGATCATCGACAAGGCCAGGGTGTCCGCGGCGCTGTGCGACGTGCGGCTCGCCGAGGACATGGAACTGGCGAAGTCCCAATGCGCCGACATGAAGCAGGTGCTGTATTTCAACAGCGGGCGGCGCGGCTCGCTCGATGACCTGCTGGAGTTTCACCCGGCCGAATTCAGCAACGTCGATACGGCCGTGGACGACGTTGCGCTGATCGCGTTTACCTCGGGCACCACCGGCCAGCCCAAGGGCACGATGCATTTCCATCGCGACGTCCTGGCGATGACCGACTGCTGGCCGCGATCGTGCCTGAAACCGCATCGAAACGATATCTTCTGCGGCACGCCGCCGATCGCCTTCACCTTCGGCCTGGGCGGGATGCTGTGCTTCCCGATGCGCTTTGGCGCCTCCACGGTGCTGATCGAGCGGCTGACGCCCAGCGCGCTCCTGCAGACCATCCAGGATTTCAAGGCCTCCGTGTGCTTCTCGGCACCGACCTTCTACCGGCAGATGGCCGGCCTGGCGAAGAACTACAGGCTGGGCAGCCTGAAGAAATGCGTCTCGGCGGGCGAAGCCCTGCCCGATGCGACGCGGCAACTGTTCAAGCGGGCAAGCGGCATCGAGATCATCGACGGCCTCGGGTCGACCGAGATGATCCACATGTTCGTCTCGCACACGACCGACCGCGTGCGCCGCGGCGCGACCGGCTACGCGATTCCCGGCTACAGGGCCACCGTGCTCGACGATGCGGGCAAGCCCTGCCCGCCCGGGGTCGTAGGCCGCCTGGCCGTAAAGGGGCCGACCGGCTGCCGCTATCTGGCCGACAAGCGGCAGAAGAACTATGTGGAAAAGGGCTGGAACGTCACCGGCGACGCCTACAAGAGGGACAAGGACGGCTATTACTACTTTCAGGCGCGCACCGACGACATGATCATTTCCGCCGGCTACAACATCGCCGGTCCCGAGGTGGAGTCATCGCTGCTGGAGCACGAGGCCGTGTCGGAGTGCGGCGTCGTCGGCGTCCCCGACGAGGAGCGCGGCCAGATCGTGAAGGCGTTCGTCGTGCTCAAACCGGGCTACACCGCCAACGAGCAGATGGCGTGCGCGCTCCAGGATTACGTGAAGGCCGGCATCGCCCCGTACAAGTACCCGCGAAAGATCGAATTCGTCGCCAGCCTGCCCCGCACCGAAACCGGAAAGTTGCAGCGATTCAAGCTGCGCGAGCAGGGCTGAGACGCGCCGTGGAACGAAATTCCGCCGGTTGACGGACCGATCATGTTCGAATCCGTTCCAGGAAACGCGAGCTTCATGCGGCGCCGGCGATTGGCCGGTCTTCGGTCCGCGCATTTGAACTGCCGATCCTGTAACCGCTAGAGCCGCGAAAGCCCGCTCGGCTCGCATGGCGAAGAAAAGGATCGGCGCTCAAGGAGCTACAAGCCCCGCCGCTGGGTCGTTGGGGTTGCATATTGGAGGAGTCCGATGAAGCTATTGCGGCGTTTTTCGTCGTCGATACTGGTGGCCGCGCTCGGAGTCCATGCCGGCACTGCCCTCGCCCAAAGCTATCCGAGCAGACCGATTCGCATAGTAGTGCCGTTCACGGCAGGCGGCTCAATGGACACCACGGCCCGCCTTATCAGCCCCAAGATGGCCGATGCGCTGAATCAGCCGGTCATCGTGGAGAATCGCCCAGGGGCGACCGGCATCATCGGCGCAGACTGGGTCGCCAAGGCCGCGCCCGACGGTTACACGATTCTCATAAATGCCAACGGTCTTGCGCTCACCCCTGCCCTTTACCGCAAACTACCTTTCGACGCGGCGAAGGATCTTATCCCGGTGACCCAACTCGTCGCCTCGACACTGATCATGTTGGCCGGTTCCAAATTGCCGGCTGCCTCGATCGGGGAGCTGATCGCTCTGGCCAAATCCAAACCCGGCGGCCTGAACTACGGCCACACCGGCGTGGGCGGCCAGGGGCACCTGGCAATCGAGCTGTTGAAACTATCGGCGGGCATCGACATCCTCGCCATCCCGTACAAAGGCGAAGCGCCGATCAGTATTGCCCTGATGAAGGGTGAAGTGGATGTGGCCGTCCTACCGCTCACGACCAATCTGCATTCCATTAAGGCTGGCCGCTTGCGCGCCCTGGGTGTGAGCAGCGCCCAGCGTTCGGCGGCGCTTCCCGATGTGCCCACGGTCGCGGAAACGGTTGTTACAGGCTACGAATCGGCCAGCTGGATCGGGTTGTTCGTGCCGGCGAAAACTCCCCACGACATCGTCGAGCTGATCCAGCGGGAAGCCGTGAAGGTCCTCAACATGCCCGATGTCAGCGATCGTTTGCTTGCCCTGGCTCTGGAGGTTGTCGGCAGCACGCCGGAGGAGTTCGGCGCGAGGTACAAGGCGGATCTCGCGCAATTCGCCAGGATCGTCAGGGACACGCGCATTCCGCCGCAGGACTGATCAAAGCGAAGCGTCGCAGCAAAGCGAAATTGGCGGCGGCGTTGCGCAACCGGATGGCCGAGGCGCCTTCGCGCCCAGGCGTTGCGGCCAGTCACGTATCACAAACGCGGTGGATTCCGGCCTGCTGATGACCTGCTAATAGTGTGCTAGTACTACGAATCACTAATTTCGAAACATTGTTCGCGTCTGTCGTGATGTTGCAAAACTAACGTGTCGCGATACTAGGTGCGGCGACGGTAGACTGTGCACGAGCACGAGCACGTGCAGGGGCTGCGCCGAAAGCGCTCGCCTGTTCTGCGCCGATCCGCCCGCAAACGCCCATCAGGGAGGAATCAACTTTGACCACCATCGATCCGATCACGCTATCGACCGTCTGGCCATAGCGGACGGCCCCCGCTCTAGCCGGAGGCGACAGATGAGCTATCGCCCCCAGACTTCCCCGGCCACCTCCACGATCCGCCGCAGCTTGGCCCACTGCTCGTCCTCGGTGAGCGTGTTGCCCTCCTCGGTGGAGGCGAAGCCGCATTGCCCCGAGAGCGCGAGCTGGTCCAGGTCGATGAACTTTGCCGCCTCGTCGATACGGCGCTTGAGCAGGTCCTTGGACTCCAGCGCGCCGGTCTTTGTGGTGACAAGCCCAAGCACCACGGTCTTGCCCTTCGGCACCAGTCGCAGCGGCTCGAAACCGCCGGCGCGCTCCGTGTCGTACTCCATGAAGTAGCCGTGCACGTTGATGCGGTTGAACAAGACTTCGGCCTCGGCCTCGTAGCCGCCCGATCCCATGAAGGTCGATTTGTAGTTGCCGCGGCACAGATGCATGGTGACCGTCATGTCGGAGGGAATGTCCGACATCGCCGTGTTGATGAGGTCGCCGTAGAGCGGACCAAGCTTGTCCGGATCGTCGCCGCGCGCGGTCATCTGCGCGCGGTACTTCGGATCGCACAGCATGGCGATGAATACCTCGCTCGGCCGGATCACGTGCCTGCGCGGCAATGTCCCGTCATCCATGATGACCACCGGAACTCCCGGGTAGGTGGACGCGCTTTGCCGCAACCTGATCGAAAAGGTCCGCAAGGACGGTGGCCTTATCCTCGACGGTGCAAACGGCCTACCGGACGAGGCGAGAACGGAAAACGTAAGAGCCATGTTCGAGGCGGCACACCGGTACACGCCCGAGCGTGCAGCGGATCGCAAGCCGCAGGTGGCTCTTGGCCCGAGAGCGACCGCCAATATTCGTTCCCCCATCCTTCAGCCGATATGACCCTAATCCAGCTATCCGTGTGTTTGTGGTCACATCTTCCGTGTGTTTCCAGTCACAGAACCCGTAGCCATGCGTATGAAACAATGCCTGCATGACCTATTTCCGTACCGCTGCGCTTGTCCTGTTCGCCATCCTCGTGCCTGGAGGGCTGGTCGTACTTGTTCCGGCGTTCCTTAGACTGCTGATGGAACTGCGTACCAAGCGGCAGGAACGAGCACGCGTGCGACTGGCACTTGCTGATAGCGAAATTGGTCACTGAGCACCTGGTCCCGCCCAACGTCAATTGCCGGAATCATTCACGAAACCGATTCGGAATACACTGGATCCAAGACCAAGATGAAGTCGGAGAGAGCCGACAAGGGGAATCAACCCAATCGTCATCCTGAAAGGAGTGCGGACATGAAGATCAGAACACTTATTCTGGCCGTTGCGCTATCCGTTTTCGTCCCTTCGTATGTCGTTGCGCAGACAAGCCCTGCTGCCACGGCCTCGACAGTACTGGCGCAAGCCGACATGGATGGTATTTGGGCGATTCAAAATGCATCCTTGCAGCAACAGCAGGCTGTATCCTACTTCTCGATTCGAGCTGCTGCAACCGGACTCCTGGTGATCATTCGGCTGGGAAGTTACGACTGGCAGGCTTTCGTAACGACGCTGGACGGCAACAGCGCCACTGTGACTACGCTGACAACGCAAGCCATCAACAGCTGGCGAATCGATTTCGCGTCCGCACAACAGGCCATGATCACCGGAGTGCTTTGCATTACGAATGGAGGCGGCATCCAGCCTTTGACTGCCAGTCAAACCGCCGGCACGGTTCCCGAGACGGACGTTATTGGCAGTCCAATCCGTGTCGGCAACGCATGTTTCGTTCCGCGGGGTACGATTCTGACTCTCACGAAGGTGATCTGATTCACCAAATAGCGCCGGGGCCAACCTGGGTCTCGCGATTCACGTATCGTATCGAGTAGGCGACCGGGTCACCCCCGTCCCCTCGCACACCACCTGCCGGGACGCGACCTCAGGTGGATCGGAAGCGGTCATTTGCGCCGAGCTTGATCGGACGGATTGTCTGAGCGACGGCCAGGGAGGCACTCCAGTACCAAAATGGGCCCGGACTCAGCCCCATCTTTGTATGGGATTACCGGATCGGCGTAATATCCTTGGCAACGCAAGCGGCCACCTGTTCAAGCACGGACCTGCCGTGCGGGTCATTTTCTGGATTCTTGAGGAGGATAGCTATGGGAAAGAAGACAAGGGCGAACGAGAAAGCGGAGAAGAAGGCGAGAAAGGCCGAAAAGAAAGCCGCAAAAGAGGCAAAGCGGGCGGAGAAGAAAGCGAGAAAAGCCGAGACGAAGGCGGCGAAGCAGGCAAGCAGGAAGGCGCGCACCGCTCCAAAACCGAAATCAAGAGCCAAGTCGTTGGCGAAGCCTGCGAAAACGAAAACCGCAGCAAAACCCAAAAGGAAGAAGATCCCCAATATTGAGGCTCAAGCCAAGCCGCTGAAGAAACCTGCGAAATCGAAAACCACCAGGACGAAACCGGCAAGAGCCAGCCTCACTGGCAAGAGGACGGCGAGCGTGGCAAGGCCCAAAACGAAGAAAGTTTCCACTACGGCGGATCGGGGAATCCAGAGACCGGCGCCGGAACCGGCCGCGCCAGTTACACCAGCAAGCCCGGTGGTTCCCACAGGGACAAAGGTTCATTTGGCGAGCACAACTCCGACAACGCCAGATTACGACCAACTCTTGGATGACGATGACCGCGAGCACGATGATTAGGGTGGTCTGACGACTCCCGGCCAGTGTCCGAATTCGCCCGGCACGGCGTGCCGCGCTGGGCGCGAGTTCCCGTGGCTATTCAATTGACATGACCCTTCGCCAGGGTCCGCTCCCCGTCGTCGAACGCGCTCATCGCGGGGGCCGCACCCGGCATCCCGAGTTCGGTCCAGCGGCCCGCGACGCGCTCGTAGATGTCCCGGCGCAGCAGCGTGGTCTTCGGAAAATCCGCGAGATGGCGATGCGGCTTGCAGGCATCGATCAGCGCCTTGGAGCCGTAGGGCCGCAGCTCGCGCTCGCCCTGGCTGGGATCGAGGCCCGTGGACCAGGTGTTGCGCTGGATGTCGATATGGTCCGCCGGATTGCAGCGCGTGGAGAGCGCCCACAGCACCTGGTTGAGGTCGGTCGGGTCGACGTCCTCGTCGACTGCGATGATCCACTTGGTGTAATAGGCCGCGGCGGGACACTGCGCGACTAGAGACAGCACCTGCGCCACGTGGCCGGCGAATCGCTGCTCGAGCGACACCACCACCATGCCCCAACCCGAGGCGGCCGCAGGATGGGCGTACACGCCGCGTATGCCCGGCACGCCCAGCGCGTCGAGATTGTCCCAGATGCGGGCCGAGCGCATGACCGCGTAGTAGGCGCCGATCTCGCAGGCGGGGTAGCGTGCCATCAGCGCCGCGGTGATGATCGGATCGCGGCGCATGTGCAGCGCCTTCACCTCGATCACCGGCTGCGGCGCACGCGGGTTGCCGTAGTAGCCGGTGAATTCGCCCAGCGGCCCCTCGGGTTCGCGATCGTCCGGGTGGAGATAACCCTCGATCACGATCTCGGCGCGTGCGGGAATGGGCAGATCCACGACCACGCCCTCGGTGAGCTGCACCGGCTCCCCGAGCAGCCCGCCGGCCACCTCGAGTTCCGATTCCCGCGAGCCGAATACCTGCGCGCCCACCATGAACATGATCGGATCGATGCCGTAGGCCACCACCACCGGGCAGGGCTCCCCGCGCGCCCACCAGGCGTCGCGATCCATTCCGCCGTGCTTGCCGGGCGAGGTGTACATCCCGACCCGGCGCGGTCCGTGCAGCATCTGCCGGTAGACCCCGACGTTGATGCGCCCGGTCTCCGGATCGCGCGTGAACGTGATGTCGCCCGTGCCGATGTAGCGGCCGCCGTCGCCCGGCCAGAACCTGGGCACCGGAAGCCGGGTCAGGTCGATGTCGTCGCCGGTGAGCACGATCTCGTTCACCGGCGCCTGCGCCGGCGCTATCCGCTCGGGCGCGATCCGCCGACGCATGATGCGCCGCGTTTCCGTGATCAGCCGCGGCACCGGCAGGTCGGGATCGAGTCCCACCGCCAGCGCGTAGCGCCGCGCGCTCGCGCCGAGCATGTTGATCAGCACCCGCCCCTCCGCGGGTTCGGTGAACTGCGAGAACAGCAGCGCGGGCGCATCCTCGCGCTGCGCGGCCATGCAGGCGATCGCCGACAGTTCCTGGTCCAGATCGACCCGGGCGTCGATGCGCTTCAACTCGCCCGCGGCCTCGACCCTGGCTATCCACTCGCGCACATCGCGTGCGCCCCGCCGCGTGTGTTCCGCTGCGTCTTGCGCGGGGTCCGCCGCGATGCCGGTCGACGGCGCGTTCCCCGTCAGCGAGGATTCTTCCATGTCATCTCCTGGTCAGACCTCGATGCCCCCGTAGAGCCAGGCCGGACCGTTGATCGCCGCTTCCGGCGAGGTGGCCTTCAGCAGCGAATTGCGCAGGTCGCGCCTCACGTCGGTGGCGTGATAGATCTCGCCGTAGAAGCGCGCGGTGAGTTGCACGCGCGCGGTGCGCAGATAGCGGTCCTGCTCGTAGGCCGCGAACGCGGACGCATGATCGCCCTTGGACGCTTCGAGCTTGTTGGCGAGCACCACGGCGTCCTCGGTCGCCATGCAGGCGCCCTGCGCGAGATACTGCAGCATCGGGTGCGCGGCATCCCCGAGCAGCACGATGCGCCCCTTGCTCCATCCCTTGATCGGCTCGCGGTCGCACAGCACCCACATTTTCCACGCGTCCACCATCGCCAGGAACTCCAGCACCTCGGGGCGCTCGCCCTTGAAGCGCTCGCGCAGTTCCTCGGGGTCGCCGTAGGTGTCCCAGCCTTCTTCGTAGCGGCTGCTGTGGAACACCACGACCAGGTTGTAGACCTCGCCCCGCCGCAGCGGATAGTGCACCAGGTGCGTCTTCGGCCCGCCCCACAGCACGACGTCGTTCTGCTGCAGATGCGAGGGCACCTTGGGCGTGGGAATGACCGCGCGATAAGCGATATGCCCGGAAACCCGCGGCTTGCCGTCGCCCACGAGCTGCTCCCGGACTTTGGACCACAGGCCGTCGGCGCCGATCAGCAGCTCGCCCTCGAAGCTCGCGCCGCCCTCGGTGCTGACCGCCACGCGGTCGCCCTTGTCTTCGTAGCCCGCGACCTTCTGCGAAGCCGACAGCGTCACCAGCGGCGACTTCTGGCACGCCTCCAGGAACGCGGTGTGGATATCGGCGCGATGGATCACGCCGTAGGGAAACTTGTACTTGGCGCGGAAGGCCTCGGAACCCACCGGAACGCGGATGAGTTCTTCGCCGGTGAGCGCATCGCGCATGATCAGATTGCCCGGGTAGACGGCGGTCCGGTCGATCGCCTCGGTCAGGCCCAGATAGTCGAACATCTTGAACACGTTCGGCCCCAGCTGAATGCCGGCGCCGATCTCGGCGAACGTCGGGGCCTGCTCCAGCACCTGGACCGCGCGGCCCTTTTTCGATAGCGCCAGCGCCGCAGCCAGCCCGCCTATGCCGCCGCCGACCACCAGGATCGGCAGATCCTTTCTTGCCATTCTCAACCCCTCCCGTTCTTGTCTACTGCGCGCTAAGCCAGCGAAGCCGGCATCAACCAGCTTGGCTCGTTTTGCCTTTCATAATCTCCCGATTCTTCCCCATATCGGGTTGCTTTGCTACCCGGTCAGTGCCGGCAGCGCGATCCGGTTATCGGTGCTGAACTGGTAGTCGCGGAACACGTGCTCGGCGGCGAGGATCTGGTAGCTGCCGTCCGGCAGGCGCCGCGTCGTGTCCTTCAGCCGGTAGGTGTAATGCCCGCAGGTCCAGCAGTCGAAGTTGCGCATGGCCGTGCACAGGCAGGTCTTGTCCATCACCGAGATCTTCTTCGCCTTGGGGTGCGCCGCCACCTGGCGGTTGTAGGCGGTGATGTAGGCGCAGTTGCCCGAGCCGTCCAGCAGATAGCCGTAGGCCTCGCAGTTGGGCCGCACGCCGGCGCCGATCGCGGGGCTGCCTTTGAGCATGCGCATCGGGTAGCCGGTCGGGGAGATCAGGTTGACTTCGATGTCGTCCTCGCTCGCCTTGAGGTATTCCTGCTTGATCTTGTCCGGCAAACCGCACTCGTGCGTCGCGGTGAAGCGCGTCGCCACCTGCACGGCCGCCGAGCCGGTTTCGAGGTAGGACACCGCATCGCTGCCGGTGAAGATACCGCCGGCCGGGATCACCGGGATGTCCAGCGCCTCGGCCTGCAGATATCGCTGGATTTCCGTGACGATGGTGCGCAGGTCGTACTGCGCCCAGTCCATGCCGAAGCCCAGGTGCCCCCCGGCCAGCGGCCCCTCGACGACGACATAGTCCGGCAGCCGGTTGAGCCGGGCGCTCTTGCGCAGGAACAACTGCAGGGCGCGCAACGACGAGACGATGATGCCGAGCTTCGCATCACGAAAACGCGGGTGGTCCTCCATCAGCGCGAACGAGCCCAGATGCAGCCCCGCGGAAAGCGTGATGCCGTCGATGCCCGCATCCAGCGCCGAGCGCAGCCGCACGCGCAGGGTTTCGCGCGGCGAGTTCATGGTCAGCTTTTCCATGCAGTTGATGAAAATCAGGCCCTCGCCGCGCTTGGCCTCCATGGTCCCGCGCACGTGATTGTGCGTCGCCTCGACCAGCCGCCCGAGATCGAACAGCACCTTGGACTTGTCGGAGTTGGCGGCGTTGTACTTGTACAGCTTCGCCTTCTGGCTGACGAACTTCGTCTCGTAGCGACGGTCGGACACGGTGTGAATCATGGCGTCCGAGATATGGCCGATGCCGCCCAGCCGCGCGCCCTCGAGCGCGAGCCCGGTCGCCGAGATATCGACGCCCATCCCGCCGATCACGATCGGCACCAGTTCCTTCTTGCCGAATCGCAGACGGAAATCATCCACGCATTTCAATACCTACCTCCCCTGTTCCGCCTATATTATGGGCTTTCGGACCTGCCGCGCACGATCGGGCGGTGCGCTCGGGTAGGGATTATCTCAGTTAGCGCGCCACGCCGGTACCCGTCGGCGCGACAATGTGCAGGACGTGCACCGCGCAGGAATGGAAAAGACCCCACGCCACACGCAGGCTTTCGCCCCTGACAATCTGCCGCCACCGATGAACTACGTCACCGAGCCCGAACGAAATACCGAAATCCTCTGCGAGGCGGACGTCGTGGTGCTCGGCGGCGGACCGGCGGGCATTGCCGCAGCCTGGGCGGCGGCGCGCCAGGGCAGTTCGACCGTGCTCGTCGAGCGCTACGGTTTCCTCGGCGGCATGGGCACGGCAGCCGGGGTCACAAACTTCTGCGGACTGCACGCCAATGTCCACGGTGCGATCCGCCGCGTGGTGCGCGGCGTCGCCGACGAGCTGCTGGATCGCATCGAGCACCTCGGCGGGCTGAACCCGCCGCACCTGATTTTCGGCAAGACCCACGCCCAGGCCTACGACATGTCGGCCTACAAGTGCGCTGCCGACGACCTGCTGCTGGGCGCGGGCGCGAAACTGCTGTTTCACGCGCTTGCCGCCGGCGTGGCGATGCGCGACGAGCACACCGTCGACGCGCTGATCGTGGAGACGAAATCCGGCCGCCGCGCCGTGCGCGGCCGCGTGTTCGTGGACGCCTCCGGGGACGGCGAGCTCGCCTGCTGGGCGGGCGCGCCCTGGGAAAAAGGCGACGCGGCCGGCCGGTTGCTGTATCCGACGCTGATGTTCCGCGTGAACAACGTCGACGCCGGGCGCGCCCGCGACGCGGTTACCGACATCAATCGCCTGATGCAGGAGGCCCAGGCGCGCGGCGAACATCGCTTCCCGCGCAAGGGCGCGATCGTTCGCCCGCAGAAGCATCCGAACGAATGGCGCGCCAACGTCACCCAGCTTCGCAACGCCGACGGCAGCGCGGTCGACGGCACCGACGCGCTGCAGCTCTCCGCGGGCGAAATCGAGGGGCGCAGGCAGATTCGCGACTACATGGCCTTCCTGCGCGCTCGCGTGCCAGGCTTCGAGGCCAGCTATCTGCTCGACATCGCGCCTCAACTGGGCATCCGGGAGACGCGCCGCGTGGTCGGGCAAACGATGCTGACGGCTGCGGACGTGCTCGGCTGCGCGAGCTTTCCCGATACCATCGGGGTGAATGCCTGGCCGCTGGAACGCCATATCGCCGGTGACGTCGAGTGGAGCTGGCCGCCGCCCGACGCGCGCGGATTCAATCACCTGCCTTATCGTATGCTGGTGGCGCAGCGCATCGGTAACCTGCTGGTCGCCGGACGCTGCGCCTCGATGACCTCCGAGGCGCAGTCGGCCGCGCGCGTTTCGGGCGCCTGCTTCGTCATGGGACAGGCAGCGGGCACCGCGGCGCACC
>Ga0154717_1001_pt1 | contig 29457 bp, 25 predicted proteins | sample Rifle2008BG16ft_FD_105725 | JGI IMG/M metagenome (GOLD analysis project Ga0154717, IMG submission 105725) | Betaproteobacteria bacterium RBG_16_64_18
AGCGTTCGCTGGATTCCTTGCCGGCAAGAAGCTGGATGCCAACCAGATCGAGTTCGTGAACTTGATCGTGGACCATCTGACAGAACACGGCGTGATGGGCGCATCGCTGCTCTATGAATCCCCATTTACCGACGTCACGCCGAGAGGTCCCGACGGGCTCTTCACCTCATCGCAACTGGATGAGCTGCTGGCAGTTCTGGACCAGGTCAGGGCGACTGCGCTTGCAGCCTGACCGCTGCACTGCGGGATCACTTCATCAAGAAAGACGACATCCTGCGGAGAATGGGGTGGGGCGGCCGGGTCTGATACGCAGTCGTGGACGGGCCGGCGTCTCTTAGGTCTGTCTTGGGGTTTTGGCGGGCGGCCACTGGAACAGCAACGGCTGCTTGTCGAGAAAACGCCTTGCGGCGTCGCGGTGATACGGCGTGGAAAAGGCGATTCCCTGCATCGACGCCTCGACCTCGAGCATTGATCCGAGATCGGACTCGAAAGCGCGGCCGAGCGCGGCTTTGGTCAGTGCCACCGCCACACCGGAGGCGTTGACGAAACAGCCGGCGATCGCGCGGGCGCGCTCTGTCAGCGTCTCCGCGGAAACGATCTCGGACACGATGCCCCAGTCCTGTGCGGTCGCGGCGTCGAGTTCGCGTGCCGACAGGAGCAACTCCTTGGCGCGCTGCAGCCCAACCATTCGCGGCAGCGTATAGAACAGGCCGCTGTCGGCAACCAGTCCCATGCGCTGAAACGACGCGCAGAAGCGGGCGCGCGGCGTGGCGATGATGAAGTCGGCGACCAGCGCGAGGCCGAAACCCGCGCCGTAGGCGGCGCCGTCGACAGCGCAGATGACCGGGCGGTCGAGTTCCATCAGGTCGCGCAGCCACGCGTGCATGTCCCGCATGCGCTGGCGCCCCGCCTCCGCGCTCAATTCGACGCTCGCCATGCTGCGGATGTCGCCTCCGGCGCAGAAATCGCCGCCGGCCCCGGTCAGGATCAGCGCACGGACCGCGTGGTCGTGGCGCAGCTTCGCCACCGCGTCGCCGATTTCCTCTCGGATCGACAGGTCGAGTGCGTTCTTCTTCTCGGGCCGGTTGAGTGTGAGCGTGGCGATGCCTACGCTGATATCAAGCTTGATGGTCTGGTAATTCATGCTTCGTCCTCAATGGTGCATGCCTGCGGAACGACCGGTCGGAGCCTCACTCGCCTGCGATGGTACGGCCGATCAGCAGGCGCTGGATGTCGCTCGCACCCTCGTAAATCATGCACACGCGGGCATCCCGGTAAATGCGCTCGACGGGAAAGTCGGAGACGTAGCCGTAGCCGCCGTGGATCTGGATCGCATCCGAGCAGACCTGCTCGGCCATTTCGCTGGCAAAGACCTTCGCCATCGAGGCCTCCTTCAGGCAGGGCCGGCGCGCATCGCGCAGCGTCGCAGCGTGCCACACCATCTGGCGCGCCACCTCGATCCGAGTCGCCATGTCGGCAAGACGGAAATTCACCGCCTGATGCCCGATGATGGCCTTGCCGAACGCGGTGCGTTCGTGGGCGTATTTCAGCGCGGCCTCGTAGGCCGAGCGCGCAATGCCCACCGACTGCGCCGCAATGCTGATGCGCCCGCCCTCGAGGTTGGACAGCGCGATGCGGTAGCCCTCGCCTTCGGCGCCGAGCAGATTGGCCGCCGGAACACGGCAGCCCTCGAATGTGATCTGCGCCGTGTCCGAGGCGTGCTGGCCCATCTTTGTTTCGATGTGCGTGACGACGTAGCCGGGCGTCGCGGTCGGCACGATGAAGGCGCTGATCCCCTTCTTGCCACCGCCCGGGTTGCTGACCGCAAATACGATGGCGATGTCGCCGTTCTTGCCCGAGGTGATGAACTGCTTGACGCCGTTCAGCACCCAGTGGTCGCCGTCGCGCCGCGCCGTCGTACGGATCGCCGAAGCGTCGGAGCCGACGTGCGGCTCGGTGAGACAAAAGCAGCCCAATTGGCTGCCGCTCGCAAGCGGCTTGAGAAACCGCTCGTTCTGTTCCTGCGACCCATAGCCGTTGAGAATGCCGGTCACCAAGTTGTTGACCGAGATGATGGTGGAGGTGGAGGCATCACCGGCAGCGATCTCCTCCACCGCGAGCGCGAGCGACAGGTAATCCATCCCCGCGCCGCCCCATTCCTCGGCCACCGCGATGCCGTACAGTCCCATCTGCGCCAACCCGCGCAGCGCTTCCCGCGGGAACGTCGCATCGCGATCCCATTGCGCTGCGTTGGGGGCGAGCCGCTCGCGCGCGTAGGCGCGCACCGAGTCGCGGATCAATTCCTGCTCGGGGGTGAGGATCACTGCCGGCGCCCGTTCCCGCGCGGGTTCATTTGCGGCTGCCCGTTCTGGATGCGCGCTTGCGCGGCGAGGACCCGGAGGGGTGCTTGCCTCGCGCGGTCACCTCGATTTCGATGTTCATCCTGGGATCGACCAGCTCGCATACGATGGCCGTGGCCGCGGGGCGACTCTCCCCCAGGTGCTCGCCGAACACCGGCGCGAGGAGTTCGAAGTCCGCGCGCCGCGTGAGGTAGTAGCGCACGCGGACCACATCGCGCAGCGACAGGCCCGCTTGCTCCAGCGCGGACTCGATGTTGCGGAAGGCCTGGCGCGTCTGCTCGACGAGATCCGGCGAGATGGTCATTCGGGCGTAGTCGAAGCCGGTGGTGCCCGAGACATGCACCCACTCGCCGTCCACCACCGCACGGCTGTAGCCGGCGATCTTTTCGAAGGACGATCCGGAAGAAATCAGTTTGCGCGCCATGCCGTATCGGTCACACCAGCTCGATCGCCATCGCGGTCGCTTCCCCGCCGCCGATGCACAGGCTCGCCACGCCGCGCTTCAGTCCGTGTTTGCGCAGCGCGCCGATCAGCGTCACCACGATCCGCGCGCCCGAGGCGCCGATCGGATGCCCCAGCGCGCACGCGCCGCCGTGTACGTTGACCTTTTCGTGCGGCAGCTTGTGCTCGCGCATCGCCGCCATCGTCACCACGGCGAAAGCCTCGTTGATCTCGTACAGGTCGACCTTGTCCGCGGACCAGCCCGTGCGCTCGAAGAGCTTTCGGATCGCGCCCACGGGGGCGGTCGTGAACCAGGCCGGCTCCTGGGAGTGGGTGCTGTGGCCGACGATGACCGCAAGCGGTGTTGCGCCCAGCTTCTCTGCCGTGGAGCGGCGCATGAGCACCATGGCCGCCGCGCCGTCGGAGATGGACGAGGAGTTGGCCGCGGTGACCGTGCCGTCCTTGCGGAATGCGGGCCTGAGCGCGGGAATCCTGGCGAAGTTGGCCTTGAACGGCTGTTCGTCGTTCTCGATGAACTTCTCGTCCTTGCCTGCCTTGACCGCGAGGGGGGTGATCTCCCAGGCGAACCAGCCTTCCTTGTTCGCCTTCTGCGCGCGCTCCAGCGAGGTGATCGCGAACGCGTCCTGCGCCTCGCGCGTGAACTGGTACCGGTCCGCGCATTCCTCGGCAAAAGTGCCCATCAGGCGGCCGCCGCCTTTTTCGTCGCGCGCATAGGCGTCTTCCAGGCCGTCCAGGAACATGTGGTCGTAGACCTGCTGGTGACCCATGCGGTATCCCGTGCGGGCCTTGGGCATGACATAGGGTGCGTTGGTCATCGATTCCATGCCCCCGGCGACCATGACGTCGCTGGCGCCCGCATTTCCATATGCGATCAGCAGGTCGTTGCAGAGCATCGCCGCTTTCATGCCCGAGCCGCACATCTTGCTGATGGTGGTGGCGCCCGCAGAGATCGGCAGCCCCGCGCCGAGCGTCGCCTGGCGCGCGGGCGCCTGGCCCTGGCCGGCAAACAGGCAGTTGCCGAAGATCACCTCCTGGACCTGCTCGGGCTTGATCGCGGCGCGCTCGACCGCGGCGCGGATGGCGGCGGCGCCGAGCTGCGGCGCGGTGAAATCCTTGAGGTCTCCCTGGAACGCACCCATGGGGGTGCGGGCCGCGGAGACGATGACGATGGGGTCGTTTGACATGACGTCTTCCTTTTTCACTGGGTTTCGGCGAACAGCTCCCTGCCGATCAGCCAGCGCCGGATCTCGCTGGTGCCGGCGCCGATTTCATACAGCTTTGCGTCGCGCCACAGGCGGCCGGCTGCGGTCTCGTTGATGTAGCCCATGCCGCCCAGGCACTGGATCGCCTCGCCCGCCATCCAGGTGGCTTTTTCCGCGGCGTACAGGATGGCGCCCGCGGCGTCCTTTCTTGTGGTTTCGCCCCGGTCGCAGGCCGCGCCCACCGCGTAGACATAGGCCTTGCACGCGTTCATCGTGGTGTACATGTCGGCGAGTTTTCCCTGCATGAGCTGGAACTCGCCGATCGGCTGGCCGAACTGTTTGCGCTCGTGGAGGTAGGGCACGACCACGTCCATGCACGCATCCATGATTCCCAACGGCCCTGCGGCCAGCACAGCGCGCTCGTAATCCAGGCCGCTCATGAGCACGCTCGCGCCCTGGCACAGACCGGATAGGATGTTCTGTTCGGGCACCGCGCAGTCGCGGAACACCAGTTCGCAGGTGTTCGAGCCGCGCATGCCCAGCTTGTCCAGTTTCTGGGCCGTCGAAAACCCCGGGAAACCCTTTTCGATGATGAACGCGGTGATTCCGCGGGGTCCGGCGCCTGCATCGGATTTGGCGTAGACCACCAGCACATCGGCGTCCGGACCGTTGGTGATCCACATCTTGCTGCCGTTCAGGACGAATTCTCCGTTCCTGTAATCGGCGCGCAGCTTCATCGAAACGACATCGGACCCGGCGCCGGGTTCGGACATGGCGAGCGCGCCGACATGCTCGCCGGAGACGAGCTTGGGCAGGTACTGCCGTTTCTGGGCCTCGCTGCCGTTCCTGCGGATCTGATTGACGCACAGATTGGAGTGGGCGCCGTAGGACAGTCCTACCGAGGCCGAGGCGCGGCTGATCTCCTCCATGGCGACGATATGGGCGAGGTAGCCCATGGAACTGCCGCCATATTCCTCCTCGACGGTGATGCCGAGCAGGCCCAGGGCGCCGAGCTTCTTCCACAGATCGGCGGGGAAAAGATTGGAGCGGTCGATTTCCGCCGCACGCGGTGCGATTTCGGCCGCCGCGAAGTCGCGAACAGAGCGGCGCAGCAACTCGACCTCATCGCTGAAGGAAAAGCGCAGAGCCGGAAAGTCGATCATCGCAACGCCTGCGGAACTCATACTGGGGGCTCGTCTGGCCGAAGAAGGACGATATCAGGAAGTCTCGATCTTGGCGGGGCGCGCAGCTCTGCGGCCGCGTTCGCCGAGCAGCTTCTTGGACTGCAGTTCGAAGGCGCGGATCTCAGCCAGTTCTTCGTCGATTTCGGCCCGCTGGCGCTCCAACTGTTCCCGGCGCGCTTCCAGCGCGGCAAGGAATCTAACCAGTTGCGGGCGCTCGTCCTTCGCCGAGTCGTACAGGTCGAACATCTCGCGCACCTGGGCGAGAGAAAGCCCCAGCCGCTTGCCCCGCAGGACCAGCTTCAATCGTACGTAATCGCGCTTGGAGTAGATGCGCCGGCTGCCCTCGCGGCGCGGGGCGAGCAGACCCTCGTCCTCGTAGAAGCGGATCGCACGCGCGGTGACGTCGAACTCGCGCGCAAGTTCGCTGATGGTATAGGTCTGCTGTTCCATGGCCGCGCCTCAAGATAGCGGAAAGGGTCGATTTCTGCGAAAATTTAATCCTTGCTGCGGCGCAGCATTCATTCTACCCTTAGCCGCACCGGACCGGAAGCGCCCACCCATGAACATTGCCGAATCGGTACTCGATTATCCGCACACGGCCGCGCCAGCACCTGCGCAGGCGCTAGAGATCGCGCCGGGCGTGCATTGGCTGCGCATGCCGCTGCCTTTCGCGCTGGACCACATCAACCTGTGGATGGTCACGGACGGCGATGGATTCGCCATCGTCGATTGCGGGCTGGGCAATCAGACGACGCGCGATCTCTGGGATGCGTATTTCGCCGCCGCGCACGGCGTGGGCGGCAGCCTGTGGGTGAGCCGGGTAATCGTCACCCACTGCCATCCGGACCATGCCGGCAACGCCCATTGGCTCACGCACCGCTTCGGAGCCGACCTGTGGGTATCGCTTGGCGAGTACTTCGCAGCGCACGCCATCGGCGAATCTCGGGCGGGTTTCTCAGTCGAGTACCAACTGGATCTGCTGCGCCGCAACGGCCTCGAAAAGGCGTGGCTCGAGCGCATGAAAGAGCGTAGGGGCAACTACCGTCGCAACGTCCCGGAATTCCCGAGCGCATTTTGCCGGCTGATGGACCGGCAGTCGCTGACGATCGGCGCTCGCCGGTGGACGGTGATCATGGGTTACGGCCATTCAGCCGAGCACGCTGCGCTGTACTGCGAATCGCTGGGCGTGCTGATCTCCGGCGACATGGTGCTGCCGAAGATCACGACCAACATCAGCGTCTCGACCGTCGAGCCGGAAGGCAACCCGCTGCGGCTGTTCCTGGATTCGCTCGACCGCTATGCTGCACTGCCAGCGGATACGCTGGTGCTGCCTTCGCACGGCCTGCCGTTCCGCGGCATCCGCGAGCGCATCGCGCAGTTGAAAGAGCACCACCGCCTGCGCCTCGACGAGGTAGAGCAGGCCTGCGTGTCGCCGAAATCGGCCGCCGACATCGTGCCGACGCTGTTTCGGCGCGAGTTGGATACGTTTCAGATGTACTTCGCCATGGGCGAGTCCATGGCGCACCTGCACTTCCTGCACGCCGAAGGGCGCCTGGAGCGGCGCATCGGCGCGGACGGCGTGCTCCGCTATGCGCAGGCGTGATAGACCATGTTAAGACTCAAGTGCAGCCAGAACTGGCGAACAAGACTTGGGTTTATTCGGTCTCCTGATTTCGGGAAGTTGCAAAGTTGCAACTTCCCGAAATCAGGAGAAGATGAATTTCAAGACGAGCCGAGCCGAGCCATTTGATTCCGGCTGAGCCGGCTTAGGAGCGAAGCATGACTACCCCACAGCAGCCCGACCACGCGCAGACGGCAAAGGTGTACGCGCAGGTCGCCGAGCGATCGAGCAAGATTCTGGGCGATTTTCTCAAGCGGCATGCCGACGGCAAGGGTATCGCCTTCACCGACGAGTTCGGCCTCGCCAAGGCCTACATGGATCTCGCGGCGAAAATGCTCGCCAATCCCTGGAAGCTCGCAGAGTCCCAGATGAAAATGTTCTGGGACTACCTCGCGCTCTGGCAGTCCTCGACGCTCAAGATGATGGGACACGGCGCCGAGCCGGTCGTCCATCCCGACAAGGGCGACACCCGCTGGCGCGACGAGGACTGGCAGAACCATTTCCTTTTCGACTACTTCAAGCAGTCCTACCTGATCTCGGCGCGCCACATCCACGACGCCGTGTGCTGCGTCGAGGGCCTGTCCGAGGAGGCGCAGAAGAAGGTCAATTTTTTCACCCGCCAGTACATCGACGCGCTGTCGCCGTCGAACTTCGCGCTGACGAATCCCCAGGTGCTGCGCGAGACCGTCGCCTCCGGCGGGCAGAATCTTGTGCGCGGGCTGAACAACCTGCTCGAGGACATCGACCGCGGCAACGGCCGGTTGCGCATCAAGATGACCGACGCCAACGCGTTCAAGGTCGGCGTGAACGTGGCCACCACTCCCGGCAAGGTGGTCTGGCAGACGGACCTGATGCAACTCATCCAGTACGAGCCACTGACCGAGGACGTGTACAAGCGGCCGCTGCTCATCATCCCGCCCTGGATCAACAAGTACTACATTCTGGACCTGCGCCAGAAGAACTCGTTCATCCGCTGGGCGGTGGAGCAGGGCCACACGGTGTTCATCGTCTCCTGGGTCAATCCGGACAGACGCCACGCGGCGAAGAGCTTCGAAGACTACATGGTCGAAGGCTCGCTCGCGGCGCTGGAGGCGGTCGAGCGCGCGACCGGCGAGAGCGAGGTGAATGTCATCGGCTACTGCCTGGGCGGCACGCTGCTCGGCGCGACGCTTGCCTGGATGGCAGAGAACAAGGACGAACGTTTCGTCTCGTCGACTTTCTTCGTGTCGCTGCTCGATTTCTCGATTCCCGGCGAACTGGGCGTGTTCATCGACGAGGAGCAGGTGGAGAGCCTGGAAAAGCGCATGAATGAACGCGGCTATCTCGAAGGCTCGGAAATGGGCGCCACCTTCAACATGCTGCGAGCGAACGATCTCATCTGGTCGTTCGTGATCAACAATTACCTGCTGGGCAAGGAACCGTTCCCGTTCGACCTCCTGTACTGGAACTCCGACTCCACGCGCATGCCGGCGAAAATGCACAGCTTCTATCTGCGCAACATGTACATGAAGAACGCGCTGAAGGATCCGGGCGGCATCATCCTGGGTGGCGTGCCGATCGACCTGCGCAAGATCCGTATTCCGGCCTATTTCATCTCCACGGCCGAAGACCATATCGCGCCCTGGAAATCGACCTACCTGGGCGCGCGCCTGTTATCCGGCCCGGTGCGGTTCGTTCTAGGCGGATCCGGGCACATCGCCGGCATTGTCAATCCGCCCGCTGCTAACAAGTACGGTTACTGGACCCGCGACAAGCTGGAACAAAGCCCGCAAGCGTGGCAGGAGCAGGCGCAATTCCACGAGGGCTCCTGGTGGACCGACTGGCAGGCGTGGATCGACCGCCAGAACGGCGATGCGCGCGTGCCCGCGCGCACGCCCGGCAAAGGCAAGCTGAAGGCCATCGAGGACGCGCCGGGCTCCTACGTGAGCGTGCACCTGGACGCGCAGCAGTAGGGCGGCATTCCCATGCCGGCGTCCATGTCGGCACGGGATTGCCATCGGCCTACCGGGTTCGCGGCTTGCGCGGCGCGCGGGCGGCCAGGCCGAGCACCGCGCCGCGGGCAGCGTAATGCGCGGCGAGGGCCGCCCCGAGGCCCGAAGACGCCCCGGTGATGAACACTTTCAATGGAGCGGACGCCGTCACTTGCCGCCCCGGGGAGCGCCTTAATTCGGCCGCTCGCTTTTGGCCCGGCGCACGAGTTCGTCGATGATCTGCATGAGCTGCCGGGTGCCGCCGGCAAGCCGCGCGGAGCTCAGGTACTTGCCGTCCACGACGATGGTCGGTACGCCGCGTACGCCATAAGCGGTCATCAGCTCGCGGCTGTGCGCGATTTTCGCCTTGATCTCCTGCGAGCCGTAGATCTGGGTGAACTTGTTTGCGTCGATGCCGTTTTGTCCCACCCAATCGAGCATCACCTTTTCCTCGTTGAGCGGTTTTCCGTCGAAATGGAAGTTGTCGTATATGAGCCAGTGCAGGCGGCTGATGTCGCCCGTCGCTTCCAGCGTGTAGTAGAGCTTCGCGAGCGTCTCCCAGCCTTCCGATGACAGTGTGGGAATACGCCGCAGCGCCACGTACCCCGGGGCCTGCGTGGCCAGCCAGCGCGTCATGTGGGGCTCCAGTTCGTAGCAAATCGGGCACCCGTAATAGAAGAACTCGATCACTTCGATGCGTTCGCCGGTGGCGACCGGCCGCGGTGGATCCAGCCGCACGATCTCGCCGCGCAGAGGGGTCTGACCGAATGCGCCGGCTGTGGCGAGCGCCAGTGCGAGGGCGCCAAGCCAGATTGCAGCGATACGCCGAGCGTTCATGTCGCTGCTCCCGATGACGTGCTCCCGCGTGCGCGCAAATGAAAGGGGCTATTTGGCAGCGAGCCGCTTGCGGGCTTCCCCGGTGAGGTATTCGGTGATGGTGATCATCCCCTGGCGGTCGATGGCCAGATCAGCGCTCACCAGCCATCGGCCGTGGATGGCGATCGCCGGCACGCCGGTGATCTTGTAGGCCTGGGTCATCTGCCTCGCGCGCGTCAGCTTGGTCTCGACGCTGAACGAGCGCAGTGCCGCATCGTATTTCGCCAGGTCGACGCCGTTCTTCCCAAGCCAATCGGCGGCCCATTTCATGTAGGCATCGCCCTTCAACCTGACGCCGCCCTGCTGGTGGATGGCGTCGAACAGGCCGCTGTGCAGGCGCGCAAGATCACCGGTCGCCTCCAGCGTGAAGAACAGCCGCGCATCCAGCGCCCACTCGTTGTTGAAAATGGCGGGGACGCGGCGGAACTGCACGTCGCGCGGCAGTTTCTTCACCCAGTCGTGCAGCAGCGGCTCGAGGCTGTAGCAATGGGGGCAGCGGTACCAGAAGAACTCGGTGACGTCGACCTTGCCTGTGGCCTCGACCGGCTGCGGCGGATTGAGCGCCAGGTAGTCCCTGCCTTCGGCAGGTTTCTGCTGTGCCAGGGCGGCAGCGCACATCAGCAGGGTGGCCAAGCCGACGATGAGGCGTTTCAGCATAAAGTTCTCCTGAGGATCTCCAATGGACCACTGCACCGCGACCACAGTTACTTGATTGAGGCCATGCGAAGGATTGCACCCCTGCGCCGGGTCCCTCCGTTCCCTTCCTAGTTCTTCGCGGGATCCCTGATCTTGATCAGCGACGCATTCGCTCCGTTCTCCACGAGCTGCGTGCGCACCCGATTGATCTCATCGACGTTCGAGTAGGGCCCGAGGCGCACCCGGTACCACACCCCCTTGTCGGGGAGATTGGTCGGCTCGACGCTCGCCTCCAGACCCTGCAGCGCCAGTCTTGCCTTCAGGTTATCGGCATCGGCAGGGTTCTGGAACGCGCCTGCCTGGAGAAAATACATGTCTTTCGAAGGGGCGCCTGCCCGCGCCGCGGCCTGCGCCGCCTGCTTCATTTGCTGTTCGGTGACCGTTTCCTCCTGGCCCGGGAGGATGCGGTAGAAATCGAAGCGCGGCTTCGTTTCTTCTGCCTTGCCGGTCGGACCGGTCAATCCGGGCATGGCAGGCGCGGCCTTTTCCGCGGGCTTCGCCTTGTTGAGGAACGGGACCGGGGTCTTGAAGAAATAGATCGCGATCGCAGCGGCCAGGCCCAGGCCGAGCAGAAAACCGATGAACAGGCCGAGCAGCAGCCCGCCCCCGCTTTTCGCTCTCGGTGCAGTCCGGCTGTAGTCCTTGCTCATTGGGGTAGCATCACATCGTTTCCGGGGCACTCACGCCGATCAGGGCGAGGCCGTTCCGCAGTGCCTGCCTTACCGCCGCAGCGAGCGCCAGCCGCGCCAGCCGCACAGGCGTCTCGGGAACGAGAATGCGCTCGGCATTATAGTAACTGTGGAACTCCCCTGCCAACTCGCGCAGGTAGAAGGCGACTTGGTGCGGCGCGAGTTCCTTGGCGGCGCCCTCCAGCATCTCGGGGTATGCGCCGAGCTTTGCGAGCAGTGCGAGTTCGCGCGTGCCTGCCAGCGGCGACAGATCGATGTCTTTCAGGCAGTCCTCCAGGGGCGCCCGCGCGGCTTCGCGCTCGCCTGGGTACTGGGCCCGCCATTGTTCCATCAGGCGGCAGATCCGGGCGTGCGCATACTGGACATAGTACACGGGGTTTTCCTCCGACTGCGACTTCGCCAGGTCGACGTCGAAAGCGAATTCGGTGTCTGCGCGGCGCGAGACCAGGAAGAAGCGCGTGGCATCCCGCCCCACTTCGTCGATCAAGTCGCGCAAGGTGACATAGGCGCCGGCCCGCTTGGAGATCTTGACCTCCTCGCCGCCCTTCATGACCGTCACCATCTTGTGCAGGACATAATCGGGGTAGCCCTTGGTAATGCCGCGGCACAGGGTGTCGGAGAGCGCCTGCAGCCCAGCTCGCACCCGGGTGACCGTGCTGTGGTGGTCCGAGCCCTGAACATTGATGGCGCGCTTGAAGCCCCGCTCCCACTTGGTGATGTGGTAGGCGACATCAGGCACGAAATACGTGTAGGCGCCGTCGGACTTGCGCATCACGCGGTCCTTGTCATCGCCGTATTCGGTGGTGCGCAGCCACAGCGCCCCGTCCTGCTCGTAGGTCTTGCCTGCCGAGGCGAGCGCCGCCACGGCTTCTTCCACCCGCCCGTCGTTGTAGAGCGAGGACTCCAGGTAATAGTTGTCGAACGCGACGCCGAAGGCGCGCAGATCGAGATCCTGCTCGGCGCGCAGCTCTGCCACGGCAAACCGGCGTATGGCGTCCAGGTCTTCGCCGTCACGCGCGCCGCCGGCGACATACTTTTCCGCGATCTCGCGTATGTACTCGCCATGGTAGCCGTCAGCGGGAAATTCAACCGGTTCGCGCAACATTTCGCGGATGCGCGCCTGCACCGACAACGCCAGGTTTTCGATCTGTGCACCGGCGTCGTTATAGTAGAACTCGCGTGTAACGCGATAGCCCTGCGACTCGAGCAGGGCGGAAATGGCATCGCCGAGCGCCGCCTGCCTGCCGTGGCCCACGTGCAGCGGTCCGGTGGGATTGGCGGAAACGAACTCGACGACGACCGGCTGGCCCTGACCGCGCTCGGAACGGCCGTATTGCCCGCGCTGCGCGAGCAGGGTCTTGACGGTGAACTGCTTGGCGGCCGCATGCAGCCGAAGATTGATGAAGCCGGGTCCTGCCACCTCGGTGCTTGCGAGCCAGTCCGAGGGCGGAATGGCTGCGACCAGCTCCTGCGCGATCTCGCGGCTGGCGCGCTTGAGCGGCCTGGCGAGCTGCAGCGCGACGCTCACCGAGTAATCGCCGTGCTGCGGCTGCTTGGGGCGGTCCAGCGAGATGATCGAGGCGGGCTGCTGCGGTGCAACTTGTGCGAGCGCGCGGGTCAGCAACTCGGTGAGATGTGATTTGATTTCGACCGACATGAGAGGACCATTCAGGGCTGCGTATTATAACCGCGCAAGCCCGCCCCTCCCCGCAGATCCGCCCGCGCCCGGCGGGCGCCGCCGCCAGTCCCTGGAAAAGTTACTCCATTCAACCATTGCGCGGACGAAAAGCCGTCCGCGCGGATCACCGATTGCGCACGGATGAAAATGCCATCCGTACGCAATCGGTGATCTCGAACAAACCCCCCGAAGCGTGTTTGGTGTTAATCCGAACCGCTATTTCCGTACGGATGCTTCTTATCCGTGCGGAAATAGCGGTTGGCGCGCGCAGCGCGCAAGAGCGCCGGCCGCATTGATGTCACCGTACATGGCTCAGAACTCGATCGGATCGACATCGAAATGCCAGCGCACGCCGGGCGAGCGTCCGGCGTAGAGCGCCGCACTCCATGCAGCGAGGAAAGGCTGCATGCGGGTTCGCGAAGGGGATTGAATCAGCAGCTGCGCCCGGCTCTTGCCTGCGATGCGCTCCAGGGTCATGGGCGCGGGATCGAATACGGTCACAGCCTCGTGCGATGCAGGTGCGAGCGCCAGCGCGTCGCGCAGGAAAGCCATGGCCGCGTCGGTCCGGGCCGCCTCGGCGCGCAACGCCGCTTCGAAGATGAACGGCGGGAATCCTGCCTGCCGGCGCTCCTGCAGCAGGATGCGAGCGTAGCCCTCGTAATCGTGCCGGGCGAGCGCTTGGTAGAGCGGATGGCCGGGATAACGCGTCTGGATCAGCACTTCGCCGGGAAGGTCTGCGCGGCCGGCGCGGCCGGCGACCTGCTCGAGTTGCTGGAACATGCGTTCCGGAGCGCGATAGTTAGGGGAGAACAGCCCGCCATCGGCGTTGACGACGCCGACCAGCGTCAGCCGCTCGAAGTGGTGGCCTTTGGCGAGGATCTGCGTGCCGACCAGGATGTCCGCTTCGCCCGACTCGATGCGACGGAACAGCCCTGCGAGCTTGCCGTGCGAGCGGGCGGTGTCGCTGTCGATGCGCAGGATGCGCGCGGCGGGGAAACGCTCGGCCAGCGTGGCCTCCAGCCTTTGGGTGCCGCGTCCGATCGGAGCCAGATCGAGGTTGCCGCAATCGGGGCAGGCGCGCGCGATGCGCGAGGCATAGCCGCAGTGATGGCAGCGCAGTTGACGGTCTTTGAGGTGCACGACCAGGCGCGTGGAGCAGCGCGGACAGCCGCTCATCCAGCCGCATTGGGCGCACGCGAGCACCGGCGCGTAGCCGCGCCGGTTGAGGAACAGCAGGGTCTGTTCGCCGCGGGCCAGCCGTTCCGTGATTGCCCGCTCCAGCGGTTCGGCGAGGCCGTCACGCGGCGCGTGCACGTTGGTGTCGAGCAGCCGGACTGCGGGCAGGCCGGCGCCGGCCGGAGCGCGGCGCGACAGGCCAAGCAGCGTGTAGCGGCCGCGTCCGGCGTGGTGCCAGGTTTCCAGAGAGGGCGTGGCCGAGCACAGCACCACCGGTACACCGGCTTCGCGCGCGCGCAGGATACCGACGTCGCGCGCCGAATAGCGCAGGCTCTCCTGCTGCTTGAACGAGGCGTCCTGCTCCTCGTCGATGACCAGCAACCCCAGGCGCGGCAGCGGAACGAATACCGCGAGCCGCGTGCCCAGAACGATGTCGGCGTCGCCGGCCTGCGCGGCCAGAAAGCCGAGCACGCGTTCGGTCTCCGGCATCCCCGAGTGCTGCACGATGATGCGGGCGCCCGGAAAACGCGAGCGCACGGCTGATTCGAGTGCCGGCGTGAGCGCAATCTCCGGCACCAGCACCAGTGCCTGCCTCCCGCAGGCGAGGGTGGCGGCGATGGCATGCAGATAGACCTCGGTCTTGCCGCTTCCGGTGATGCCATAAAGGAGAAACACGCGGAAGGCATCGCAGGCGCGCACCGCCGCGACGGCGCATTCCTGTTCGGGCGTCAGGCGGTGTGCAGCGACGAAGCCCGGTTCCACGGGCGACGCAGGCGCTTCGCGTATCCAACCCGCCGCATGCAGGTCGCGCGTCAGTTTGCGCGCGTCCTTGGCCAGGCGAGCCAGTTCGGCATCCACCGCGGGGCCTGCGGCGAGGCGATCGAGCAGCGCGCGCCGCGCGCGGCTACGCGCGGGGAGCGTTGCCCGTCGGCCGGCCTCGGTGAGCGCATAACGGCGCTCGGGTTCGGGCAGAGGCTTCGCGCTGCGCAGCCGCGGCGGCAGCGCAGCGTGGATGACTTCGCCCAGCGGACGCTGATAGTAGCCGCTGCAGAACTGCGCGAGCGCGAGCCACGCTCCGGCAAGCGGCGGCATGTCGCGCAGGATGCGATCGGCCGCGCGCAGCTTTTCCTGCGGCAGGTCCGAACTCGCGACGACGTCGAAAATGATGCCGACCAACTTCCTGCTGCCGAACGGCACGACCACGCGCAGTCCGATGTCCTTCGGCGATGCACCATCGCAGCGGTAATCAAACAGCCGCGGCAGCGGCACGTCAATCGCGACGCGTAGAAAACCCATATGTGAGAAATCTTGTACCAGAACTACTCACGTGAACTGTCACAACAATCGTCGAGCGGCTTGTTGGATATGGTGTTTTTCAGGTTCTTCACAATTTTTGTGGGTAACTGTGTGAATAACGTTGTAACCGAATCGTAACTGTGCCGATCTAAAAGGATTTTTTCGTTTGCCCAAACAGCGAGCGCGCAAATATGATTAGGCTAATCAGATAGTTATATTGTTCTCCGAGGCGAGAGCCCTAAACCCGGCGACTGGCGCGGGGTTTAGGGGTGCGCTGTGCATAACTGCCGACTGATGGCGGCCTGGCGAAGCGCCGCTAACGGCCTTCATGGTGGGCACGACTGAGTTCGTGCACGGCCGCGACGAGCACCGAAACGTGGTCCGGCGGGGTGAACTGCGAGATGCCGTGGCCGAGGTTGAACACGTGACCCGGGCCGGGTCCGAACGATGCGAGCACCTTCCCCGTTTGTTCACGAATGACCTGCGGTGTGGAGAAAAGCACCGCCGGGTCCAGATTGCCCTGCAGCGACACGCGGTCGCCGACCCGCTGGCGTGCATCGGCGAGATTCACGGTCCAGTCCACGCCCACGCAGTCGCAGCCGCAGCCGGCGATAGCCTCCAGCCACAGCCCGCCGCCTTTGGTGAAAACGATGCGGGGCACGCGGACCCCGTCGTGCTCGCGCTTGACCTCCCCGAGCACCCGCGCGAGGTAGGCAAGCGAGAACTCGCGATAGGCATCGTGCGACAGATTTCCCCCCCAGGTGTCGAACAGCATGACGGCCTGCACGCCGGCCCCGATCTGCGCGTTCAGGTAGGCGGCCACCGCCTGCGCGTTCACCTCGAGGATGCGGTGCAGCAGCGCCGGTTCCCTGTAGAGCATGGTCTTGATGGTGCGAAAGTCGTCGCTTGCGCCGCCCTCGACCATGTAGCAGGCAAGCGTGTACGGGCTACCGGCGAAGCCGATCAGCGGCACGCGGCCGCCGAGCGCGCGGCGGATCTCGGCGACCGCGTCGATGACGTATTTCAGCTCGCCCAGCGGATCCGGCGCGACCAGCTTCCCGATCGAGGCCGCATCGCGCGTCGGGCGCTCGAAGCGCGGCCCCTCGCCGTCGGCGAAATAAAGCCCCAGCCCCATCGCGTCCGGGATGGTGAGGATGTCGGAGAACAGGATCGCCGCATCGAGCCGATAGCGATCCAGCGGCTGCAGCGTGACCTCGGTGGCAAGCGCAGGGGACTTGCACAGCGCGAGAAAATTGCCGGCGCGGGCGCGCGTCTGGTTGTACTCGGGCAGGTAGCGGCCGGCCTGGCGCATCAGCCACACCGGCGTGTAGGCGGTGGGCTGCCTGAGCAGCGCGCGGATCAGGGTATCGTTCTTCAACGGGATCATCGCATCACGCCTTTCGCGCTGCGCCGGCGGGCGAATCCGGTCTGAGCAGCGTGCGGGTGATAAACGCCCATTCCTCCCGCTCGACCGGTGTGATCGAGAGCCTGTTGCCGCGCGCGAGTACGCGCATGGCGGCGAGTCCGGCGTGGCGCCGCAGTTCCGCCAGGCCGATCACCCGCGTCCTGCGCACCAATTTCACGTCGACGTTGAACCAGCGCGGCGCCTCGCGCGTCGCTTTCGGGTCGAAGTACGGGCTCCTGCGATCGAACTGGGTCGCGTCCGGATAAGCCTGCGAGGCGACCTCGGCGATGCCGGCGATGCCCGGCTCGGCGCAACTCGAGTGATAGAAGAACACGCGGTCCCCCGGATGCATTTCGTCGCGCATGAAATTGCGCGACTGATAGTTGCGCACGCCGAACCACGGGGCGGTCTGGCGCGCCGCCCGCGCGAGGTCATCGATCGAAAATTCGTCCGGCTCGGATTTCATCAGCCAGTAGCGCATAAATGATCCGGAAGCGCTCTATTGTGAATTCAAGGGGGAACGGCGGAAATACACGGTCGGATTATATGTCCCCAGCGGCGCACCGGGCGAGAGCATCAGCGAATGGCTGCGTTACGGCCGCTTGTCACCGACCCAGGCTCGCGCCATTGCGGGCGCGTGGAAAGCGGCGCGCCGTGCCGGGCACGATCCGGTTATGGAGTGGGAGGCCCAGCTCGCTGAGGAGCGATCCAGGGAAGCAGCCCGCACCGCTGCCGTCGCTGCGGAAGCCGCGCAACCGACGGTCCGCGATGTCGTCGAGCAATTCATGGCGAAGCACATGGCGGGCAAGAAAAGCGCGCCCTCGATCCGCTATCGGCTGGACCGCCTGGCGGCGATCCTGGGCAATCAGAAAATCCGCGATGTCACCCGGCAGAACGTCATCCAGGCGCTGGAGCGGATCGCGGAAGGGCACAGGCAGGAGCGCGAAACAGTTAGCGGGCGAGATATTGACCCAGGCCAAGCGACTGTGGCAGTTCGCCGAGACGCGGGAATGGGTGGCGGCTTCCTGCATAGAGATACTGACCCGCAGGGACATCGACGCGAGGCCGGTGAAACGCGATGTCGCCCTGCGCCTGGATGAGCTGGTGCAAGTCTGGAAGGTATTGGGCGATACAGCTCGAAATCAATCCCCGGATTGAAGTCGTTGTCCGGGATTTTGTGGAGTGCCGACCCAGTTAAGACATGGGGAAGGCCGATGCCCTGTGGGAAGAAACGAGTGCGTGCACCATGGGGACCGCCGGGGTAAGGGTCCAGGCATCTGGGGAAAGATTCGTGGAAGTAACGCTGGGAAGATCCTTCACCCAGCAGGGGCTGACCGCAACCTGCACAGACCCGCTGACCGAGGCAGTGTCCATAGGCAGCGGGAGGGTTTAGGGCTGGCGCATGAGCCACAGTAGTAGCGATGACCGCGGAGTAACGCCCGCGGACGTGGAGAAGGCTGCCATGGCGCGAGAGGTAGCACCTTGAGTGCGCGAAGGGGCTCTGGGCACTTGGTGGTTGCGGGCATCATCGGACACAGTGCCGGTGAACATTGCACCGCAACGTCCCTGGAAGTAAACCGGGATGATTCGGGGTGTATGCGGGTCGGCGCTTGAGCTTCGATTCTCCTGGGAAGACGACCGAGGGGTTGCACCAAGGTCAGAACCGGACTCGGGAAAACCGACCGTCCGGGATCGCAGGGAGGCTTGTGGAAACGTGGTGATCATGGAAGACGGACTGAGGCCCATCGGGAAACCGACGGATTTGCCACCGTACCCTACAATTATGCGCGCGCTACATTTCTATCCCGACTCCTTTGATTACGGTCAACTTTCTTCCAAGTAGCCCGGTTTGCGTCGCGGGCGGCAAACCGCCGGACATGTGCTTCCCAACCACTGAGGAAACACTGAGGGCGGAAAGTGCAGTATGTCGGTTAGGATAAATTATATGCAGCCCGGGACATGGTCCACACCGGCTCCCGGCGCGTCGGCTCGGCGAACCGGAATTCGCCGGGATCGATTTTCCTATCCTTCCGCCGGGCGGGGCCCGCCCGTAGAAGCGCCCGGGATCAGGATTGCCGCCAATTCGACCTCATCGGCATTGCGATCGGCCGGGCGCAGGCGCAACATCCTGTGGGTGCGATGCTCAGCGGCGTTAAACCAGCGGAAAACCGCAGCCATCGGCACGCAGCCATCGGCCCAACGCGCCGAGACAGGCGGGATTGAGTTTCGTTTCGAAGGGATATCCGCCGGTTCCATGTCGATACTGCATGAGTGGATCATGACCTCCGACAAAGTGATTACCTTCTGAGGACAAGGCCATGGGAAAAAAAATTCTCGTTCTGGGTTCGTCGTTTGGCGGATATCATTGCGCCGTCACGTTGCGAAAGCTTCTGAGAAAGGAACACGCGGTACGGGTCGTTTCATCCGACGACGTGTTCACGTTCATTCCGTCGCTGCCCTGGGTGATCATGGGCTGGCGCGAGCCCGCCGCGATACAGTTCCCGGTCGCCGACAGCCTGCGCCGCAAAGGAATCGACTTCGTCCAGGACACCATTGTCAAGGCCGACCCGGATGGCAACCGAGTCACCGGGAGGAAAGGCGATTACGAGTACGACTACCTTGTTGCGGCCACGGGATCGGAGCTCGATTTCGAGGCGATCCCCGGCCTTGACCCCGAACGCGGCCACGGCCATTCCGTCTTCACGGTCGAACAGGCCCTTCAAGCCAGAGAAGCGTTGCAGCGCGCGATCGGCAAAGGCTCCGGCTCGCTGGTTTTCGGCAACGCCCAGGGCGCGTCGTGCCTTGGCCCCGTCTATGAAGCCGCCATGATGACGGAAACGTATTTGAGACGAAAGAAGATCCGCCACAAGTTCCGCATCACCCTTTTCACCAACGAGCCGTGGCTGGGGCATTTCGGCGTAGCCGGATTCGGGAAGATGACCCGGATGCTCGAGGACGAGTTCGCGGAGCGGCATATCGAGTGGCGCATCGACAGCAAGATGGCGGGCGTGACCCCGGACGCCGTGGAGCTGGAGGGGGGAGAGAAGCTGGAGAGCGACTTCAGCCTGATCGTGCCCGCGTTCTACGGCAGCCACGCGTACATGGGGATCGAAGGGCTTTCGAACCCGCGCGGTTTCGTGATCGCGGACGATTACCTGTGCAATCCGAAGTATCAGAACATATATGCGGCCGGCGTGGCGCTGGCCATTGCGCCGCCGTTTAAGACGGCCGTCCCCGTCGGTGTTCCGAAGACAGGCCAGATGACAGAAGAGATGGCCGGGGTGGCGGCGCACAACATCGCCGCCGACATCAAAGGCGGCTCGAAGAAACGCGGCAAGGATTTCGATGTTGTCTGCATAGCCGACGCGGGCGACACAGGATTTTATCTTTCCGCCAGTCCGCTGCTGCCTCCAAGGAACAAGCTTGTGCACAAGGAGGGGAAGGCTGCGCACTTCATGAAGATCGCTTTCGAGAAATACTACATGGCCAGCCTGCGCTACGGCTTGCCGAAAACGCATTTTGGGTGGTGACAAGCGGTGACAAATTGACGAGGCCCAATAGGAGGGGCGCCGCATTCACTTTCAACCCGCACCTGCACGTGTTCGCCGCGGACGGCGCGTTCCTGCCCGATGAGCGATTTGTCGCGCTGCCGCCCGTCCCGGGAACTCTCCTTGCCGAGGGCTTTCGACGCGCGGTGCTCAAGTTTCTGGTGAAGAACGGCGCGCTCTTCGAGGCGCTGCGCAGCCGCATGCTCGCCTGGCGCCACTGCGGGTTCTCGGCGCACAACGCGGTGAGGATGCCGAGGGACGCAAGAAGCTCGCCGGCTACATGCTGCGCGCCCCGATGTCCCTTGAGAAGATGACCTACGACGCGGCCACGGGCACGGTGATCTATCGCTCGAAGATGCATGCCGGCCTCAAGCGCAACTTCCAAGTCATGCCTGGCGCCGCGTGGTTGGAGTTGCCCTCTGCAAACACATTCCCGACCGCTACGAGCACCTGGTGCGTTATGTAGGATGGTATTCGACCCGCTGCCGGGGCGAGCGGGCCCGTAAGGCCGTGCCGGCAGCAGCGGTGCAAGCACCCGACGACGCACAGGTGGTTACGGCGCGCGCCAGGTCGGCGTGGGCGCGGCTGATCCACAAAGTCTATGAAGTCGATCCGCTTGAATGTCCCAAGTGCGGCGCGCCGATGCACGTCATCGCGCTGATCGATGACGCCACGGTCATTCGCCGAATCCTCGAACATCTGGGCCGCTGGGCGCCGCGGAAGCCACGACAGCATCAGCGCGCGCCACCGGTGGACGGAAAAGGCATCGACCGATTAAAACCGACGGTGCGCAAATGGACCTACCACCCCGTCCCCGACATCGCCTGAGTTGCAGAACGAAGACAACGCCCCGCATCAACCCGGGCGCAGGACAGAACTTGCCTTGCGGCGGCGGTTGGAATTGATTGCCCAGCAATTTACCACTAAGCTCGCTCCGATCGCCCCCGCCGGGGGTGCGTAGCGGAGCGAAATTGACATAATGTCCCATTGCGCGCAGTTCGGGGTGGGTCCGAGCATCGGTTTGCGCCGCGACGACAAGCGCTTTCGAGTTCGCGCCCGGATTGATTCGACTATCGTAAGGGCAAGGGCCGTCGTATCCACGAGCGGCGCTTCGTGCAGCGCCGCGCCATCCTCGCGGTGGCCTACGCTGCGCATCGGTTCGTGCGCCACGCGCCGCAACCGGCCGCGCCACCCACCGCGGTATGGATTAACCCGCCCAAACGAGCTGACAACCGTGAAGATCTACAGTAATTACGCACCGGCAAGTGTCTCAAAACTATTGACAGGCTCCGTCCGCGTCTGCGACTCGGAGCTCCACATCACGCTGGCGCCTCTGAGCTCGCCGCATCGAACGCGCGCCGCACAGGCGCTGTGCGACATCCTCGACCAGACCGCAACGATCTTCCCAGGTTCTCGGCTGCGCCTGCGCTTCGCCGTGCGCCCGCCACCACGCATCGGCCTCGCCTTCCCTGGCTCCCCGGCCGAGCGCAGCGCCGCATCGGCCCCCGCCTCGGCCCCCTGATCGGCGCCAAAACCGGACAGTTTCGCGCTACCCTATGTCAGGAGGTCTGAAGTTAGAAGCCGCTACTTGCGGCGTGCGGCGTCAAGCGCGATGCCAACAAAGACAATTGCGACCGCGAGCATGACGATGCCAACGAGAATGTCCATGGCTATAGCTTCCCGATTTGATCGATACGGCGCTCGATATATCGATGGACTATTACGATGCCGGTTGTCACGAGAGCCACGGTGGTGACGGCAAGCGCGACCAAGACAGGGCGCGTACCATCAGTCGCCGAAGCAAGCCAGCCGACCACGCTGATGTCTGTCACGACCATGATTCCCTGCCACAACTTGAGGTAGGCGACCTGTTCCTTAAGGCGATCGAGTTCAGGCACGGCTGTCCAAGATAAGAGCGACGATGTCAGGATACATCAATGTCGCCATACGCGCCTTCTCCGCGGTAGGAACCGCCCTCAGCAATTTACCACTAAGCTCGCTCCGATCGCCCCCGCCGGGGGTGCGTAGCGGAGCGAAATTTACATAATGTCCCATTGCGCGCGCTTCGGGACGGGTTCAAGCGCGGCATTGGGGCGTACCGGCAAGCCGCTCCGACTTCTCTGCCGGATTGATTGTCTTATCCCTTCATACAGGGCGGCGTTCGTGAACGGCCTCCTGTGGAACCTGCTGAACATGTCGATCGCCGGGTGGTTGCTGTGGCGGTCGGGTTTCAGGCGTGTACGGGCGTAGCCACCTGATGGTGCGGTTCATGAGTCACACGGGCCAGGGCAGGTTCGCGCCGTGATTCGCCACAAGCCTCACATCCACAGCTTTGCCCCGATCGCCGCGCCGGATGCGACGCTGCTCATCCTGGGCAGCATGCCCGGCAAGGCGTCGCTGCTCGCAAACCAGTATTACGCCCATCCGCGCAATGCGTTCTGGCCGATCATGGGCGAGCTGTTCGGCGCGGACCCGGCCATGCCCTACGCGCGGCGCGTTCGCGTGCTCGAGCATGCCGGCGTCGCGGTATGGGATGTGCTCGCCTCCTGCACGCGCGGGAGCAGCCTTGACTCGGACATCGACGAGAACTCGATCGTTCCCAACGACTTCGCGTCGTTCTTCCGCGCCCATCCGCGCATCGAACGGGTGTTCTTCAACGGCGTGAAGGCCGAGGCGTCGTTCCGGCGGCACGTCCTGCCCCGGCTGGCGGCGACCACGCTGCGTTTCGAGCGCCTGCCTTCGACCAGTCCGGCCAATGCGTCCTGGTCGCATGCGCGCAAGTTACGGGCTTGGCGGATCGTGGCTGCGAACGCCGGCGTGTGAGGGAGGACTAAGTCGAAGTATCAATCCGGCCACGACGTCTGAATGCGCTTCGCTTCTCCGTAGCATCCGCTTTTCAAAGGATTTATCGCCTTTCTGCACCATGAAATCTCGGTTCTAACAACCGAATTTTCATGGTCGCAAGATCAAGTCGCGCGGAGCTGCCGAGCTGATTTCGTCATGGCGTAGCGCTCCGCGCCACTCCGTCCAGCAACTTGATGAAATTCCGCTTCGGTTTGAACTGCACGCGCAGCTCCGCCAGGTAGTCGCCAAATTTCCGTGACTGGCCCTGCGCTTTCATCAACCCGCCTACCTTGCGGATCAGCTTGATTGCCTCATCGTAAGCGGCGTTGTTGGTCTGCTCGACGATGGGCGGCACCACGCGACGGTAGAGGCTGACGGCGTCGTTGGGGCGTGAAAATTCGAGCTTCCCAGCGAGAGTTATCAGCAGATTCCGGTTGCAAATGCCGTCTTGGGCGGACACCCAGGCAGCGTTGAGATCCTTTTCCCACAAGGCGATTTCCACCCGCAACGAGTAGTTGGGTGTCGACGGTTTCGGCTTCCAGCGGCTCGACGTGCTTGCCTCGCGTGCGATTTCCTCGGCGACCCTTGCCAGCGCCCGGTCGCGCTGCTCAGGCCATACGCCGAGCTTGCCGGCGACATCGTGCAGTTTCTTGTAGTGTTCGAGAAACGGTCGCTCGTCGAACTGGATCCAGGTCAGTTGCAGCGCCTCGTCATTGCGTTTGCGCTTGAGGTAGGCTGCCACCAGAAAATCCCGCAGCCGGTTGTCAGGGTGCTTGGGAAAGGCTTTCAGACCGCGTTCCGCCCATTCCAGCGCCTTGTCCGGTTGCTTGGCCTTGGTCCAGATTTCGGCGATATCGAGATAGCTGTAGCAGGACGAGAGATCCCGCGACTTGATCGCGACCAGCTCCTCGACGTCGCCGCTCGCCTCGGCCAGTCGCTCCATGATGCGGGTGACGCGGGAGCGGTGGGCATCGTATTTGTCCTTCGCGGCACGTGGCTTGAGCTTGCGCCACTCGGCTTCCGCCAGCTCCCGGTAGTGGCGCAGGCCCTCCTTACCGAGGGCATTTCGATAGGTGATGGCATCGAAGCTACACAGGCCAAACGGCAGCGTCGTCTCGAACCGGAACAGACGCTCGGCCAGCGCTGCCGGATCGGGCCGAGCCATCGTGCAAGCCTTGAGATGCAACTCGCCCAGACGACAAGCAATGCCGCCGATCTCGCCATTCGAGTCGTCAACCTGCTCCAGTGAATTCTCGACCTGCTCGATGGCGTACTCGGCCAGTTCGACCAGCGTGGCCGCGGTATCGGGCTTGAGCAATTCCGCCAGTGAATCTGCCACCTGGTCGATGTTTCCAGCGTAGGTGCGAACCTCCCGCCAGTCGACAAAGCCGTGAATGCGCGTCGCATCGTCGATCGCCCGCCGGAATGCGTTGGCCACGTTGCCGCCACCGCCCCTACGTTCGGCCTTGAGCAACAGCGACTGGTAGAGCCGTTCGTCGCGCTGAGTCGCATCGAGCACGAGGTCGATCAAGGTCTCCGGTGCTTGCGCGGTCAGATACGCCTTGATGTCGCGCACTGGATCGCGCTGCTTCTTCTTGCCGGATGCGGCGCCGGATTTCGGTACGGCGGAATTATCGGCCAACCATGCCAATCCGACCGCGACGCAGTGCTTGCAGAAATAGCCGTCGGCGGCACGCGGGCAGGTGCAGTCGTAAGCCAGATCGCCGCCGCCATCCCGCAACTCGACCTGGTAGGTTTCCGTGCCTTCAACTCGTGCGGTGATCTTGTCGTTGGTAACTCGCAGGCGCCCGACGGCGCCGCCCGCAAGATATTGCGCGCCGCGCTGGAAGGCCGTGGTGCCGGCGAGATCTTCGAGGGCAGCGCGGGAGATCAGCTCAACAAGCATCGTTCTGGCCGTTCATTTTCAATGCCGGCGGTGGTCACGGCCTGAGCTTACTTGTTGGGAGAGGCCGACCAGTCGAGTACGCGCAGCCCGGGCACCTGGGCAAAGACGCGGTCAGCGCTGATGAGCGTGCAGTCTTCGGCCAGAGCATGAGTGGCGATGAGCAGATCCATAGGCGCCAGCGATTTGCCCAGTGCTTCGAGCTCCGCGCGCAATGGCCCGTAGCGTTGGGCGCTGGCGGATGTCCATGGAAACGCAGTTCCGCTTCGGTGATGACGGAGATGCAGAACGGCCTGTAATTCAGGCTTGCGCTCAGGGTGTTGGCCCGGTTCTTGACGAAGGCGGAGACAGCATCAGGAGTGCGCTCGTGGCCAATGGCACGTCGGTCGCCAAATCGCCGGATCTCTATTTATCAATGAACGTGCGCCAAAAGTTGCTCCTCGCCCTCAAGGATGCGGGGTGATGGCGATGATCGTGATCTCGCTTTTTTTCGGACCATAGCACCAGAAGACACGGTAGGCGCCAGGCGTGCGGTTCTGAACGTAAGCCTCGAACACCTTGGCCTCGGGATCGTAGGGGTTCTCGATCGAATCGTATTCATGCGTATTGAGCCCCGTGTGGCGAGGGTTTGCCAGCAGGAGTTCAACGCACTTGACCACTTGCTTGAAAAGACCTTCCTGCTTCGAGGCCTTCGCCTTGCGCGACTTCTCCCGGTTCTCGAGCGACTTGCGTGCCGCCGCTTCAAGCTCGTGGAAAACGCCCGCCGGCTCTTCAAGCCAGACCGGCGTAAAAGGCATCAGTCCTCTAGCCGGGCGGCGAGTTTCGCGGCCGCTTTCAAGTCCGGAGGACTGGCCGCTACCTTCCCCTTGCGGGCCTGGTCAAGTCCACGCCGCACCGAGGCCAGGGCTTTCGGGTTCTCATACAGCCACGCCTCGCGCTCCGGTATGACGCGAGCAAGGCGCACGATCACCTCGTCATTGCCGCGGTGTTCGAGGATGACGGAGCGGTTCGCGAAATGGCCACCGAGGGCCACGCGACCCTTGGAATCCGTGCTTTTGTGGCGGGTTTGTATCGGGCTTGTCATGCGTCATAGTATCGTCCATGGTGGGCGGTTGGTCAAGTGGGCAATTCCCGGCAGTGGGCAATTCCCACTTTGGGTGAAATATTGTCTGAATCAGAAGTGAAAATTGCCAATAACCAAATCGCCGGATCTCTATTTCTTCTTTCTCGCCCTCACGCGCCCGCCGCGACCCGGCTTGTCTTCCACCGTCCGCATTTCAGCGTTCATCTTGACATCGCTGCGGCGGTGCCTGGCGCACCACTTGCCCGTCTCCCAGAAATCGCCCTTGACCGCCAACTGGGCCTGGTGTTCCAGCTTGTCGTTCCACATGCCCAAATCGTAGCCGTACCAGGGCATTTCCGGCTGCAGCCGCGGCAATCCCAACCTTTCCCATATCTTGCGCGCATTTTCCATGTATTCCTTCTTGGGCAGCGAGATCGGCGGATAGGGTTCCTTGAGGACCGCATTGATCAGGACGGCGGAGTCTTCCGGATCGATCATGCTGCGCGGACCGTGCCCCGAGTCCTTGTGCATCAGCATCTGCACGTCGCGATGCGGCTTGGCGCGGTACGACATCGCCCAGAAGACCGCGTTCGTGTTGTTGCCATCGATGTCCTTGTCGACCGCAACAATCCATTTGCCCCCCACTCTGCGGTAAGACGCACAGCCGTACATGGCGCGCCAGATTTCCGTCTGCGGCGTGCCCTTCTCGAACTGAATCACCATCAGCTTGTGAAGAGAAGTAAGCGGTTCATGAAGGATCACCTTGTATACGCCCTTGATGCCAAGGCCCTCGCGCAAATGTTGCATCAGCCCGGTCTCGTAACCGGGCCGCCTGATGCAGCTCGATTCGCTCGGTGTCACCTGGCTCACCCATGAAGTGATGATGGGGTTCCTGCGACAAATCCTTCGATGACGATTTCCGATTCCGCCGGCACCAGCAGGTCCACGGTCTTTGCCTTGACCACGTTGAGCGGCTCACCGATCAGGCCGCCGGTCACGTGCAGCTCGTCGTAGGACTCCGCCATTTTTTGCACCGAGGTGAAAGACACCAAGGGCGGACACCCGATCACGACCGCGCAGGGCATGGGCTTGCCCAGCGCCTTCCACTTCTCCCAGTGCTGGTAGCCGCCGGTGCGCAGTTCGACCGACGTGTTCATGCCCAGCCGGTCCGGCGCCTTGATCTGGCCGCGGTAGTTGCCCATGTTCTGAATCCCGGTCTCGGGATCCTTGGTGATGAAATGGCTCGCGCTCGTGTACGGCGCGTTGTCCCAACCGGGCGAGGAAATCGGAATCGGAAGATCGTCCAGACCGTGACCGCGCCTCAGGTCCGCTCCCTTGTATATGATTTCATGGCAAGGCGCGTTCTTGACGATCCTCGGCGGTATCGGCTTGGCCATCGCCTTGGTCCACTTGTCGGGTATGCCGTCAATGGGGCACTGCATGCCCACGGAATAGATGGCGCGATTGCCGGCGATGCCGCACACCAGCACTGGAATATCGTACTTTCGCCCCTTGCTGTCGGTGATATTGGTAAACAGGAACGCCAATTATTTACCACTGAAGACCCAGAACTACCACTGGAACGCCACCGAGCCGGAGTTCATCGACCCGCACGAACTGTTCCGCAAGCAGTACGAGGAAATGTTCGAGGCGGCCGGTCGCACGACAAGACGGCGTGGATGCTGCGGAGCTTCCTCGACAATTAGGCGAGGTTCGCCAGCTCGCACCACTGCAGGCCGGCGGCGCTCCTGCTATGGCATCTTCGGCATTATCAGACTCCCCGTTGCCTGCCCGGTTCACGCAAGGGAGGAAACCGGGTCCCGCCGTTCATACGCCGCCGCGACCGCCCGCGGCCTGTTTGGCTTGCAGCAGCGACAGAAATTCGGCGGCCGGCAGCGGCTTGCTGAAGTGGTATCCCTGGTACTCGTCGCAATGCAGCCCGGCGAGATAGGCGAGCTGCTGCTCGTTTTCCACGCCTTCGGCAACCGTTCTCAGGTTCAGGCTCTGGGCGAGCGTAATCACCGCGCGCACGATCGCCGCGTCGTCCGCGTTGTGGTGCAGCTCGCGCACGAAGGACTGGTCCACCTTGAGCTTGTGCACGGGAAATCGCTTCAGGTACGACAGGCTCGAGTAGCCGGTGCCGAAGTCGTCCACCGACAACAACACCCCGATGTCGCGCAGCCGGCGCAGCGTGGTGATGGCGTGTTCGGCACGGTGCATGATCATGCTCTCGGTGATTTCAAGCTCGAGCTGACCCGCCGCGAGCCCGCTGTCGGAGAGCGCCAGCTCCACCATCTCGCACAGATTCTTCTGACGGAACTGGCGTGCGGACAGGTTGACCGCCATCGCGAGCGGCCAGCCCAGCCGGCGCCACGCGCTCGCCTGCGCGCACGCGCTGTACAGCACCCACTCTCCGATCGGCACGATCAACCCGGTTTCCTCGGCGAGGGGGATGAAATCGGCGGGCGAAACCACGCCGAGATCGGGATTGCGCCAGCGCAGGAGCGCTTCGGCGCCGGTGATGACACCGGTCTTGATGTCCACTTTCGGCTGGAAATGGAGCAGCAGCTCGTCGCGCTCGATCGCGCGCCGCAGCCCGCTCTCCATGCCGAGCCGGACGCCGCGGCCCGGGCCGGGATCGGGTGCGTAATGATGCACCGCGTTGCGCCCGTCGAGCTTGGCCTGGTACATCGCCAGTTCGGCGTTCTTGATCAGATGTTCGGAGCTGTCGGCGTCCGCCGGACAGAGCGCGACCCCGATGCTGGCGGTGACAAAGACATCCTCGCCCTCGATTTCCAGCGGTTCGGCCATCGCCTCCAGGATCTTTTCTGCCACGCGGTACGCCTGCGCCTTCTCCGCGACGCTTTCGATGATCACCGCGAACTCGTCGCCGCCGAGCCGGGCGACGGTGTCCACCTCTCGCAGCCGCTCGCGCAATCGCGCTGTGACCGCCCGCAGCACTTCGTCCCCGATGCGCTGACCGAGTGTCTCGTTGATTTCCTTGAAGCGGTCCAGATCGAGCAGCAGCAGCGCCGTCATCGTCCCGAGCCGCTTGTCGCGGGCGACGGCGAGCGCCAGACGGTCGTTGAACAGCCGGCGGTTGGGCAGCCCAGTCACTGCGTCGTACTGCGCCAGATAATCGATGCGCTCCTCGGCGCGCTTGCGCTCGGTGATATCGAGCACCTGCGTATGCACGCCCTGGACGCACCCGGTCTCGTCGCGGTGCGGGATCAGGGTCACTTCCACCTCGCGCTCCTCGCCTTGGACGTTGCGCCGCTTCGCCTCGAAATGGATCAGCTCGCCCGCCAGGCAACGCTCGATCCCGGGCCGGATCTCGCGCTGCGCCTGCTCGCCCTGGAGCTCGCCGATCGTCTTTCCCTCGACCGCCGCGCCCGCGCCGATATAGAACTCGACGAACCCCCGGTTCGCGTAGCGATAGCGGAACTCGGCGTCGGTGTAGGCGATCATCGCCGGCACGTTGTCG
>Ga0154717_1088_pt1 | contig 29096 bp, 28 predicted proteins | sample Rifle2008BG16ft_FD_105725 | JGI IMG/M metagenome (GOLD analysis project Ga0154717, IMG submission 105725) | Betaproteobacteria bacterium RBG_16_64_18
GGCAAAATCGGGAGATCTAATGAAAACCCACAACTCCTGCGATGCCTGATCCGGCGTCGCAGTCACTCTGCGACGATTTCATAGTCGTAAGTGATCGCCGCCGTCTTGCCGAGCATCGCCGAGGCGGAACAGTACTTGCCGTGCGAGAGCTTGATCGCGCTCTCGACCACCGAGGGTTTCAGATCGCGGCCGCGCAAGACGAAGTGCATGCGGATGCGCGTGAACACCTTCGGGTCGGTCTCGGCGCGCTCGGCCTGCAACTGAACTTCGCATCCTGTGACCTGCTGTTTGCTTTTCTTCAGGATCACGACGACGTCATAAGCGGTACAGCCTCCCGTGCCGGCCAGCACGGTCTCCATCGGCCGCGGACCGAGATTGCGCCCGCCGCCTTCGGGTGCACCGTCCATCACGAACGCATGACCGCTTTCGGTTTCCGCAACGAAGCTCATACCGCCGGTTCCAATCCATTTCACGCAACAATCCAAGTTCTTCTCCTCTCCTGATTCGTAATGCGACTGGATGATATATGTTGGTGCGGCGCAGCAATGCACGCTTGGTCCGATGCTCTGCCAAGTGTGAAAAAACCACGGTGTGGGAATGGATATTGTCTGATCGGTTCGCTTTAACTTAATGTTTTGCCGACATAAAATGAAAATAATTGCACATGAATCGAATATTGTTATGCAAAAATTAATTAAATTAATTGACGCTTCACAATCATTTCTTGCAATGCAACAAATCCGCATGCATAATTGGGGCGTGATGAACGTTGAGGATCGGTAGGCGTTCTAGGTTTTGTCTCCTCCACCCTCCTCCTTTGGTGGATTCAGCGCAACTCTCGTGGTTGCGCTTTTTTTTTGGTCGCGTGGAAATGCGTACGCTGCAGGTTGTACGTACGCTGCAAGTTTGACACAGGGGCACTTTCCCAATAAAATCACGCGCTTTCTTCAAGTTTACCCCCGGCAGGAAACGTTCATGAAAACCCTATCCGCCAAGGCCCATGAAGCCCGGCACGACTGGTTCGTGGTCGACGCCGCGGACAAGATACTCGGCCGGCTCGCTGCGGAGATCGCGCACCGCCTGCGTGGCAAGCACAAGCCGGAGTTTACGCCGCATGTCGACACGGGCGATTTCATCGTGGTCGTCAATTCAGCGAAGATCCGCGTCACCGGCCGGAAGGCCGAAGACAAGAAATACTATCGTCACAGCGGCTATCCGGGCGGCATATACGAGACCAGCTTTGTGAAGATGCAGGCCCGATTCCCGACGCGCGCGCTGGAGCTCGCCGTCAAGGGGATGCTGCCCAAGGGACCGCTGGGCTATGCGATGTTCCGCAAACTGAAGGTCTATCCGGGTGTGGAGCATCCGCACGCGGCGCAGCAGCCCAAGACCCTGGAGATCAAAGGATGATAGGCGAAAACTACTACGGCACCGGCCGCCGCAAGAGAGCGGTGGCGCGCGTATTCATGAAACCCGGCAAGGGCAGGTTCATCGTCAATGACAAGCCGGTAAATGAATACTTCGGCCGCGAGACCGGGCAGATGGTTGCGCGCCACGCGCTCATGCTCACCGATAATATGGGCAATTTCGATATCATGGTGAACGTACACGGCGGCGGCGAGTTCGGCCAGGCAGGCGCCGTGCGCCACGGTCTCACGCGCGCACTGATCGAGTTCGATCCGGCGCTCAAGCCTCTGCTTTCGAAAGCCGGGCTGGTGACCCGCGACGCGCGCGAAGTGGAGCGCAAGAAGGTCGGTCTGCACAAGGCGCGGCGGCGCAAACAGTTCTCCAAGCGTTGATCGCATATCGACGCGCGAAGAAACAGGCCGCCGAACAGGCGGCCTTTTTTTTCTGTGGTACGGTCTGTCACGATGGAATCATTTATGGCTCAGGTGCTGAAGGCATCGGTGCAGATTTTGGGTTTACATCCGTCTCCCGATTTTGCGCCGTTGCGCGAGCGCAACGGCACAAAATCGGGAGGTCAGGAAAGGCAAATCGACCCAATCCGTTGGGTTCCGGCTTAGGATACAGGCATGATCAAGATCGGCATCGTAGGAGGCACCGGCTATACCGGGGTGGAACTGCTGCGCATCCTCGCACAGCATCCGGAGGCACAACTGACCGCGATCACCTCGCGCAAGGAAGCCGGTATGGCGGTCGCGGATATGTTTCCGGGCCTGCGCGGCAGCGTGTCGCTTGCGTATTCCGATCCGGCGTCCACCGATCTTGCGCGCTGCGACGCCGTGTTCTTCGCCACGCCCAATGCCGTGGCGATGACGCAGGCGGGTTCGCTGGTCGATTCAGGCGTGCGCGTCATCGACCTTTCGGCCGACTTCAGGCTACGCGATGTTGCCGAATGGGAGCAGTGGTACGGCGTTCGGCACGCCTCGCCCGGGCTCATCGCACAGGCGGCATACGGACTGCCGGAGGTCCACCGCGCGCGTATCCAGACGGCGCGTCTGGTCGCCAACCCCGGCTGCTATCCGACGGCGGTGCAACTCGGTCTTCTGCCTCTGGTCGAGGCGGGTGTCGTCGATCTGGACCATCTCATTGCCGACGCGAAGTCCGGCGTCTCGGGCGCGGGCAGGAAACGCGAAACCCCTTTGCTTTTTTCGGAGGCCTCGGACAACTTCAAGGCCTACGGAGTGAACGGACATCGACACTGGCCGGAAATCCGGCAGGGGCTGGCGGACATCGCCGGACGCCCGGTCGGACTGACGTTCGTGCCGCATCTGACGCCGATGATCCGCGGCATCCACGCCACGCTGTACGCGCGCATCACGCGCGAGGCGGCCGAATCGGTGGGGTCCGGCGATTCATTCTTCCAGAGGCTGTACCAGGATCGGTATGCGGCCGAACCGTTCGTGGACGTGCTGCCCGCGGGCAGCCATCCGGACACCCGCTCGGTGCGCGCGGTCAACGTCTGTCGCATTGCCGTGCACAGACCACAAGGCGGGGACACGCTGGTCGTGCTGTCGGTCATCGACAATCTGGTCAAGGGGGCCGCCGGGCAGGCCGTGCAGAACATGAATATCATGTTCGGGCTGCCCGAGGCGCTTGGCCTGACCCAGCTTCCGGTGGTGCCGTAGCCCGCGGCCCCAGGCGATGTTGCGCCTGCTCAAGCGAATCCGCGGTCGCTTCGGCATCTCCGCGCCGAAACTGACCGTGCGCACGCATGTCGCCTGGTACTGGCGGTGGCTCGGCATGGTCGCGGCGCTTGCGGTGTCGCTGGTCGTTGCGGCGTGGTTATACGACGCGGGTCGTCGCTTCGCCGGGTTTGACCGCAGGGAAACCGAGCAGGAACTCACGCAGTTGCGTGCCACCGTCGCCAGGCTCGAGGAAGAAACGCGCCGTCTGCGCGCCATCTCGGACGCCAGCGAGTCGCGTCTCAAGATCGAACAGGCGGCGCAGGCGCAGCTTGGGACGCAGGTCAAGGCTATCGAGGAGCAGAACACGCGCCTCAAGGAGGATCTGGCCTTCTTCGAGAACCTCACGCCGGCCGTCGACAAACCTTCGATACACCGCTTCAGGGTGGAACCGGACGCGCTTCCCGGGGAATATCGCTATCGGCTGCTCGTACTGCAGAGTGGACGACGGGACCGAGCGTTCCAGGGCTCGATGCAGTTGGTCGTCAGCCTGCAGGAGAACGGGCTCGATGCTACAATTGTTATTCCGGATCAAGCCTCTGCAAACGATCCGGCATATAGGCTGCAGTTCAAGTACTTCCGGCGGGTCGAAGGCACGTTCCGGGTTTCGCCCACGGCAAAGGTGCTGAGCGTGCAGGCGCGGGTGTATGAACACGGTTCCGACCAGGTCCGGGCAAGCCAGAGTTTCAGCTTGTCGTGATGGGCAAAGCCAAGGGGGTGAGCATGTTTGGCAAGAAACCGAATAAACCGCAAAACCGGATCGACAGCCTGATAGGCGCGGGTACGCGAATCGAGGGCAACATCAGCTTTGCGGGTGGATTGCGCGTGGACGGCGAGATCCAGGGCAATGTCACTGCCGTCGCCGATCAGCCCTCGACGCTGGTGGTCAGCGAGCGCGCCCGCATCGACGGGGAAATCCGCGTCTCGCACCTGGTGGCCAACGGCACCATCCACGGTCCGGTCTACGCGACCGAATCGCTGGAGCTGCAATCGAACTCCCGCCTGACGGGCGATGTTCATTACACCGGCCTCGAAATGCACCTCGGGGCGATCGTCGAAGGCCGGTTGGTGCACGGCCCGGGCGAAACCAGGACCGTCGAGCTAAAACTCGCGACAAGCAAGTCGGTGAACTGACGGGAACTTTCGGGATTTCGCGGGCAAATAACCCCACCGACGGCCGGGTTGACTGGCTGCCAAGCCGACCTGATAATGGGCCAACTCTCTATCCAGGAGACAGAAATGAATGCGGCGACAGAGGTTCCGGCAGCGTTGATCTTCACCGACAGCGCTGCGGGCAAGGTGCGTGAACTGATCGAAGAGGAAGGCAACGACGAGCTCAAACTGCGGGTGTTCGTGACCGGCGGCGGCTGCTCGGGGTTCCAGTACGGGTTCACCTTCGACGAAGTGCAGAACGACGACGACACCGTCATGGAAAAGAACGGGGTCATGCTGCTCATCGATCCGATGAGCTATCAGTACCTCGCGGGCGCGGTCATCGATTACACCGACGGCCTGGAAGGTTCACAGTTCGTGATCAAGAATCCGAACGCGACCAGCACCTGCGGGTGTGGGTCTTCGTTCTCCGCCTGAGGGGGTTCTCACGCATCAGAACGGGGGCCCTTGGGCCCCCGTTGTATTTCCCCGGCTCAGGCCGGATAGATTGCCCCCAGCACCCGCGGTCCCGCCGCGCCCGTGACTTCCGGAAGGTTGCCGGGTTCCAGCCGAAGGGTCTGCCGCGCCAGCCACGCGAATGCCATCGCCTCGACCCAGTCCGCGGGCACGCCCAACACGTCCGTCGTCGCCAGGCGACGGGCGCCCAGACCCGCCTGCAGCCTGCGCATCAGGTCGGCGTTGTGCACCCCGCCTCCGCAGGCATACACCTCCTCGGCGCCGGCGCACCAGCGCTCGATGCCCGCTGCGATGGTGCGCGCCGTCAGTTCGGCGAGCGTTGCCTGCACGTCGGCTGCGTTGCGAGCCGCGTGACCCACGCAAGCGTGGGCGCCCTTGGCCGCCAGCCATTCCGCGTTGAAGCGCTCGCGCCCGGTGCTTTTCGGCGGCGGCCGGTCGAAATACTCGTCGGCCAGCAGGCGCTCCAGCAATTCCTGGATGACGGCGCCGGTCGAGGCGAGCCCCCCGTCGCGGTCGCAGTCCGCGCCCAAATGCAGGCCTGCCCACAGGTCGAGGAGCATGTTCCCCGGGCCGCTGTCGAATCCGCGCACCGCCTCATGAGCCGGGGTCGGCAGGTCCGTGAGATTCGCAATGCCGCCGATGTTGACCACCACCCGGTGCCGCCCGGTGCTTCGGAAGCACGCCGCGTGGAATGCCGGCACGAGCGGGGCGCCCTGTCCCCCGGCGGCGATATCGCGACTGCGGAAGTCGGCAACCACCGTAATGCCCGTGCGCTCGGCAAGCAGCGCCGGGTTGACCAGTTGGACCGTGAATCCGGATTCGGGCCGATGGCGCACGGTCTGGCCGTGGCAACCGATCGCTGCGATGCCGGTGGCGTCCATACCCGTTTCGGCGAGCAGTGCGTTTACTGCCGCCGCGTAGAGCGCCGACAGCTCGACGCCAAGGCGCCCTGCACGCTCCAGCTCGTCGCCGCCGCTGCGGCTCAGTTCGAGCAGTGCGCCCCTGAGAGCGGGGGGGTAGGGCAGGAAGCGGGTGGCGGCAAGAACAGGGGGCCCGGAAAAATCGACCAGTGCGCAGTCCACACCGTCGAGGCTGGTCCCCGACATCAGCCCCACAAACAGGCCAGGAGGCATCCCGGGATGCTGCCGCGCGCTCACTCCAGCAGGGCGAGGTTGGTGCTTGCGAGCAGGTCGAGCCGCGCCGCAAGCGGTTCGGCAACCAGGCGGAATGCCGCGATGCGCTCCGGCGCCACGGGACGCGCAGCGGGGAAGGCGACGGTCAGCGGATTGCGGTACTGGTTGTTGACGCGGAATTCATAGTGCAGATGCGGCCCGGTGGCCAATCCGGTTTGCCCGACGAAGCCCACCACCTCGCCCTGGCCCACCCGCGTGCCTTTCCTGATGCCGTTTGCAAAGCGGCTCAGGTGCCCATAGACCGTCGTGACGCCGCCGCCATGGCGTAGTACCACCATGTTGCCGTAGCCGCCCTGTCGGCCGGCGAATGCCACCACGCCGTCGCTCGTCGCCTTGACCCGCGTGCCGGTCGGCGCGCCGTAGTCGATACCCCTGTGGGCGCGCCATTTCTGCAGGATGGGATGCAAGCGCATCGCGAACCCGGAAGTAATCCGGGAGAATTCGAGGGGCGAGCGCAGGAAAGCCTTCCTCAGGTTCTTGCCTTCCGGCGTGTAGTAACCGCCGTGGCCCTCCTTGTCCTGGAACCAGACCGCGCGGTAGCTTTTCTTCTGATTGATGAATTCGGCGGCCAGCACGCGCCCGGATTTCACCGGGCGGCCGAGGTGATCGAACATTTCATACACGACCGTGAACTTGTCGCCGCGGCGCAGATCGCGGTGGAAATCGATGTCGCCGGCAAACATGTCGGCAATCTGGATGGCGACGTTGTCCGACAGCCCGGCGTCGTCGGTCGCCGCGAACAGCGAGCTCTTAATCTCGCCGGACTTCATCTGGATGTGGCGTGTGAGTTCGACCGGCTGCTCGGAGGTAGTGAAGCCCTCCCCCGCTCCCTCGATCGAAATCAGCTGCTCGCGTCCGCCTATGAACCACATCGAAAGCAGCGAGCCGTCCTCGGCGGTCCGAGCCTGAACCGTGGTCCCCGGACGCAGCAGGCGAAATGGATGCGTCGCCTCGCGCGAGCGCAGCAAGCGCTCGGCTTGCTGGTCATCCACTTCGAGCCGTTCGAGCAGCGTCGAGATGGTGTCGCCGCGCTGGAAACGATCTTCGCGGAAAAAAATCCGGCCGGCGTGCTTGTCTTCGGGCGCGGCCGGAAGCGCCAAGGATTCGACCACCGTCTTGACAAAGACCGGTTCCGGCATGTTCTGAACGGTGCCAAATGCCGCGACCATGCCGAACAGCAGCGTGACCACGCCGGCTGCGACCCAGGGGATTCTGGAGCGGGCCCTCTGAGGGTTGGATTGCGATAGAATCGGCATCCTTCACTTCTTGCGTGCGGTAATGCGCGCAAGTCTAGCAAAAATCTGGAAAATCAACCAAGAAGCCGGACATGGGCAGCATCGAAGAGCAGTTGCGGGTCATCAAGCGCGGGTGCGACGACCTGTTGGTCGAGTCCGAGTTGGCCGAGCGCATCGCCGCTGGGCGGCCGCTGCGGGTCAAGCTTGGCATGGATCCGACCGCGCCCGACCTGCACCTGGGCCACACGGTGGTCATCAACAAGCTGCGCCAGTTCCAGGATCTGGGCCATCATGTGCAGTTCCTGATCGGGGATTTCACCGGCATGATCGGGGACCCGACCGGCAAGAACACCACCCGGCCGCCGCTCACGCGCGAGCAGATCCAGGACAACGCCCGAACTTACCGCGAGCAGGTGTTCAAGATCCTGGATCCGGAACGCACCGAGATCCTGTTCAACTCCACCTGGTCCGACAAACTGGGGGCCGACGGCATGATCCGGGTCGCGTCCACCTACACCGTGGCGCGCATGCTGGAGCGAGACGACTTCGGCAAGCGCTTCCGGTCCAACCAGCCAATCGCAATTCACGAGTTCCTGTATCCGCTGATGCAGGGCTACGACTCGGTGGCGATGAAATGCGACGTCGAACTCGGGGGCACCGACCAGAAGTTCAACCTGCTGGTCGGGCGCGAGTTGCAGAAGCACTACGGCCAGCGGCCCCAGTGCATACTCACCATGCCGCTGCTCGAGGGCCTGGACGGGGTCAACAAGATGTCCAAGTCGCTGGACAACTATGTCGGCATCGACGAGCCGCCGGGAGAGATCTTCGGCAAGCTGATGTCGATCTCCGACGAGTTGATGTGGCGCTATATCGAGTTGCTGTCGTTCGAGTCGCTCGACACCATGGCCGCCTGGAAACTCGAGGTCGAGCAAGGGCGCAATCCCCGGGACATCAAGGCAGGTTTCGCCAGGGAGATCGTCGCGCGCTTCCACAGCCAGGAGGCGGCGCGGCACGCCGAAGCGGAATTCCAGGCGCGCTTCCGCGAGGGCGCCATGCCCGAGGACATGCCAGAGGTCGCTCTGGCGACGGCCGGTCATCCCATGGCGATCGCCCAGATTCTCAAGGCGTCGGGCCTGACGGCGAGCACCTCCGAGGCGCTGCGCATGATAGAGCAGGGCGGCGTGCGCATCGACGGCGAGCGGGTTGCCGACAAGGCGCTGCGCGTGGATCCGCGCCGCACGATCGTGCTCCAGGTCGGCAAGCGCAAATTCGCCCGCGTGACGCTGACCTAGCATCAACCGTGTTCTTGGCGCGGATAAGAGGCATCCGCACCAACAACACGGTTATGGTCAAAGGCAACAACGGCTCGGGTTTGTTTTTTCTACGAGATCGTCGATTGCGCGCGGTGCGCCATTCGCTCGAGGATGTCGCGCACCATCCCGATGTGATGGCGCAGGGTGTAGACCTGATCGGTGAAGGCGAGCGGTATCGGCCTGGTGTGCGCGACTTCCTCGATCTTGTCCAGCCGCTGCCGGTATTCGGCAATCCGGGAGGGGTCGAATGTTTCCCTGAGTTCGAGTTCGAGGAACTTGAGCTCGCCGTACCAGCGGTAGATGCGCGAACGGATGCGCCAGGCGTACAGCGAAGGCGCGAATCTCAGGACCGGTATGAGCACCGCGAGCAGGGGCACCAGCATCACGATGATGCGGTCGGCGAATGTCGCCGCCCAGAACGGCAGGTAGCGCTGCAGGAACGGCGGCCCGGACTTGTAGAAGCGCTGCGCTTCCTTCGACATCGGAAAGTCGTGGCTGCGTCCGGCGGGAAAATCCCCGGCCCGGTGCAGGATGCCGGCACCGCCATGGGTCTGGGCCATCGCCTCCATGAGCAGATCGCTCAGCGCCGGATGGAAGCTCTCCTTGGCGACGATGTTCGCGGTCGGCGCAAGCAGCGCCACGTCCCGCGGCGGCACGTCGTGCACCAGGTCGATGGTGCCCTGTGCCAGGGTCACTGAGGACAGGAAAGGGAAGACCTTCGTGTAAGCCGTGGTCCGGTGGAATGACAGCAGCCTGATGCCGGGCGCGAGCAGCAGGCTGCGGATATACGTGACCTCCGGGGGCCCGACCAGGAATGCCGCGTCGATTTCGCCGTGCAGCAGCGCCCGGGCGGCCGCGTCACCGCCCAGGTCGACAATCTTCGTCGGCGGTCCCCAGGCCTCATTGACCAGCAGCAGCTGGGTCGCAAGGCGCCGCGTGCCGCTGCCCATCGCCCCGATGGCGATGCGCTTGCCGCTCAGCTGCCGGAGCCGGTCGCCCAGTCTTGCGCCGCGATAGAAGATCCATGCCGGTTCGTAATACACGCTTCCCAGAGACACCAGGCCGGGATAATCGTCCGCGTCGCCGTCGCCGGCCTGCACGAAGGCAACCTCGACTTCGGAGTCCTCGTCCGCCAGATTTTTCAGGTTCTCCACCGACCCGGCGGAGGACTTGAGCACCACCTTGATGCCTTCGCGCGCGAGCAGCGCCTGGTAGCGCAGGCCCACCGCGTGGTAGGCGCCTTCCTCGCGTCCGGTGGCGAGCACGAATGTGTCCGGCGGCGCAGGTTTCACGAAACGATAGGCGATCCAGAATGCCGCGGCGACGAGCGCGAGCAGCGGCAGCCCGACCAGGGCGAGGTCGCGCAGGGAATAATGGGAGAGGCGGATACGGCGGAGATTCATGTCTGGACCGGCGCAGCTTGAAACATACCGGAGAATCGCCGTCACGGGAACCGTTGCGGTCTGTTCGTTCGAGACCGCGCCGCGAGCGATCCGGCCCCGTGTCAGGGCGACATTGATGGCGATCAAAGCTCGAGCCTGCGCAGGCCGGATGATGGGCGAGCCGACGGCAAGCTGCGGGTTGCGGATATGCGGATCGCCAATTTGGCCTGGGTTCTGGGATGCGTGATGTGCGTGATGGCTTCCGCCCTCGGCGCCGACGCCGGGCGCGGCCGCCTGCTCTATGAGGCGCGGTGCACAGTCTGCCACGGCACGAGCGTCCACTTGCGCGAGACGCGAAAGGCGAGGTCGTTCGAGGGCGTCCGCGCACAGGTTGAGCGTTGGAATGCCGAACTCGGTGGGGCCTGGTCGGCGGACGACATCGACGACGTGACGATGTACGTGAACAACCGCTACTATTTCTTTCCGTGTCCTGATAGCGCGTGCGGCAGCGAACAGGCGTCAACCAGGCGAAATTCTAAACAGTCTCGCGTCGACAGGCAGTGAACGGTTCGGTGCGCCAACTTCCAGGGTTGGTACCTGACACATACATGAAACAGCGTGGGATATGCCGTATACGGAATGTTACGCATTGACATGTCCCTCGACACTGTAGTATCAAGTCCTGTGCCATACGGCGATCCGAGTTTGCCCAGACGCTACCGGAGATGTCGGCGTCCCGACAGAAACTCTCGATTTCTATATGAACCAGTGTTTTCCCGTAGCGAGGATTGGCTAACTCATTAATTTAGAGGAGGAATCATGCGCAGGACGTGGATCACCGCATTAGCGCTTGGCGTTTCGTTGACGGTGCTGGCAGGGGGAGCGTTGGCGCAGGACAAACGCCCTTACAAGATCGGGAGCGTTTTTTCTTTGACCGGTCCGGGCGCGTTGCTGGGCGCGAGGATGAAGACCACGGTCGAGATGATGGTCGAGGCGGTCAACAAGAAGGGTGGTATCAATGGCCACCCGGTGGAGTTGGTTATCTACGATGCGGCGAGCGATGTTACTAAGGCGGTTGCTGCGACCAACCGCCTTATAACCCAGGACAAGGTTGATATTATCACCGGCGCCGGGAACATGAGCGGACTGTCTCTGGCAATGAAGCCGATTGCCATGCGGTACGCTGTTCCGATGATCTCCAATGCGGGCGCCAGCGGCATCGTCGAACCGATCGACAAGAGCGCCTGGGTATTCAAGTCCCACCTGACCGACAGGGAGGTAATCGGCCGGGCCATTGACTACTGGAAATCCAAGGGAATCACCCGGGTGGCGATGCTCTCGGACACGAGCGGTTTCGGCACAAGTGCGCGGGACGAACTCAAACTCCAGGCGCCGGGCGCCGGAATCAACGTTGTCGCCTGGGAGGAGTTCGGCATGGCGGCAAACGACCTGGTCCCTCAACTGACCAGAATCAGAGCCGCCAATCCGGAGGTCATCCTGTGCTGGACCGTCGCCCCGTCAGGCGTGGTCTTCATGAAGAATGCCCGCCAGCTTGGCATGAAGCAGATTCTCATGCACGGATTCGGCTACGTGGTGCCGAAGTACATGGAGATGGCCGGAGACGCGGCTGAAGGAGCCGTGCTTGTCTCCCTACGCTTCCCCGTTGGCACCCAACTGGCTGACTCGGACCCGACGAAGAAGGTGATCCTCAATTACATCGCCGAGCACAAGGCGAAATACGGGAGCGAACCGGACGTCTATGGCGCTGAAGCATACGACGGGATGACGATGGCGTTAAAGGCTTTAGAAGCTGCCAATGGTTTCGACAAGGAGAAGATCCGCAGTGCGCTTGAACGACTCGAATTCATCGGAACCAACGGCTTGTACAAGTTCAGCCCGCAGAAGCACTACGGCCTGACAAAGGAGGACGCGGTCGTCATGGAGTGGCGCAATGGCAATTGGAAGCTCCTCATGGGGGCCGATACCAAATAGGCATGCCACTGAAGAATTGCCTAGGCGCGGGACGTGTCATGAGCTAACGAGCCCGGTGTATGAGATACCGTGAGCTTGGTGGGCCAAGACGCAGTCCCGTCGGCGGGCAGCGGCCGAAACAGGTACGCCGCTTGCAACTCGTGCCGCCGGCCTCTCGTTCACTGGATTCGATTCTTGCGCTGGCGGGGTTCAATTGACGGAGTTACTGCAGCTTCTCATTTCCGGATTGACGATCGGCAGTGTCTATGGACTCGTCGCTGTCGGCTTCTGCATGGTGTACAACACGACCGGGGTCATCAACTTCGCTCAGGGCGAGTTCGTGATGTTGGGAGGGATGATGGCGGCCACCGCGTCGAGCGGTTTCGGCTGGCCGCTGCCTGTGGCGCTCGTATTCGGGGTCTTCTCAGTCACGCTTATCGGGTTGATCGCGGAGAAACTCACATTTGGCTTGAGCCGCAAACCGGAGGTACTGAACCTCATCATCGTCACCATCGGTCTGGCGATCGTGATACAGGGCGGCGTCATGATGATATGGGGAACATTCCCCAAGGAACTGCCCGCTTTCTCAGGTGAGGCGTCGTTGAAAGTCCTGGGGGCGAGGGTGACTCCTCAGGCGATCTGGGTCATCGGGGTCAGCGTGCTCATCATGGCGGCGGTTGGTTTCTTCATGAAGAAGTCGGTGACAGGAACGGCGATGCGGGCGGCCTCATCCGACAGGGGCACGGCCTCGCTGATGGGGATTCCTGTCGGTCGCCTCAGCACACTCTCATTTGCCGTCGCTGCCGGCATCGGCGCGCTCGCGGGCGTGATCATTACCCCGCTCACGATGACCTCATATGACCACGGGACGCTCATAGGCCTCAAGGGCTTTTGCGCCGCCATCATCGGCGGCATGGGAAATGTCTACGGCGCGTTCCTGGGCGGGTTGATCCTAGGTGCCGCGGAGGCTTTCGCCGCTGGTTCGGGTGGCAGCGGTTACGAGGATGCGGTGGCCTTTCTGCTCCTTATTGTCCTGCTGCTTGTCCGGCCCTCTGGATTGTTGGGTGGAACAGGGGGGGAGCGCGTTGTCAAAGTATAGGTATAGCCAAGCAACAGCACCTCGATGGTTCTCGCTGAGCGTCTTCCTGGCGTTCGTAGCTGTGTTCCCGGCGGTATCACCAAATGCGTACTTCCTGAACATATTGGGATTCGCGGGGATCTATGTACTCCTGTGTACCGGGCTCAACATTCTCATGGGATACGCCGGCCAGGTATCGCTCGGCCACGCCGCCTTCTGGGGTCTGGGCGCTTATATCTCGGGAGTTCTTACTGCCAAGTTCGGTTGGCCGCCGGTAGTGGCGCTAGCCGCATCGGTCGTCGGAACATGCGTCGTGGCGCTCGCGGTGGGGATACCAACTTTGCGGCTCAAGGGCCACTACCTAGCCATGGCGACGCTGGGGGTCGGTATGATATTCCATACTTTTTTCGTACAGTTCGCGGATCTCACCGGCGGGCCTTCGGGCCTGGTGGACGTGCCGAGTTTCTCTGTAGGTTCGATCGCAATCGGCACGACACTCGGAAATTACTATTTCATCTGGGCGTGGGTGGCGATCGGACTGATGGGAGCGCTCAATCTCAGCCAGTCCCGAATGGGCAGGGCCCTCAACGCTATCAAGGGGAGTGAGATCGCTGCCGAATGCATGGGCGTCGATACGTATCGGTACAAAGTCATCATATTCGTCCTGTCCGCTGCCTATGCGGCAATTGCCGGCAGTCTGTATGTCCACTCCATCAACTTCGTAGCGCCTGCCACTTTTGGGTTCATGAGTTCAGTCTTGCTCCTCACGATGGTTGTCGTCGGGGGAATCGGGGCCTTCTGGGGGCCGGTGATCGGGGCGTGTATTCTGTCATTACTGCCCGAGTACCTCCGCGCCTATGAGGGTCTCGAAGTTCTGCTGTATGGCTTGATTCTAGTCGGGGTCATGATGTTCATGCCGAACGGGCTCGCCCCTCTATTCAGCAACCTGCGTCTGCGCTTTCGATCGGTCAATCGGGCGGAGGGAGGGGGTTAAGTGCGGGGGGAAGCCATTCTGAGCATCGAGGGGGTAAGCAAGTCCTACGGCGGACTGACGGCGGTATCCAATCTTTCGTTTCAGGTCGCGGCCGGGGCCATTAAAGCCGTAATCGGCCCGAACGGCGCCGGCAAGAGCACCCTGTTCAATTTGATCACGGGTATAGAGGCGCCAGTGTCCGGCGGCATCGTCTTTGACGGCTGTCATATGAACGGGCTCAAACCGAATCGCCGGGCCGCATTGGGCTTGGCGCGGACGTTTCAAACCCCGCAGATCTTCGAGAACATGACCGTCCTCGACAATGTGCTGGTCGGACGCCATCTCCACGGCCAGGCGGGTCTGTTTGCCGCCTTGTTTTTCACCGGCGCTTCGCGCAGGGAGGACCTGGCGATGCGTAGCCGTGGTTTCGAAGTGCTGGAGAAAGTGGGACTGGCGGACAAGGCGCACGAAGAGGCCGGGGATCTGGCTTGCGGACAATTGAAACTGCTGGAGATGGCCCGGGCCCTGGCATTGGATCCAAAGATCGTGTTGCTCGACGAGTTCGCGGCCGGACTTACGCGCCAGGAGACCGAACACATGATGACTATCGTCCGCGGTATTCGGGACGAAGGGGTTACGGTACTCCTCGTCGAACACGACATGCATCTGGTGATGAACTTGAGTGACGAGATCGTGGTGCTGAACTTCGGCGAGAAGATCGGGGAAGGTACCCCCGAAGAAATTCAGAAGGACGAGAGGGTAATCGAAGTTTACCTGGGCACTGAGGTGTGAAGTGCTGACAGTGGAAAAGATTAACGCCGGCTATGGGCGCCTTCGCGTCCTGCGAGACATCATCCTCGACGTTCAGCAGGGCGAGTTCGTGTGCGTGATTGGTCCCAACGGTGCCGGCAAGACGACTCTTCTGCGTGCAATCTGCGGGACGCTGAAAATCGCGTCGGGTGCGGTCAAATTGGACGGGAAATCGATTCACGGCTTAGACCCGACGGTGATCGTCGGGCGAGGTATAGCCATGGTTCCAGAGGGCCGGCGGGTCTTCGGGCCGTTGACCGTGAAAGAAAACCTCATGATGGGGGCTTACCTTCGGCACCGAAGCGGAGCAAGGGTCGAGATCCTGAGCGACCTGGAGAATTTGTACCGAACGTTTCCCATTCTTCAGTCGCGGGAGCACCAGATGGCCGGTCTTCTTTCCGGGGGGGAACAGCAGATGCTCGCGATTGCACGGGCGATGATGAGTCGACCGAAGCTTCTGTTGCTCGACGAGCCTTCCATGGGACTTGCCCCGTTGATCATCAAGGATATATTTAGAGTACTGAACCAATTGCGCGGCCAGACGACGATTTTATTGGTGGAGCAGAACGCGCGCATTGCGCTTCAAATGTCGGACCGTGGGTATGTCTTGGAACGGGGACAAGTCATGGCGCAGGGACGTCGAGACGAACTTCTGAGGGACGAGACAATCCTCAGAACATACATGGGAACGTCGGAAGCGGTCGTACACTGAATGGAAGAGTCGCTTCCCCGCATGTCGCGCAAAACGTCGGAGGTCTTCGTGGAGTTGTCGTGGAATAACAGGAGTTGTGCCGTAACATGACTAAGAAGTTGATTTTTGAAGAAATAATACCTCCCAAGCGAGGTTTTGCTGGGGTCGTGAAGAAAAATTCATATTTTCGCATCATCGATCTTCAGGGAAAACAAGTCGCGGACGTGGTTTTCTTCAACGCAAACAACATTAAGGAAAAGAACTGCAATGGCATCTCCATGTCCCGCCAAATGAGAGCTGGCGAGCCGTACAAGGCAAGAGACAAACTAACCACGGGAGATATTATTTTTTCTTCTTCCTACCGGGCAATGGCAACCATCACGGCTGATACACCGGTTCCTGGCGGAATCCATAAACTTGTGCTCCACATGTGCAATCGCGGCCTCTACGAGGCTTTTGGATATCACGACCATGACGGGTGCTGGGAAATCCTTTCGTCAACTCTTTCAAGATACGGCATCGATCCCGAGGATCTGCCTGATTCTTTCGATGTATTCATGAACGTGGAACATGACGTGGCGGCCGGAGAGTGGAGAATCAAAGAGCCGGTCAGCAGACCTGGCGATTACATCGAATTCAGGATGGAAATGGATTGCGTCTTAGCCCTTTCAAACTGTCCGATGGACGTCATCGCTCCAACCAATGGATGGGTCTGCACGCCGTTGAAAGTCGAGATCTATGAGGAACAGAGTGCTTGAACCGTTCACGATTGACTGGACACTAACGACATGAACGCTGTACTCACGCCAGCCCCGGGCGAGCAGTTGCCATTCAATGTACCCGAGTCGCTTTCCAAGATGGCCGAGCGCTATCTGGAGGCTGAGATTGTGGAAGGGCGGCTGCCGGCGGGAACCCGCCTGAATCCCGAAGAGATCGCCAAGCGGCTCAACATCAGCAAGTCGCCGGTTCGAGAGGCGATGATTCTCCTTCAGAGGGAAGGCCTGGTTAAGGGAAAGCCGCGCAGTATCTTCGTTGTTTCGGAAATCAATCTTGCCGACCTTGAGGAGATCTACCCTATTCGCGCGTCGTTGAACGCGCTGGCGGTAAAGATCATTCTGCGGAGTCCTTCAGCAGCCGCGACTGTCGAGAAGTTGGCTGAGCATCTGGAGAAGATGCGGCTGAAAGTAGAGGCGGGAGATGCCGTCGAATATTTCCATGCGAGTATCGATTTCTACAACTTCCTTATCTCAAGTTGCCCGAACCTGCGCCTGCAGACGATGTGGAAGCAGTTGTCGAGGCAGGTTTTGCGGTTCCGCTTCCTTATCATGTCGCAACCCGGCCATATCCAGAAGTCATTCCCGGATCACCTGCGGTTGGTTGCGGCCATGAAAGAGGGAAATATTGAACAGGCGATGAGGGAGGCCGAGGAGATCATCTACAGTTCGCTGGCTGATCTAAGAGGCGTATTGAAATCAGAGAATATTTCATGACAGAGAATATTTCATGAAAAATCATTGCAGGGGGTTCGAGTCATCGATTTGACGACGTTGATGTCGGGACCGTCTGCGATCATGATCCAGGGGAATTTTGGGGCGGAGATCATCGAGGTGGAACAACATGCGGCGGGCGATGCGAGCCGGAATATTCCTCGTTATCTTCACGAGGGCGAGTCTGTTTACGACATCAGCGCGAAGCGGAACAAAAAAGCCAAAACACTCCAGAACATCCTCGCGCCGCCATTTTTGTCGCATTTCCGCTCAAAATCTCGGGCATCTCGAGCGATCGGTCGCTCATTGTCTTATCTGTCATAGCAGATCCCGTATACAGAATATTATATATTGACGGTGACTGCTAATTGGCATATGTTGATATTTGTTTGCCCCAGGGGAGTAGATCGCGGCGAGTGGGTTTCCGGCGACCCATAACCGCTTCTGGGATGCGTGGGATGACAGCGCGAGTCAGATCCGGTCTGAAACTGAAGTAAAGGCGGAGCGTTGCTGCACCTCGAAAGAGGCGGCAGTTGGCGTACTGGACAAACTTGAATCTAATGGCGAAAGGAAGACAAATGAGCAAGTATTCTCTGGGTTTGTTTACCAACGCAATGGGCCCGGCCCGCGAGAAATCGCGATTTACGTACCTGAATTTCTACGGCCAGAAGGTCGATATTCCGTACATCATCTGGCACATCGAGGGTGCTGATAAGAATATCCTGATCGATGCCGGATGCAGTGCCGCCGACTATTACCGCGTCATCAAAGCGGGCAACAAGGAACCGTTCGTCGCGGGAGGCGAGAGTTTCAAGGACGTGCAGGACGTGACGAGTTTCGAGGATGGTCTCGCCGCCTGGGGACTCAAGCCCGCCGACATCGATGTCATACTGATCACTCACCTCCATTGGGACCACATCATGAACGCCGAGAAGTGCAAGAACGCCAAGCTCGTCGTTCAGGAGGACGAGTGGAGGTGCGCCCTCGCTCCGCACCCGATGCAGACCTTCGCGTACGCGCCGCGCTCGTATTACGAGCAGATGCGAAATCTCGAATTGGTGAGGGGCGACGTCGATTTCATGCCGGGTGTTCGTCTAATCCACACGCCCGGTCACACGCCGGGCGGGCAGACCGTGGCCGTCGAAACCGAGAAGGGGTGGTACGCCATTTCGGGCTACTGCGCGATCAACGACAACTTCTATCCTCCCGAGGAGTTGAAGAAAGCGATCGGCTACCCGATCATTCCCGCCGCCGTGCATACCAACACGATCGAAGCGTACGAAAGCAGCCTTAAGCTGCTGCAGATGTTTGGCGACAAGATCCTTCCGTCTCACGAGCAGGCGCTGATGAAGGTATCCCACGTACCCTGAAAGAACCTTGCGATCAGCGCCCCTCGTGATTGACCTCGTGGCCCGGCCGCCGGATCAACGGTTGGGTCTGGACCGTGTGAGAACGGCGTGACGGAATACCAGGGTTAGCCGATCAAACGAGCAAGACTGAGGCAGTGCCGACTTTGCGGCGCAGGCCTGGCCGCAGTCCGCTGGAAACTAGAGAGGAAGACCGTGGTTTATTTCGATTACGTCAAGCCGCCGACGCTCGAACACCTGCTAGAGGGGTTACGCCAAGCACGCTTTGAGGGCGCCGTGCTGGCCGGTGGCACCGATCTGCACGTCAAGATCCGCTCTGGCGTGGCCTGCCCCCGGGTGGTTTTCGACATCAGCGATTTGGCGCCGTGCCGCGGCATCGTCGAGCAAGGGAATTATCTGCGCCTCGGCGCCGCGGTGCGTATGTCGGAAATCGTGGCGTCGGCCGCGGTGCGGCGCAAGGCGCCGGCGCTCGCGGCGGCTGCCCTCCAGATGAGTTCGCGGCAGATTCGCAACAGGGCGACCTTGGGAGGCAACATCGTAACGGCTTCGCCGGCGGCCGATGCCGTTCCGCCTCTCCTGGCAGCAGATGCAACGTTGGTGCTCCTCGGCGCGGACGGGACGCGAGAAGTGCCCCTGGCCGAGTTTCTGACTGGGCCCGGCAAGACCTGCTTGGGCAAGAGCGAAGTATTGACCGAGGTGGTAATCCCCTCCCAGGGGCCGGGCTGCCGTAGCCACTTCGTGAAAGTCGGGCGCCGCAAGGCGCAGGCGATCAGCATCATCAATCTCGCCGGCCGAATCGACATCGGGCAAGACGGCCTCGTTCGCGACGTTGGTATCGCACTGGGCGCGGTAGCGCCGACGGCGATGCGCGCACGCCAGGCCGAGAAGGCGCTGATAGGAAGGGCTCCAAGCGCTAAGAATCTTGCCGAAGCAGCCGCACTGGCTGCGGAGGAATGCCGCCCTATTTCCGACGTTCGTGCGACGGGAAGCGGACGCAGGCTCCTGGTAGAGGCGTGGACCTTGCGCTTGCTGCACGTGCTGTGTGAGACGGGTGGTGCGAGGTCCGGAGGACGGAATTCATGACGAGGCAAAGCCTGGTATTGACGGTAAATGGGAAAAATCATGCGCTGGACTTGGCGCCTCATCGCAGCCTGCTCGACGTTCTGAGGGACGAGTTGGGCCTCACGGGGACCAAGAAAGGCTGTGATGCCGGCGATTGCGGTGCCTGCACCGTCCTGCTGGATGGAGCCCCCGTCAACGCTTGCTTGGTCCTGGCAGTCCAGGCAGGTGGTCAGGAGATCACTACCATCGAAGGGGTGAGCAGCAGCGATGGGCAGCTTCACCCGCTGCAGGAGGCGTTCATCGAGCACGGTGCGGTCCAGTGCGGTTTTTGTACGCCTGGGGCGGTGTTGAGCTTGATCGCGCTGTTGCGCGAAACTCCCCGACCGACCCGCGCTGAAATCCAGGAGGCCCTTGCCGGCAACCTGTGCCGGTGCACCGGCTACGTCCAGATCATCGATGCCGTTCAGTCAGTGGCCGACAGCAGCAAGTGACGACATCTGTCTTGGTTCGAGGAAGATTTCATGACTCACGGTAACGTCATAGGCAAAGGCGTGCCGCGCGTCGACGCCAGAGGCAAGGTAACCGGGCAAACCAAGTATGCCGCAGACATTCGACTGCCAGGCATGCATTACGGCAAGATCGTCTTCAGCCCCCATCCACGTGCCCGGGTTCTTGAGATCGATTGCCGGGCGGCAGAGTCGATGCCCGGAGTCAGGAAAGTCATTACCGCGTGCAATTTGCCTGGTAGCAATCGCTACGGATACGATGTAGCTCACCGCCCGGTTCTGGTGCCTGAAGGCGAGGAAACGCGATACATCGGCGACGCCGTCGCCATGGTCGTCGCGTCCAGCGAGGAACTCGCTGATCGGGCCGCGGCCGCCATAGCGGTGCGCTACGAGTTGCTTGCGCCGCTGACCTCGCCGCGACAGGCGATGGAGCCGGGCGCTTATCTGGTGCACGCAGCGGCCGCAGGGAATCGCTGCTGTGTGCGAGAGTTTGTCCATGGCGATGTCGCTGTCGGTTTTCAAACCTCTGAAGTGGTGGTCGAGCAGACTTACTTTACGCCTCGTCAGGAGCAGGCATTCCTGGAACCGGAATCGGGAGTGGCCTACCAGGACGATTCGGGCGTGCTGCATGTAATTTCCTGCCTGCAAGATCCCTATGGCGTCGCTGAGGACATCCATCTCGCATTGGCGATTCCAAAATCGCGCATTCATGTGAAGGGCACCCCGGTTGGCGGAGGATTCGGCGGCAAGCTGAATACGACCATCCAGGTTCATTTGGCGGCAATGGCTTGTCTTGCCGAAGTGCCGGTCATGCTCGTACTGGATCGGGAGGAGTCGTTTGCCTTCCACCCCAAGCGCCACCCGACAGAGATTCGGCTCAAGCTGGGTGCCGGGCGGGATGGCACCATCCACGCTCTCGAGGGAGACGTGATCGCTGACGCAGGGCCTTACTCGGGGCGGAGCCCCGAGGTGCTCGGGCTGACGATGTCCGCACTTATGGGTCCTTACCGGATTCCGAATGTGCTTACGCGCGCCGAGGGCATCTATACGAACAACCTCGACTCGGGCGCTTTTCGCGGGTTCGGCGCTCCGCAGGCGGCGATCGCCCGGGAGTGTCTGCTGGACAAGCTGGCGCGCGCGCTCGCCATGGATCCGCTGGAATTGCGACGCAGGAACTTCTTGCGGCCGGGCGACCGGCCGACGAGCCCGATGCTGGGCGACAGCCCGGTGAGCCTCGAACTGCTGACCGAGCGGATTGTTGAGAAACTGGGTCCCAAGCCGAGCGCACCGAAGAACTCGACCAAGCGAATTGGACGCAGTATCTGTTTCGACATGCCGGTGTTCGACGTTGGTGCGATTCCGGTGCTCGGTAAATCAGGCGTAGGTGCAGCGGTAGAAGTGCACTCCGACGGGAGTGTTTCGGTATACGCGGGGGGCACCGAACTCGGCCAAGGTGTGACGACGGTGCTGGCGCAGATGGCCGCCGAGCAGTTCGGCCTGCCGATGGACCGGATTCGGGTCGAGATGAGCGATAACTGGACCTGCCCGCGGGCCGGGAGAACTTCGGCATCGCGACTCACCTTTGGGCTGGGCAACGCCTTGTTGCTCGCCACCGGGCGCCTGCGCCAGACCCTCCTGGTACGGGCCGGGAAGATGCTCGAGATCGCAGCGGAGGATCTGGTCCTCGAAGGCTCAGAGGTTCGCCTCGTCGGGGTTCCGGCCAAGGCGCTGGCCTTTGCCGAGGTCGCCTGGATGTGCTCGGATCGAGGCGACAATCTGCGCGAGGAAGGTTGGTTTCGCTCGGCGGAGGACCGCTACATGTACGGCCATACTTTCATGGCTGCGGCCGCCGATGTCGCGGTGGACATCGCGACCGGCGAGATCGAGATTCTCAAGCTGGCCAACGTGCTCGACATGGGCAGGGTGCTCAATCCGGCCATGGCCTTCGGCCAGCTCTACGGTGGCGCGATCCAGGCGCTGGGCTACGGCCTGATGGAGAACATGGTTACGGTCGATGGGCAGTCGAAGACCCCGTCGTTCGCCGAGTATGTGATTCCCAGTGCCTTGGATATACCCGAGGAGTTTGTCGCCGAGGGCGTAGAGACGCCCTATCCCACGGGTCCTTTCGGCGCCAAGGGGATCGGCGAGGCTGCGTTGAATTGCACGACGCCGACACTGCTGAACGCGATCGCAGACGCCCTGGGTGTCGAAATCACCGCCGTTCCCATCGGGCAGGAGCATATCTTGGCGGCGGTCCGCAACCAGAAGCTTATGTAAATCCAGAAGGAGGGTGTTCTGCTATGGACGAGGAATTCAAGAACACGGCGATGAAAGCGTTCGGGTTCACCGCGGAACAGACGGAGAGCCTGTCCGAAAAGCAGCAGGCGATTATCAAGGGCTCTGCGGCGCGGCGTGCCTACAAGATGATCATGGAGGTCGTGGCTGCGGAGGGCTGCGGATATAAGCCGAAGATCGGCGATCGCTACGTTACCAACGGCAGCGGCAAGCTCCTGACCGAGGAGTGCACGTTCCCGATATGCCTATGGGCCCTGGCGCCTATGCTGCCTATCAGCTACGTGGTTTTCGATCGCCTGACCCATGGCCTCGACCCGAACGGTCACCTGTACGATCACATGAAGTGTACCGACACGGGCGTGGCTTGCGGCGGGCTCGGCGAGGTGGCGTTCAGGATCCGCTGCGAACCGGCGTAATGATGGGAGCCTTTTCTTCGCCGCGGCGGGGCCGTTCGACCCGCCGTTTAACCTGAGTGGAGTGCGCATGGGCAACGGCTACGTCCATCCCGAATTCGTCGTCGACACCGACTGGCTGGCGGCCCATCTCGACGATCCCGACCTCGTCATCCTCGATGCCACGACGCACACGACGCCGGCGCCGCCGAAACCCTACGGCATCCTCTCCGGCCGTGCCGACTTCAAGCAGGCGCACATCCCCGGCGCGCAATTTGTCGATATCGACGCTGAGCTGTCCGATCCGCAGCCGCCGTCAAGACTCCACTTCATGCTGTCTTCGCCAGCGCATTTCGCAGAGGCCATGGCGCGTCTGGGAATCGGCGACGATACCTTCGTGGTCTGCTACTCCAGCGCCAACCACTGGTGGGCGACACGGCTCTGGTGGATGTTGGGTGTGTTCGGCCATGACCGAACCGCCGTGCTGAACGGTGGCTTCGGCAAGTGGAAGGTGGAAGCCCGCCCCATCGAAAAGGGAGCGGGGCGGCCCCGGGCTCGCGCCGCTCCCACCGTAGGTTACCGTCCCGAGCGGGTTGCCGACAAGCACGACGTGCTCGCGGCGATCGCCGCCGCCGACGTCTGCATCCTCAACGCGCTGCCGGCGGAAAACCATCGCGGCGAGGGCGGTACCGACTACGGCCGCCCGGGTCATATCGCCCGAAGCATCAACGTCCCCGCCACCGACATCATCAATGCGGACAACACCTTCAAATCGACCGACGAACTGCGGCGACTGCTGGTCGAGCCGCTGGGCAGTGCACGCATCATCGCCTACTGCGGTGGAGGTATCTCGGCAACCAGTCCGACCCTGGCGCTGGCCCTGCTCGGCCGTCAAGGCGTGCGGGTCTACGACGGCTCACTGTCGGAATGGGCGGCCGATCCGACGTTGCCGATGGCCGTGGGGCCGTGACGTCGGCAGACCCACCCAAGCACTGAAGCCCCTCAAACCATGACGAATGAAGCTCTGACGAGAGTGCCTAGGGAAACCCGTTTTCCCCTGAATCTGGCGGTCTCCATCCCGGCGATCGACCGCCTCTACGAGGAGAGCAAGCTGGACATCTGGGCGCCGGCGGACGATGTCGACTGGACGAGCGGCCAGTTGGACGCTATCGCAAGCGAGCAGCTTCAGGCCGCGCGACGAGTCTGGAGCCGGCGTGCATGGCTGGAATACACCGGCATCGCGGAGACGCCGGCCTTGCTGCTGCGCTTCTGTCTAGAGCGGGGCCGCGAAGTTGACGCGAAGTTCTTTCTCACCGTACGCAATACCGAGGAAGCCGAATTGGTCGACGTCTTCCATCGCTATTCCGAACTGCTGGGCGGTTATCTGGTGCGTCCTGCGGATCCCGCTTGGGAGCCGGTGATCAACCGCCGCTGCCACAGCGATGCGCTGAACCCCGAAGTGCCGCTGGATGCTTATGTCGTGGCACATTGCGCCCTCGAGGACGGGCTCGAACTGGAGCTGTTCCGCGCCTATCTCGCCAATGCTCGCGAACCCTTGGCCCGCACACTGCTGGAGAGAAGCGTGGCGGCCAAGACCCGCCATGCACGGTTCGGCTGGAGCTACCTGGAGTGGCGTGCAGGCTCGCTGTCCGCGAGCGCGCGGGGAGATGTGGTCCTGACCCTCGTCGATTGGCTGCGCAAGGTGGCGTTTGCGGGATATCACGTGCCATCGCTGGCGACAGCCGTCGACAGCGCGCCCGAACAACAGGCGCAGGAAATCGCCGCTGCCGCGGGTCTCGGTGCCGCCACCGCGATGCAGGAGGAGCACGTATTGCGCGACTACCTGGCCACTGCGCGCCAGCGTTTGCAGGCGCTCGGCGTAGCGCTGCCGGCCGTGTCGCATCCGCGTCTGGGTCCGCTCTGACACCCCGCGCGTCGCTCCACAATTATCAACGCCTGCACCGGTCGGCGAAAATGGAGACATCGATGTCCGTCGCGAACGAAACCTTCAACAGCATCCTGGCGCAACCCGAATCCTGTTTCCCGCTCGAACTGGGCAAGCGCAACCGGAACATAGGCAAGCTGTTGCGCGCATCGCTGACCGCACAGTGGAATCCGGCGACGATCATCGACTGGGACGGGCTGGATCTGAAGCCGTTCACCGACGAGCAGCGCCAAGCCCTGCGCGTCCGCTGGAGCCGCCGCGCCTGGGGCGAGTATGGCGCCATCGCCGAGAGCCCGGCACTGCAGATACGTTTCTGCCACGACCGGCTGGATGCCGACACGCGGCTGTATTTTGCCGTCCGCACCCAAGAGGAATCGCGGCACGCGGAAATCAGCTACCGTCTGGCCGAAAAGTTCGGCGGCTACATCGACGCCCCGGCCGAGGAGTATCTCGGCTCGGTGTCTACGCACGGCATTCGGCGCCTGGCGCTGGATGTCGACGTTCCGGTGGAGAGCACGATAGCGGCGTTGGTCTGCTCGGCGGAGCAGGTGATCCTCGAGAACTTCATGCACGTCCTCAAGCTCACGACCCAGCCGGATATCCGCCGCGTCTACCAACTGATTCTGCGCGACGAAGCTCGCCACTGTGCCTTTGGCTGGTACTTCATGGCCGGCCGGCTGCCGCTTCTTACTCCGGCGCAGCGCGGTCAGGTGCGCGACGCGGTGGTCACAATGATCGAGAAGGTCGAATTGAACGGTTACCAGTTGGCTTGGCTGGCTCCCGACAGCAACGCCTCACGTGACCAGATCGAGGGCGACCGAATCCTGTGGCAGGCGGGTCTCGGCGCCAGCGTTGAGGAGCTTGAAAAACCAGTATTGATTTCATCACTGCGCGCCATCCGCGACAGAATGAAGCGCGAATGGGATATCCAACTTCCGGTCTTCCATCACCCGAAAACCGGACAGATCTGAGCTACTCGGATCAACGCTTGCAAAAACGTTCTCCACCACAACAGCCCGCATGATCCGCTTTGGGGATTGGGTTGATCGTGCGTAATGCAACAACATCGTATGTTTATGAACTCTCAATGAGGTTTAGTCATGCAGGAAGCACCGCAGCCATTTAGTTTTGTCCACTCCAATCGCCGTGTGATTTCGGCTTGGGGCGGCATCGACAAGCTCACCGACCTCGTCAAGGAAGCCGGGGTAACGCGCCCCGTAGCGGTGATGGATGCCTTCTTCAAAGACAGCGAACTTGCCGCGCGTATCCTGGAAATGCTTCACGGCGCCACTGGCGCAAGACCGTCCTTTCACTTCGTGCCAGCTCATGAGCCGGATACCGATACTGTTGAAGCCTGCGCGGCAATGCTTGCAGGGGCGAATCCCGATCTCATCGTCGCCATCGGCGGGGGGTCGGCGATGGACACGGCCAAGATCGCCCGGTTGCTGCTGTCCAATCCCGGCAGCGCCGAAGCAATTTCCGGTTTTGGCAAGACATTCAAGCCGCATGCCAGCCTGCTGATTGCCGTTCCGACCACGGCGGGCACCGGAAGTGAAGTGTCTGAATCCGCGATTGCCGGCAAAGCGAACTCGGACATAAAACTCATTTTTCGTTCCCCGGAGATGACGCCGCAGATTGCGCTGCTGGACGGCAGTTTGTCGGTCTCGGCACCGGCAATGGTTACCGCGGCGTCGGGCTACGACGCCGTTACCCACTCGGTCGAGGCCTATGTGTCGAGGGCGTCGTCGGTGATGAGTGATCCGTTTGCCGAATCGGCGATGCGCTTGCTCGGAAGATGGTTGCCAATTGCCTACCGAGAGCCAACGCACCAAGCCGCCCGTACTTGGTGCTTGATTGCGTCTTGCCAGGCCGCTATCGCGTTTAACAGCGCGAATCTGGGCCTTGCACATGCAATTGCAGCGCCGCTCGGCGCGATGCATCATGTACCACACGGCTTGGCCAATGCGCTGGCATTGCCGGCAATCGCGGCGTATAACGAAGCGTCGATGGGGCCGAAGGCCGCGGTGGTGGCGAGTGCGTTCGGTACGCCATCGGCGGCGCTGGGTTTGTCAAGGCTTCGCCTCTCGCTTGATCTGGATTTGAGTCTGGACGGCTTCGTAGCCACTGACGAGGCGCGTGAAAAAGTCGCTCAGGCGGCAATGAAAAGCGGCCAAGTGAGAATGAATCCACGCCAGGCAACGATTGAAGATATGCGGGCGATTCTTGAATCGATGCGCGTACCGACTGGCGGCGCAGTGCCTGGACTGGCGATTTGAACGTCAAGATTTCCGGAGATCGTCATGACCAGCACTAAATTGAACCCGTCTGCCATTGCCCCGCCGGTTGGCGCATACAGCCACGGTGTCCTGGCGCCTGCTGCCGGGGAATGGCTTCATATTTCCGGTCAGATAGGCATGTTACCGGATGGTGTACCTGCCATTGGCTTCGCTGAGCAGATGCGCGCAGCGTGGTCCGATTGGGGGCAATTTTGAAAACCGCAATAGTAGCTCATCGCGGAGTGATCTGGACGCAAGATGTGTATTTCGAGAAACTGATAACGCCACATTTGGTTGAAGGAGACCCCGATTAAGCCGGCACACCCTTTGACGGCCGAGCGTCAGGCCCGGGTACTCGACGATCTTGATTTCTCCGACCGGGCGGATTTTGACGACGCTCGGCGCGGATTCATTGGGACCATTCCGGATGCCCACATCACGAAGGAGGGCGGCGACACTGTCTGGAGTTTGCGCGATTACGCGTTTATCGAAGGTGAGGAGGCGCCGCTTTCGGTAAATCCCAGCCTATGGCGACTCTCACGCCTGAACATGTTCCATGGGCTGTTTCAGGTGACGGAGCGAATCTATCAAGTGCGTGGATTCGACACGGCTAATATTACGTTTATCGAAGGCGAAACCGGCCTCGTCATCATTGATCCATTAACCTTCGAGGAGTCAGCGCGCGCCGCGCTTGCCCTTTATACGAGCCATCGTGGGGAGCGTCCGATCGCAGCCGTCATATACAGCCACAGTCATCGAGATCACTACGGCGGGGTAAGGGGCGTAATCACCGACAGCGATGTTCGGTCTGGTCGGGTCGAGGTGATTGCGCCGGCCGGCTTCATGGAGGCAGTGGTTTCGGAGGCGGTTCTCGCAGGCGTGCCGATGCGGCGGCGCTCGTTGTTTCAATTCGGCACTTCATTGGCGCCTGGGCCGCGTTCACATGTTGACAGCGGACTTGGCAAGGCAGTGGGCCGCGGTCGCGTCGGGCTGATTGCACCGACGAAGACAATTACGCAGGCACGGGAGCATCATGTTGTCGACGGTGTCCAGATCATTTTTCACTTGACGCCGGGTACTGAGGCGCCAGCGGAAATGAACTTTTTCTTTCCGAAGGAGCGGGCTCTGAATCTGGCCGAGAATGCATGCCATACGATGCACAATCTCTGCCCACTTCGCGGAGCGAAGACACGCGATGCGCTCGATTGGGCCTGCTACCTAGACGAAGCTCTGAACGACTTCGTGCCGTCGGTGGACGTAGTCTTCGCTCAGCACCATTGGCCGATCTGGGGGCAGGACCGAGCAGCTGATTTCGTGAGCGAACAGCGCGACATGTACCGCTATTTGCACGACCAGACTTTGCGCCTGATTAGCCATGGACTCACGCCGAGAGAGATCGCCGAGCAGCTGATGATGCCCAACAGGTTGTCGAAGCGCTGGCATGCACGCGGCTACTACGGCGCGGTCGCACATAACGTGCATGCAATCTACACGCACTACCTCGGTCCATACGACGGGAATCCAGCCAACCTGCATCCTCTGACCCCGGAAGCAGCCGCGAAGAAGTACGTCGACTACATGGGCGGCATCGAACAGATACTAAAGCGGGCGCGAGCCGATTTTGACCGTGGCGAGTTTCGCTGGGTTGTTCAAGTGCTCAAACAAGTCGTCTTTGCGCGACCTGATCACCGCGAGGCGCGCGAGCTCGCTGCGGACGCCATGGAGCAGCTCGGCTACCAAACCGAGTCCGCCACTTGGCGAAATGCTTATCTGCTTGGCGCCCGGGAGCTGCGTGAGGGAGCGCCGAAGTCGGCTCCGACGGGAAATTCGGTTGACGCCGACGTCGTCGCGATGTTGCCCGTAGACCGGTTTCTCGAATACCTGGCGATCCGGGTGAATGGCCCGCGCGCGCAGGATCTTCGCTGCCGATTCGACTGGATGATGATCGACGAAGGCACGTCTCACCGGATCACCTTGTCAAATGGGGCGCTGAGCCACTCGCCCGGAACTCATGGAGCGCAAGCTGACGCTGTGATTCAACTCGACAGGAACCGAATGGCAAGTATGATGCGCGACGGCAGGCCGCTGCTGCAAGTTTTCGAGGAGGGCCAGCTCGACGTGACAGGAAACCGGGAACTGGTACGCGCCTTCCTCGAAGTTTTGGATGAGTTCAGTCCGGTATTTAACGTCGTCGAGCCGTGACGTAATGGGCGATATTCGAGGGATACCGGGGATACCGCCGTTAAGCGCAGGTGCGATTTCTCAGGCAGTAATAGCGGAGGAGTAGACATGGACAAGGCACGTCGAAGACTGTTGATCGGTGGAGCCGGCTCAGTAATGGCTGC
>Ga0154717_1088_pt2 | contig 29088 bp, 24 predicted proteins | sample Rifle2008BG16ft_FD_105725 | JGI IMG/M metagenome (GOLD analysis project Ga0154717, IMG submission 105725) | Betaproteobacteria bacterium RBG_16_64_18
GCTGGGGGGTTCCCGCTCAGCACTCGCGCAAGAATCCAAGGAAATTTCGCTGCTGGTGGGATTCCCGGCCGGTGGCGGACCAGACATGATCGCCCGCCTGATCGCAGACAAACTGCGGGCAAGCTTGAGCCGACCTGTGATTGTCGAAAACGTCGTCGGTGCGGGCGGCCGTCTGGTACTCGAGAACATGATGCGACGGCCCGCTAACGGGTCTGTATTCACGTTGACGCCGTCGGGCATGTTGACAATTTCTCCGAATCTCTACTCCAAGCTCCTCTATAACCCGTTACGCGACTTCATCCCGGTGAGCGGTGTCTGCACCTACTCCTATTCGCTCGTGGTTGGACCTGGCACTACCGCACGTTCTCTGGAGGAATTCTTGGGCTGGTGCAAGGCGAATCCGTCAAAAGCTAGTTACGGAGTACCGGCGTTAGGAGCCGCGACGCATTTCCTTGGATGGTTGCTTTCGCAGGCATCGGGAACACCGCTTACTGTAGTGCCCTATAAGGGCGGTCCGCAATTGACCCAAGCTGTGCTGGGCGGGGAGATTGCCTCTGCTATCAATCTGGTAAGCAACTTCAGGGGGCTCCACGCATCGGGCCGACTTCGAGTGCTCGCAATATCGCAATCCGAGCGCTCGCCACGGCTGCCGGATGTTCCAACTTTCGCCGAGTTGGGTTACAAGGACTGCGTGGTCGAGGAATTTATGTGTTTTGTCGCCCGAATTGGTACACCGGCCACGGCGGTCACCGCTGTGGCCGACGGCGTGCGTCGAGCGTTGGGAAGCAAGGATGTGCGCGATGCGCTGCTCGCTCAGGAGTTCGATCCCGCGCCCGTCGCGGGAGCCACTGTAGGCGACTGGATCAATTCCGGATACGCCCGATGGGGGAACGTAGTCAAAGCTTCTGGCTTCAAGCCGGAGGATTGATTGGCCATGTTGACGTGGAACACATCAAGGACGCGCCCGCAAGACCCCAAGGCGATCTCCTCCACAGCATATGCGCCGGACCGGCACATCGACTTTGTGATCATTGGCGCTGGTTCGGCTGGTTGCGTAGTCGCTAATGGCGAATGTCCGGATTAGTTGCGCAGTGAGTTGTTGTGTTCGGCGCTCGATCATTTGAGTCTTGAGGAGAAAACCGTGCAGCCATCGATGTTGGAAGAACTCGTTCCCGTACCGAATCCGTATCCCGTCGTATCGGAGGTCTTGTACCCGGAGGTTTGGCAATTGTGCGAGCAGGCCCGTAACCTGGCGTGGGACCCGTTCAAGGATATTGATTACAGTGATTTGGAAAAAGCCGATCTGCCGCCTGAGGTGCGTGCAGCTGGCGGCGAATGGTGGAGCCTTCGCGCCTGGATGGAGCACGGTGCCATCCCTTATGGCGCGGAGCGCTTGCGTGAGGCGATCTTTGATCATCAACCGTTTGAGATCAAGCAGCACATTACCAACTTCATAGCCGAAGAGTTGCGCCACCATGAGGTGAGCTTCCGTATTGCAAAGGCTCTGGGGGGCTATGAACCGACGCCGCGTGCGGATTACTTCAAGCAAATCATTCCACGCTTTCACGACGAAAAAGATGAAAAAGCGATGAGTTTTTTCGCCGGTTTGTCGGTCAATACGCTATTCGAGCAACTATCCGGCGAGCTATTGCAGGCACGCTACGAAAATGCCCGCTTTTCGTCCATCAAGGAAGCGTGCCGACTGGTGCTGCGTGACGAGAGCCGTCATATCCAGTTTGGCCGCATCATCATGCGACGCTTTTTCGGCGAATTGAGCGACGAGGAAAAAGTGGTGATCGGCGCCAAGTTCGCCAAGAAACTGCGCGGCAGTCTGTTGAACGGAGTGTATGCCGTCGTCAATCTGCCCGAGGATGAACGTGAACGCGCTGGCAGAAACCGCGCGCTGGCAGCCGAGTATGGCTTGGGCGCGACGCACCCGGACGAGGAGATCGACATCATTCGGCGCGGCGTGGAAAAGATTCGAAAAGATGTCGGTCAGTATGGCGTCGAAATTCCATGCATTCCCGAAATCGACGACAGCCGCGGGTTGATCCTGCCACATCAGGCCGTGGAATGAGTCCGTAGTAGTCCTACAGTAACTTTCTTTCATCACGTGGAGGTCACCATGAAGGTATCAGATATGCGTCGTAATAATCGTCGCCGCGATAACTGTATTGGCTTGCTGGTTGCGACGGCCCTTGTGGCATGTCCGTTGGCGGCAAGTGCGCAAGCAGAGTTGAACTTGCCGATTTTGGTGCCGATCACCGGTTTTCTCTCGCTGGAAGGAACCAGTCAGCGCAACGGCGCGCTGCTTGCGATCAAGAACGCGCCCTCATCGGTAAAGATTACCGCGGAAGTGACCGACACCGGTTCGTCACCGGAGGGTGCTGTGACCGCGCTGGAACGGTCGCTTTCGCGCGGTAAGGTGTCTGCGGTGGCGGCATCGATGCTCGGCACGCAAATGCTCGCAATGCTGCCGGTGGCTCTGGAGAACAAGGTACCGCTTGCAACGGTGTCCGGCACCGCCGACATCACCGAGAAGAACAATCCGTACGTGTTCCGCTTCTTTCCCGGTGATGCCGTCGCCAAGGGGGCGCATGTCCGCTATGTGCTTGAAGAGCTGAAGAAGAAGCGTGTTGCTCTGGTATATCAGACAACGGCATACGGCCAAAGTGGACGCAAGCACATCGTTGAATTGCTCAAAAAAGCCGGCATTGAACCGGTCATGGAGGAAGCGCTTGACGTCGCGGTTAAGGATATGTCGGCGGTAATCGGCAAGGTGCAGGCGGCAAGACCAGATGTGATCATGCTGCACTTGCACGGCGGGCCTTCGGCACTGTTCATCAAGCAGGCCGGCGCGGCAAAAGTGAATTTGCCGATCGTTGCCGGGTCGGGAATGAGTCAGCCCACAACCGTGGCTTTGATGGAACCGGCTGAACTGAAAGGCTTGTGCGCGGAGACCAATGCTGCACCGGTTGCTGGTGGTTCGCCGCAAATGGACAAGTTTCTGGCGCAATACCGTGCCGAATTCAAGTCCGAGCCGGATGGCTTTGCGGTAGGCCAGTATGACGCGACGTCTATGATTATCGACGTCGTTGCCAAGGGCGCGAAAACCCCGGAAGACATCCGGAAAGCGCTTTCTGGCGGCAGCTTCAAGGGCCTCGCAATGACCTATAAATCCGACGGCAAAGGCAACATGGCGCATTCTGCCGTGATAATTTGCTATGACGGTAAAACGCGCATGCCGAAGATCGTAAAACGCTACGACTGATCTCGAATAGTCGGGCGCCGCGTGCTGCTGCAGATCCTCGCCAATGCACTGGCGCTTGGCGCCGCCTACGCGCTGCTCGCTTTGGGGTTCGTGCTGATCCTCAATGCGACCGGCGCGGTCAATTTCGCCCATGGCGATATGGTAATGGCCGGTGGCTACGTCGCGATAGCGATGGGCAGCGTGTTGCAATTGCCGGGTGCGCTATTGTTGCCGCTAGTGGTGGCGGTGATGGCGCTGCTTGGTTTCGTATTTTCGTGGTTTGCATATTTTCCGCTGAAGAATCGGCCGCCGGTCTCGGTCTTCATCTCGACGATCGCGCTTGGCATCATCTTTCAAAATTCCGCGAATGCGATTTACGGCGCCGCGCCGCGAAAAGGCCCACCGCTGCTGAGCGAAGGGAACTTCGGCATGGGAGGCATCACGATCGGCGCGCAAGCGCTCGGCATCGTTGTTGTCGCCATTGTGCTCATCGTTGCGCAGCATCTGTTGCTCAACCGCTCTGGCATTGGTCGTAAGCTTCGTGCGACGGCGCAGGACCGGGAAATGGCGGAAGCGGTGGGTATCCGCGTCAATCGAATGATTGCCCTGACTTTCGCCCTCGGTTCGGCGCTTGCGGGCGCCGCCGGCTTAATGCTGTCGAACACATTTTTTATTACTCCAACCGACGGCACTAATTATGTCATCAAAGCCTATATCGCCGTCACCATCGGCGGTTGGGGTAGCCTGAGTGGTGCGGTCTGCGGTGCGCTGATTATCGCGTTGTTCGAGGTATTGTTCCCGTCGCTGCCGCTCCTGATTCCGCCGCTTAAAATCATAGCACCGTGGTTGTTCACACAGACGGCCTCGACAATTCTGCTGTATGTAGGTCTGCTGGCAATCATGTTCTTCCGGCCGCAGGGGTTGTTCGGCGAGACAGTGCAGCGGCGCGTATGAATGCGGTAGTGCGCTCGGTGATGGGCTGGTCGAGGTCGGGTATTCGACCGCTTTTCATCCTCGGAATCATTCTGCTGGCGCTGTGGCCGACATTGATGACCTCTGCCTACCAGATGCGGATCTTCACCATTGTCGGGATCTATGCGTTGCTGTCCTTGGGCTACCAGTTCATCTTTGGGCATGCGGGTGCGCTGTCGCTGACGCAGGGTACTTTCTTTGGCGTTGGTGCTTACGTGACCGGCATATTGAGTGTGCGATACGGACTCGGTGGAGAATTCACCGTATTGCTTTCGATTGCATTGCCGCTGGCGCTCGCCGCGCTCATTGCAGCACCCGTGCTGCGGCTGGAGTCGCATTATTTCGCCTTGGCGACCCTGGGCGTCGGGCAGGTGATGCTGCTGGTGGCTATAAGCTGGCAGGATCTGACGGGCGGTGCGAACGGGCTTTCAGGTATTCCCGGCTTGACGTTGTTTGGCCTGGAGTTTGGGAAAGGTTACGGCATCATGGCAGTGGTATGGGTCTGCGTCGCGATGGGGGCGTTTGTGTCCTGGCGAATTACCCGCGGCTTGTATGGTGCGGCACTAGTCATCTCCCGCGAGAACCGGATCGCCGCGCTGTCGATCGGCATCGATACGGCGCAGCTACGTTATGCGATGTTCCTGCTCTCGGCAATGTTTGCCGGGCTTGCCGGCGCACTGTATGCGCACACGATTCGCGTGGTATCGCCGGAGGCGCTTGAGTTTGCAATTATGGTCGCATGTTTGACGATTACCGTGGTCGGCGGGCGCACCCATATTGCCGGTGCGATCCTGGGCGCCATCCTTATTGTCAATCTGCCTGAATGGTTTCGTGCGATGGAAAAGTATTACCTCATCGCATATGGCATCGCGCTTCTGGCAATGATTGTTGCAGCCCCATACGGTTTGATTGGCCTGCTGGAGCAATGGCGAGCGAAACTGTTGCCGGAAAAGCCGCCTGCGATGCCGCCGGCAGAGCCGTTTATTTTCGTCCGAGCGGCAAGGTCCGCTGCCGGTCCGCTGCTCGAAATCCGAGATGTGCACAAGCATTTTGGCGGGCTAAAGGCGCTCAATGGCATTTCACTTACGGTCGCACCCGGCCAAATATTTGGTTTGATCGGTCCGAACGGTTCAGGCAAGACGACCATGCTAAATGTCATCACCGGCATTTATCGCGCCGATAGCGGCAGCGTGTATCTGGACGGCACCGATATTCACAACAAGAGAAGCTTCGTCATCGCGCAAAGCGGTATTGCGCGCACGTTCCAGAATATCAATCTGGTCGAAGAGATGAGCGTACTCGACAACGTCGCCGTTGCACGCTATGGGTTCGATAACGCCGGACTTGTGCAAACGTTTGCTGCGGGTCGGATCGATCCGGCCTGGAAGCGCGCACGCAGCAACGCGATGTATGTGCTTGAAGGGCTTGGTGTTGCCACGGTCGCGCAGAGCGCGGCGGGGAGCCTGGCCTATGGACTCAAGCGCAAAGTCGAGATAGCGCGCGCGCTTGCGCTTGAACCCAGGCTGCTGCTGCTTGACGAGCCGGCGGCGGGCTTGAACGAAGGTGAGCAACTTGATCTTGCTGATCGCCTGCGTGCGTTTGCCAGGGGCGGCCTGGCGATTCTGGTGATCGAGCACAACATGCCGTTCCTGATGCCGCTTGCCGAGCGGATGGCCTGCCTGGATTATGGCGACTTGATTGCCGAGGGTACGCCGGCTGAAATTCGCGCCAACCCGCTGGTAATCGAAGCCTATCTGGGCAGTCCCGAGGAGAAGCGCGCATGAGCGCGGCGCTGCTCGAAATCGACGATGTCGTCGCGCGTTATGGGCAGATCGAAGCCTTGCGCGGTGTCAGTCTGATGGTTGGCGAAGGTGAGGCGGTTGCTCTGGTCGGTGCGAACGGCGCCGGGAAATCGACACTGATGAAGTGCTTGATGGGCTTGCTCGCGCCGGCTTCCGGCAGCGTGCGCTTTGCCGGTAAAGACATAACGCGCAAAGCAACGTTTACGCGCGCCGAACTTGGCATCGGTTATTCGCCCGAAGGGCGACACATTTTCCAGGGCCTCACGGTGCATGAAAATTTGCTTGTTGCCAGCCGTGATAGAGACGGCGGCCGCGGGCACGCTGAAGATATATATGCGATTTTTCCGCCGCTGCGCGAGAAGACTGCCGCGCGCGGATGGGAGCTTTCTGGCGGACAGCAGCAAATGCTGTCGATAGGTCGTGCGCTGATGCTGCGTCCACGACTGCTGCTGCTGGATGAGCCATCGCTTGGCCTGTCGCCGCTGTTGATGACAGAGGTGCTCAATCGTGTGCAGGATATTGCGGCACGTGGCACGGCGGTGCTGCTGGCCGAGCAAAATGTGCACAAAGCGCTGTCGGTGTCGCACCGTGCCTACGTGATTAAGCTTGGTCGGATAATTAAGGCCAGTGCTTCGAGCGAATTGCTCGCGGACGCCGATCTCACCAGCGCTTTCCTGGGTGCGTATTGAGAATTGCGTAACCTCGTGACAACCGAATCGTCTTTCATCGACCTTTGACCATTTACACCATGATTGCCGGAAAGCGCGGCGAGTTCGCCCTGATCGGCTCCACGTCGGACAGCAGCTAGTCGCCTTATCACCAAGACGTGGAACACAGGCTGAACCGGATTAATCTCAAGTGCAATATGACTTTCGGACCAAAGAGAGGGCTCTGCAATGGCAAAAGACCTACGTTACTTCCTCGACTGGCTGCGCACCAGCGGTCCAGTCGATTTCGTGGAGATCGACCGGCAAATCCCCCGGGATCTTTACATGACCCTGATTCAGGAAAAGCTCGCCAAAGAGCGCAAGTACCCGGCGGTCATGTTCAAGAACGTCGCTGGTTACGACTGGCCCGTTGTAACCGGTCTGTTCTCCAGTTATCGGCTGTTGGCGCATGCGCTGGAAGTGGCGCCGACCGAACCGGGCCAAGTACTCGCGGAATTCATGCGTCGCGAGGCCAATCCGATCGCTCCGGTCCCGTATAGCGGAGGCACGGGGCCGGTGCAGGAAGTCGTCCTGACAGGCGAAGGCATCAATCTCGCCGACCTTCCTATCCAGCAGCATTGCCAGGGGGATTCTGGCCGCTACATCACAATTGGTTGCTTGATCTGCCGCGATCCGGTCAGCGGAGCGACCAACGTGGGAACTTACCGGCACGAGCTCAAGGGCCCGAACCGCATGGGCTGCATGATGAATCCGGTGCAGCACGCGGAAACGATACGCGCCCGTTACGAAGGCGCGGGCAAATCGATGGACGTGGCGGTGTTCATCGGCCACCATCCGGCGTACCACATCGGGGCTGCGTCTCGCGGACCGCTCGAGCACGACGAATTGGCAGTGATGGGTGGCCTGCTGGGAGAGGCGGTCGAAATGGTTCCCTGCAAGACCGTCGATCTCGCGGTTCCGGCTCACGCCGAAGTCGTGATAGAAGGACGAATCCATCCAGGCAGTTTTCAGATGGATGGTCCCTTTGCGGAGTACGCGGGCTATTACGGGGCACAGATGAATGTGCCGATCATCGAAGTCACCGCCATCACCCGCCGCAAACAGCCGATCTGGCACGACCTGTTTCCGTCGTTCCGCGAACACACTCAGGTCGGTCTTCTCGGTCGCGAGGCGCAGCTGTACCGGCGGCTCAGGGAAATCGTACCGACCATTGTCGGGGTTCATTTGCCGCCGTCGGGCGCCAACTTCTGGCACTGCTATGTCTCGATTAAGAAACGTGTGCAAGGTGAGGGCAAGCTCGCCGGACTGGCGGTTATCGGGTCGAATTACGATGTCAAACACGTGGTCGTTGTCGACGACGACATCAATATCTACGACGACGAGGAAGTGCTCTGGGCAATAGCGACGCGCGTGCAGGCCGACCAAGACTGTTCGATCGTCACCAACAGCTTCGGCGCCCACCTGGACCCGTCGGCGTACAGCGAGACGCGAAGCGAAAAAGGGCCGATGACGACGAAAGTGATTGTCGATACGACCCGGCCGATGAGTAGGAAATTCCCGGAGAGAGTGAGTCCACCAAGGGAACTGTGGGACTCGATCGACCTTAAAGACTACCTCCCCAAGCAGTGAGCGGGAAGCGCTACCGCCGGCGGAAGAAAGCCAATGATTCGATCTGCCCTACCCGTAGTGTCCGACAGGAATTAGAGCAGAATCATTTGGTTGACGTCGGCGGGCGTTTCTGAGACCGGAGCCATATCAGTAAGCAATAGAATCAGTTCCGCTGTAGCGAACGATGTTGCGCTCAGAATTTGTGGCATCGAATGCAACGAGTTCGTCAAGTTGAGCCGCTTGCGGATGATGGTCACTAGCATTTGCCGATGTGAGAATCCATTGAGTCTCTGCTTCGCTGCGTGGGTAGCCATGACGAAGGTTGGTGTCTGATACACCAATAGATATTCCGTATACGGAATAGCAAGTATTGACATCCACATGAACAATGTAGTATCTGTTGAGACTCCGCACGGGGATGTGAGGTTGCCGGGCTACCGGCGGCTCAGGGGAATCGTACCGGCCATCGTCCGGATTCAATTGCCGCCGGCGGGGGAGGGCCAATGATTCGATTTGCCCCACATCAACGCATGCCGGGCGGAGGCGTGCAGATGCCGCCTACGGTTGAGTCGGCGGAACGAAGTATCGACCCCGTCATTGCGCACGATCCGCCTGAGCGTTAGGCGGAACCGCCGGTGGAAATAGAAGAACCGCAGCACAAGCCAAGCAAACGAAGTTGGAGTTGTCCCGGGTAAATCCGCGGCCGATTCACTGCGTGATCTAGTTCGATTGCCAAAGGAGAAGATGATGTTTAGTGCCAAGTTCATTCGTTGGTTGCTCATGCTGTCCCCGCTCGTCCTGATAGCCGGTCCTGCGATCGCCGATTCATCGTATCCGACCAAGCCGGTCCGACTTGTCGTGCCATACCCGCCCGGTGGCTCGGCGGACGTACTGGCGAGGATGTTGGGGCAGCGGCTGGACACGGTATTGGGCCAGCCGGTGGTGGTGGATAACCGTCCCGGCGCCGGAACCGCGATCGGCGCAAGAGTGGTCGCCCAAAGCCCGGCCGACGGCTACACATTGTTGATCGGGACTGTCAGCTCGCACGCGATGAACCCGGCCTTGATGAAAGACATTGGCTACGATCCGGTCCGCGATTTCACGGCGATCGCCCCGTTGGCGACTATCCCGTTCGTGCTTCTTGCCAGCACCAAGCTGCCCATAAGTTCGCTACAGGAATTGATCGATCTTGCCAAGCGACAGCCCGGCAAGCTCAACTTCTCGTCGGCTGGAAGCGGCACCTCGAACCATCTGGCCGGTGAAATACTCCAATCGGCGGCAAAAATACGGTTGGCTCATATTCCCTTTAAGGGAAGTGCGCCGGCACTCAGCGCGCTGGTCGGCGGGCAAGTCGACCTCATGTTCGACCTGGTCGTCACAACCGTGCCGCATGTCAAGTCTGGCGCCGTGCGAGCCCTGGCAATCACCGCACATCAGCGGTCACCGCTCCTGCCAGAGGTGCCAACGGTCAGCGAAGCGGGCATGCCTGCTCTAGAACTCAGCGCCTGGTTCGGGTTTTTCGGGCCGCGTGATCTACCGGTCGATGTCAGGGACAAACTTGCCCGGGAAGTCGGAAAGATCCTGGAAATACCGGAATTCCAAGATCGGCTCCGCCGTCTGGGCGCCTCGGTTCTAGCGATGTCACCGGTCCAATTCGCCAACTTTGTCGCGAGCGAGCGTGATCGCTGGGCACAGGTAATCAAGGCGTCGTCGATAATCGCAAACTAATACTTGCCCGTCGGGGGTCCATCGAGCCTCTGCGCCGCTGTGTAGGTAGCAATGGCAAAGCAGACCGCAAGCGCATGCAGTTGGTCCCGTCGGCGCGGGCCCAACAAGGCTCGCGGTAGACCTTGACGCCGTTTTGCGGCACCCTGTGCGCCTCCGGCATGCCTACCGGTGATGAAAGGGAAGGTGGTTTAGATGTCCGCGAAGAAGGAAGACGGGAATCTGTTGCGGCGGCTCGGGGCGCTGGGCCAGTCGGTGTGGCTCGACTATATCCGGCGCGATCTGATCGAATCGGGCGGCCTCGCGCGGCTGGTTCGCGATGACGGGGTGCGCGGGGTCACCTCCAACCCGTCGATTTTCGAGAAGGCGATTTCGGGCAGCCGCGATTACGCGGGCCTGATCGCCGACGCGTCGCGACAGGGCAGGAGCGCCAAGGCGATCTACGAGCAGTTGGCGATTCGCGATATCCGCGACGCGGCCGACGTGCTGCGCACGGTTCATGCGGAATCGGGTGCCCGGGACGGTTTCGTCAGCCTCGAGGTTTCACCCGTGCTCGCGAACGACACCGAGGGGACCGTCGATGAGGCGCGCCGGCTGTGGCGCGAGGTCGGGCGCGGAAACCTGATGATCAAGGTTCCCGGCACGCCTGCAGGGATTCCGGCGATCCGAGCGCTGATCGGCGATGGCATCAATGTCAACGTCACGCTGCTGTTTTCGCAGGCTGCGTACGAACAGGCGGCAGAGGCCTATGTTTCAGGGCTGGAGGCGCTGGCCGGGCGCGGCGGAAACCTGGGCGGCGTGGCGAGCGTGGCGAGCTTCTTCGTCAGCCGGATCGATACTGCGATCGATGCCGAGCTGGAGCGCAAGATGGCAGGTTCGGCCGACGCCGGGCTCGCGGGGCTGCGCGGCCGTGCCGCGATCGCCAACGCTAAGCTCGCCTATCGCATCTATCGCGACATCGTCGCCGGCGATCGCTGGCGCGCGCTGGCCGCGAAGGGCGCGCAGCCACAGCGGCTGCTGTGGGCGAGCACCAGCACGAAGAATCCGAATTACCGGGACGTGATCTACGTCGAGGAACTGGTGGGGCGCGACACCGTGAATACCATTCCGCCTGCGACGCTGGACGCTTTCCGCGACCACGGCCGCGTGCGCGAAAGCCTGGTCGAGGATCTCGACGCTGCAAGGCAGGTGTTCGCCGAACTCCAGCGGCAGGGCATCTCGTTCGCGGCCGTGACCGACCGACTGCTCGATGAAGGGGTGAAGCTGTTCGCCGATGCGTTCGAGAAACTGCTCGCCGCAGTGGCGGCCGAAGCGGGTTCCGCCAAGGCGTAGGCGTCTTCTAGAATGCTGGACATCCGGACCGCCGCGTTGCACCAGCGCATCGGCACCATCCTCGGCTCGACGAACGAAGTCGAGCGCATGACCTCGTATTGAGCCGAGGCTTAGGCCGGGTGCCGGTTCGCGCGCAGTTCAAACCCATGCTTCTCAGTCAATGAACGCCGAGCGCAAGCCCGTCAACGGGATCGCCTTCGGCACGATGGTCCTGCTGTGCATGCTGTGGGGCTTTCAGCCGATCACCATGAAGCTCGCCGCACCGCATATTTCGCTGGTGATGCAGGCGGGCATACGATCCATCCTCGCGACGCTGCTGCTGCTCGTCTGGGCGAGGGCCCGCGGGATCCCGCTGTTTCGCCGCGACGGCACGTTGTGGGCCGGCATCGTGGCGGGGTTGATGTTCGGCGGGGAGTTTTTTTTCATCTTTGCGGGTTTGCAGTACACCGGCGCCGCGCGCATGACGGTATTCGTGAACACGGCGCCCTGCCTGACCGCGCTCGGGCTCGCGGTTTTCATACCCGGCGAGCGCCTGGGTTTCCGGCAATGGGTGGGAATCCTCATGGCGTTTTCGGGCGTCGCGCTCGCATTCGCCGAGGGCTTTTCGGCGCCGGTCAATGTGAGTCTGCTCGGCGATGCGTTCGGCCTGGTCGCCGCGCTGCTCTGGGCGGCGACCACCGTGCTCATTTGCACCACGAAACTGGCCGCCGTGAGCGCGGAGAAAACGCTGTTCTACCAGCTTGCCGTGTCGGCAGTCCTTCTGCCCGTGGTGTCGGTCGCGATGGGCGAACCCGGCGTCACGAGCGTCACCGCGGGGGTGGTCGTGATCGTCATCTACCAGGCGGCGATCGTCGCGTTCGCAAGCTTCCTCGCCTGGTTCTGGCTGCTGACGAAATTCCTCGCCGCGCGGCTCAAGGCCTTCGTGTTCCTGTCGCCGATGTTCGGCGTCGTGTCGGCGTACCTGGTCCTCGGCGAGCCGCTTACGGCCGCATTCCTCGGCGCTGCGGCGCTGGTGGCGGCGGGGATCGTGCTGGTCAACCTGCCCGGCAAGTGATGCGCCCCGGCTGAGCGGGAGCGCCGCAGCAGCCTGGCGCGCATCATCCGGCCGGCGCGGGCTTGACGGCACGCACAAACGCGCTCATGAACTTGGCTGCGACCTGGGGCGCGATCGCGTCCACGTCCAGACCCTGCCCGCCGAGAAACTGGCGGGCATCTTCGATATCGTAGACGCGGGTTGGCTCGATTTCGATACTCTCGAAACCCGCGGCCGCCAGCTTGCCGACGTATTCGGTGTCGCGCAGGGCCCCGGCAATGCAGCCGATCCACAGTTCGACGTTCTTTCGCACTTCCGCGGGGACGTCGCCCGTGACCACGACATCGGAGACGGCAAACCGGCCGCCGGGTTTCAGTACGCGGAATGCTTCGCGCAGCACCCGATCCTTGTCGGCGGACAGGTTGATGACACAGTTGGAGATGATGACGTCCACCGAGTTGTCCGAAAGCGGGATGTTCTCGATCTCGCCCTTCAGAAACTCCACATTGCCTACGCCGGCCTTCCTCTGGTTCTCGCGCGCGAGCGCCAGCATGTCGTCTGTCATGTCCAGCCCGTAGGCCTTTCCTGTCGGCCCGACGCGCCGCGCCGAGAGCAGTACGTCGATGCCGCCGCCCGAGCCCAGATCGAGCACGACCTCCCCGGGCTTCAACTCCGCCAGCGCCGTGGGATTGCCGCAGCCCAGTGACGCGCGCAGCGCGAGTTCGGGCACGTCGCCGCTTTCCTGAATGCTGTACAGGTTCGAGGTAATCGGGTCGCAGCAGCCATCCTGGGCCGGGCTGGTGCCGCAGCATGAGGTATTCCCCGTGCGGGCCTGCCGTGCGGCCTCGGCGTATCTTTCCTTCACGGCATCGCGGATGTTTTCAGAGCTCATCGTGCTTCTCCTTCAGTGTCGCTTCTCAGGGGGATTCAGCGCCGAACCAGCGTTTCCTGAACCACAGCGCCACACTCACCAGGCCGATCATCACCGGCACTTCCACCAGGGGGCCGATGACAGCCGCGAATGCGGCGCCGGAGTTGATCCCATAGACCGCCACGGCAACCGCAATCGCCAGTTCGAAGTTGTTGCTGGCGGCGGTAAACGAAAGCGTCGCGCACTTGCCGTAGCTTGCCCCCACCTTCCAGCTCATGAAAAACGAGATCAGGAACATGACCACGAAGTAGATGAGCAGCGGGATGGCGATGCGGATGACATCCATCGGGATGGTGACAATGAGCTTGCCCTTGAGGCTGAACATGACGACGATGGTGAATAGCAGCGCGACGAGGGTGATCGGGCCGATTTTCGGCACGAAGCGCTCGTGGTACCACTCCTTGGAGACGAAGCGCAGCATGATCACCCTGGTGAGCACGCCGGCGAGGCAGGGAATGCCCAGGTAGATGAACACGCTCTCGGCAATCTGGGCGATCGAGACATCGACCACCGAACCGGTCAGCCCGAACATCGGCGGCAGCACGGTCACGAACAGCCAGGCGTAGACGCTGTAGAACAACACCTGAAAGATCGAGTTGAAGGCCACCAGGCCGGCGGCGTATTCGGTGGAGCCCCTGGCGATCTCGTTCCACACGATCACCATGGCGATACAGCGGGCCAGGCCGATCATGATCAGTCCCACCATGTACTCGGGCTTGTCCGGCAGGAAAACGACCGCCAGCGCGAACATCAGCACCGGCCCGACGATCCAGTTCTGGACGAGCGACAGGGCGAGCACTTTGCTGTCCTTGAACACGTCGGGCAGTTCCTCGTAACGCACCTTGGCGAAGGGCGGGTACATCATCAGGATCAGGCCGAGCGCAATCGGGATGTTGGTCGTCCCGACCTGGAAGGAATTGATGAATCCCTCGATGCCCGGGACGAAGAAACCCAGGCCGACGCCCAGGGCCATTGCCGAGAAGATCCAGACCGTGAGATACCGGTCGAGGAAGGAAAGCTTCTGGGTGACGGCACTCATGGGCTATTCCCCCTTGCTGCGCAGATCGCCGATCTCCCGCAGTTTCGCCTGGAGCGACAACCTGTCGAGCTTGGCGATCGGCAGACTGACGAACTGGGCGATGCGGCGGTTGAGTTGCATGTAAGCCTGGAAGAACGCCCTGCATTTCTCCTCATCGCTGCCCTCGACGGCCGCCGGATCCTCGATGCCCCAATGCGCCGTCATCGGCTGCCCCGGCCAGAGGGGGCAGGTTTCGCCGGCGGCGTTGTCGCACACCGTGAATACAAAATCGAGCTGAGGCGCGTCCGGGCGGGCGAATTCGTCCCAGGACTTGCTGCGCATCTCGGCGACCGGAAGGCGGTTCTTCTGCAGCAACTCGAGTGCGAACGGATGGACTTCACCCTTGGGGTGGCTGCCTGCGCTGAAAGCCCTGAATCGGCCTTGCCCCAGATGATTGAGCATCGCTTCCGCGAGTATGCTGCGGGCCGAGTTACCCGTGCACAGGAACAGGACATTGAAGAGGCGCTCGTTCATCGAAAGATTCCGCGGGATCTAGCGAATGGGCTTGGCGCGCTTCCTGGGTGCGGCGACCGCGGCGGTCCGGGGCAGGCACTGGCTTCCCTGGCAGCAGTTGGCGGTGAGATAGGCGAGCAGTTCGTCCATGGTGCCGTAGTCGGCCGCGTAGTAGATGAAGCGGCTTTCCTGCCTGGCCTTGATCAGGCCGACGCGGGCGAGGTGAGCCAGATGGAACGACAGCGTGGGCGGCGCGATGTCGAGCTTCTCTCCGATCAATCCGGCGTTGACGCCTTGCGCGCCCGCCTGCACCAGCAGGCGGAATATGGCCAGTCGCGTTTCGTGTCCCAGCGCGGCGAGACGGTCGGATGCGGTCGTGATTTCCATGTTTCGAGTATCGTCGAATTAATACACGATGTCAACATGTGGCGGAATCCACGCCGCGACGAATCGTCCAATCCCGCCACTTTGCGATTGATCATCAGGCCCGGCGTGGAAAGAATGTCGAAAGCGAGGATGTCATTATGGTCCGTCACCTTGACGAACTCGGCTTAGGCGCCCCTATCGGCCGCAACGCCGGACCCTGGCCGCAGGATTCACCTGTATCTGGGCGGGAGGGGCCCGATGTGTCACACGACGCGCCGCACCGGCAGAGGCCAGGTTGACGTATGTCAAAGGGACCATGGAAGCCGACTCTAGAGTACCGTGGTCGATTGGGTCGCCGTTGTGGTGATCGCGAAGGCGACTTACGATTTTTTCAACATTCCGGAGAGCCGGCAGGAACATTATCTTGGCTTCCCACGCTTCACAGACAGGGTTCCCGCTTTCGGCCAAACTCATCTTCGGGTTTCTCCTGGTCACGGTTCCGTCGCTCTCGGTGATGGTTGCCGCCAGCCTGTACGCGCTCTGGGATCTGGCCAGCGTCAACCGGGAGCTCCAGGAGATCAGCCGCTCGCTGGAAGCGGTCCAGGGTCTGGAGACCGCGGTCGCGCGGACGGTCACGCCGCTCAGTGCTTTCCTCGTCGATGGCGCCTCGGGGCATGAGCAGCGTTTCGAGGCGTCGATCCACGAGGTCGACGTTCGATTGCAAGGCTGCAGTAGTTCCGCCTGTCACGGCGCTACAGGGCAGTCCAGTGCGATGGCCGAAAGCCTGGCGCCCTATATCCAGGGAATCAGGGACCGGGCCGCGATCGTCTTTGCCAATGGTGACTCGCCGACTGAGCGAGGCAAGGTACGCGTTCTTCACGAGATCAACCAGCAGAGCGAAGAAGCGAACCGTCGGCTCGAACGCATGGCGTCGGCGCTGCTGCAGCGGGTGACCTCCCTTCAGGAAAAGTCGCAGGAAGTGAGGCAACGCGCCTCGACCCTGATCCTGGTCACGTCATCGCTGGTCCTCGCGCTAGCGGCCATGGGCGCCTGGCTTCTGTCCCGGCGGCTGCTGTGGCACGTCGATGCGCTGCTGACCGGTACCCGGAAAATCATGCAGGGCGAGCTGGGCTATCGGGTGCCGGTCACGCAGCCGGACGAGGTCGGACAACTGGCCGGATCGTTCAATGCGATGGCGCAGGAGCTCCAGGAGCACCGGGAGCATCTGGAGCGCATCGTGGGTGCAAGGACGGCCGAACTCAGGCAGGCCCAGGATTCCCTGGTGCAGTCGGAGAAGCTCGCCTCGATCGGCCTGCTCGCGGCGGGTGTCGCGCACGAGTTGAACAATCCGCTCACCAGCATACTCATGAACGTCAATCTGCTCATCGAAGACGCAGGCGATCAGCGCGCGCTCCGGGTGGAACTCCAGCGCATCGTCGAAGACACGGTACGCTGCAAGCGGATCATCGATGATCTGCTGGATTTTTCCCGGCGCCAGGACCTGGACATTGCGGCCACCGACTTGAACGCTCTGGTCCGGGAAGCGCTCGGCCTGCTCGGCCGCAGCGCGCGCGTGCAGGGTATCGACGTCACTTCGGAGCTTTCCGGTGCGATTCCGCCCGTGCCCTGCGATCCGGCGCGGATGGAGCAGGTGCTCGGCAACGTACTGGTGAATGCGGCGCAGGCCATGCCCCAGGGTGGGCGCCTGACGGTCAGAACCGGACTTCGCGGGGACTTTGCCGAGATCTCGGTGGACGATACCGGTCCGGGCATTCCGGAGGCGATCCGCGGCCGCGTCTTCGATCCGTTTTTCACCACCAAGCCCCAGGGAACGGGGCTGGGACTCTCGATTGTCTACAGGATCATGGAGGCGCACGGCGGCAAGGTGGAGGTGCAGAGCACCCTGCGCGACGACCCGCGTGGCAGCGCGGGCGGAGGGACCGGCACGCGGGTTATTCTGTCGCTGCCGCGTGAAGCGGCGCGTGCGAATGACCCAGTGGCAACGGTTGAGCGAGGCTGAACGGATGGACGTTCCGGAAAAGAAATACGGGAGAAGAATCCTGGTCGTGGATGACGAAGAACGCATCTGCGAGGCCGTTAAGCGGGCGCTGGAGCGCAGCGGCTACCAGGTGAGCACCACGCTGAGCGCATTGGAGGCGCTGGAGACGGTGCGCAAGGGCGCTCCGGACATGGTGATCTGCGACATCAAGATGCCGGAGATGGACGGGATGCTGCTGCTGGAACGGATCAAGGAGCACGACCCGAACATCCCCGTCGTGATGATCACCGGCCATGCCTCCATCGAGTCCGCAGTGGAGGCGGTCAGAAAAGGCGCGCAAGAGTACATTCCGAAGCCATTTTCTCCGACCCAGATCCGCTTCCTGGTCGAACGCGCCTTCGAGCGCAAGCGCCTGATCGAGCAGAACGTCTACCTCGCGAACGAGCTTGGGCACGCGCAACTCAGGAATGTGGTCAAGGGAACAAGCCCGGTCATGCAACGCATGTTCGACCTGGTCGCCAAGGTAGCCGGGACCGACTCCTCGGTGCTGATCACGGGCGAAAGCGGCAGCGGCAAGGAAGTCGTGGCCCGCCTCATGCACTTCGGTGGCCCACGGGCCGGCGCACCATTCGTGACCGTGAATTGCTCGGCGATACCCAACGATCTGCTGGAGAGCGAACTGTTCGGGCACATGCGGGGAGCGTTCACCGGCGCCCTGTATGCCAAGCGCGGAAGCTTCGAGCAGGCCGACGGCGGCACCTTCTTTCTCGACGAGATCGGGGACATGCGGCTCGAGATGCAGGCGAAGATCCTCAGGGTGCTGGAGGACAGACGGATCAGGAGAGTCGGTTCCGAAGACGAGATTCCCGTCGACGTCAGGGTCATCGCCGCGACCAACAAGAACCTGAGGGAGGAGATCAAGGCCGGCCGGTTCCGCGAGGACCTGTTTTTCCGGCTCGATGTCGTGCAGATCGAGATTGCTCCGCTGCGCGAGCACAGGGAGGATATCCCCATTCTCGCGCGGCACTTTCTCCAGGTTTTCTGCAACGAGATGAAAAAGCCGCCGACGGATTTCTGCGACGAGGCGCTGAGCCTGCTGCGCAGCCATGACTGGCCCGGAAACGTCCGGGAACTGAAGAATGCGGTGGAAAGGGCGCTGATCTTCGCCAGCGCCGGCGAACCCATACGAAGCAGCCATTTCCCGGCTGGCTTGCGAGGGAAGACGGGCGCGGGGCCTCCGGCGCGCGACAAGGATCTGCGTAGCCTTCGGGACGTCGAGATGGCCCACATCCGCGCCATCCTGGACGCCTGTGACGGCAACAAACAGCGCGCCGCGGAAATCCTGGGGATCTCGCCCTCGACGATCTGGCGTAAGCTGCAGGAAAACGCCTAGGCGCACCGCTCGATCCAGAGGCGGTCGTTTCACAATGCGTGTCCGTTGCAGGCTGCAACGGAATCCCCCATTGTTTTCATACTGCAACGTCGGGGCCTTGCAACTTGCAAGCCCTCCCTCGTTTGCCGACCCACGAGCGTTTCGATTCTTCCTGAAATATCGTGTTGCATTAGGTATTTAGGAATTGCTGCGACACAACGACCGCTGGCACGCTCTTTGCGTTGTGCAGTGCAAGACCGGAATTCAATCCACGACTCTCGTCCATGACCAACCGCTTCAAGATCGTCAGACGCGAGCAAAGCGCGCGATCCCGGCAGTATCGCGGGGTGCTTACCCAGGTGATCTACGAGCGCGAGGGGCTCGAGATTCTGCGTACGGAAATGGAATCGGGAAGCGTCTGCGACAGCCAGGAATTCGGAGATTTCTCGTCCGCGCACTATGTGATCGATGGAACTCCCGTATTTCGGACATCGCACGAATGCGCGAATCTGATGCCCGGTGACAGCATCGTCTTTTCCGACGACGACGCCTACACGATTTCGAACGGGGCACCCACCCACTCGGTTTTCCTGAGTGTGCTTTTCAAGCCCGGCGCAACCGATATTCAGTCAACTCAATTGGCAGCGAAGGAGACTCTTGCATGAAACTGACAAGACGGGAATTTATCAAGGCGTCGGTCGCCACGGGAGGTTTGCTGATGAGCGGGTTGCCGATGGCGCAGACGAAAGCCCAGCCGAAAACCAGCGCGATGGCGCTGCGCAAGGCGAAGGCCGCGGGTCCCGCCAGGGGCGAGTGGGTATCCACCGCGTGCCAGGGCTGCACCCAATGGTGCGCGATCCAGATTTTCGTGGCGGACGGCCGCGCGGTGAGGGTGCGCGGCAACCCGCTCTCCGGAACCAACCACGGCTATGTCTGTCCGCGGGGCCACCTGATCCCGCAGCAGACCTACGATCCGGACCGGATCAAGGTGCCGATGAAGCGCACCAACCCGCAAAAGGGCCGCGGCATCGATCCGAAATTCGTCCCGATCAGCTGGGACGAGGCGCTCGATATGGTCGCCGAGAAGATGATGGAGCTGCGCCGGAACAACGAGCCGCACAAGCTCACCTATATCCGCGGTCGGTATTCGCCGACGTCCACCAATCTCCTCTACGGCACACTACCCAGGATTTTCGGAACGACGAATTATTTCTCGCACAGTGCCATCTGCGCTGAAGCCGAGAAAATGGGCCCGGGACTGACCCAGGGCTTCTTCGGTTACCGCGACTATGACCTCGCCAACACCAACTGCCTGGTTGCCTGGGGCACCGATCCCCTGGCCTCCAACCGGATGGTGCCCAACACGATCCACCGGTTCGGCGAAATCCTGGCCCGCGGCACGGTCATCGCGGTAGATCCCCGACTGTCCAATTCGGCGGCAAAGGCCCGGGAGTGGCTGCCAATCAGGCCGGGGACCGACGGAGCGCTCGCCGGCGCCATCGCCCACGTGCTGCTCACCGAGGGCCTGTGGAACAGGGAATTCGTCGGCAATTTCAAGGACGGCAGGAACCTGTTCGTCGCCGGCCAGGCCGTTGACGAGGCCGCTTTCGCGGAAAAGGAAACGCACGGCCTGGTCAAGTGGTGGAACCTGGAACTGAAGGACCGCACGCCGGCGTGGGCCGAAAAGGAAACACTGATCCCGGCCGCGCAGACCGTGCGCGTCGCGCGAGCCATGGGCAAGGCGGCACCGAAGGTGGCGGTCTGGATGGGCCCCGGCGTGGCCATGAACCCGCGCGGCACCTACGCTGCGATGGCGGTCCACGCGCTGAACGGACTGGTCGGTTCGATCGATGCCGAAGGCGGCACGTTGCAAAGCTCCAGCGTTCCGATCGGCGCTTTCCCGAAAGCAGACGCCTACGTCGACGACATTGCGAAGGCCGCCGGCAAACACAAGAAGATCGACGGCCGTGGCGCGAAGGACATGCCGGCGATGATGAATGCCCGGCCAGGCAGCGGCGTGGTGACCAACAACATCGCCAACGGCATGCTCAAGGACCCCGGCGCGGTCAAGGTGCTGCTGAGTTCCTGGACCAACTTCAATTTCTCCTGCACCGATCCGTCGCGCTGGGACAGGGCGCTAGCCGCCGTGCCGTTCTTCGCCCACATGGTCACCAACGCCTCGGAGATGACCCAGTTCGCCGATGTGGTGCTTCCCTCCACGTTCAACTCGAGCGAGGGGTTCTCGGTCGTCACCAATGGGGGCAACCTGCAGGGCTATGCCACCATCCAGCAGCCGGTCGGAAAACGGCTCTGGGACGTGAAGCAGGAAGAGACCGAGGTGGTCTGGCTGCTTGCCGAGAAGCTCAAGGCCAAGGGATTCCCGAACCTGTACGACTATTACGCGAAGGAATTCAAGGATCCGGAAACCGGCAAGACTCCGGCGAACGAGCGCGAGTTCAGCGAGATCGCGGCCAAGATCTCCAGCGCGCCGATGTGGATGCCAAAACAGCCGCTGCCCGGTGACAAGCTCGACGGCTGGGCCGATTTCCGCAGGAAAGGGATGTACAACGGGGCGAAGTACAGCTTCAAGAAAGGCTGGGGCGGCAAGTTCGCGACAGTGACCAGGAAGTTCGAGTTCTACAGCGAGACTGCGAAGAAAGGCTTGACCGAGCACGCCACGAAACACCGGACATCGGTGGACGACATCCTCAGCGTTTGCGGCTATGTGGCCCGCGGGGACCTCGCGTTCGTACCGCATTACGAACCGCCGGCGCGTCACGGCAGCGTCGCGGAGTATCCGTTCGATTTCATCGACTACAAGTCCCGGCTCAACCGCGAAGGCCGTTCGCAGAACCTGCCGTGGTACCAGGAGTTCAAGAAAGTCGATCCGGGTGACGTCGCCTGGGACGACGTGCTGAAAATGAACCCGGCCGACGGGGCGAAGCTGGGCCTCAAGACCGGCGACGCCGTCAAAGTTTCCTCGGTAGCAGGTTCGATCGTGACCAAGCTCAGGCTCTGGGAAGGTGTGCGGCCCGGCACGGTCGCGAAGTGCTTCGGCCAGGGACACTGGGCCTACGGCCGCGTCGCCGCGCGGGACTACGCCCGCGCGCAGCCCCTCGGCGGCAACAACAACGAGATCCTGGTCGACGACTACGATCGCCTGAGCGGCTCCACGGCCCGCAATGGCGGGTTCACGGGCGTCAGGGTCCAGAAAGCCTGATTCCCGCATACCCGAATTGAAGGAGACATCAAATGCCTAAGTATGGAATGGTCATCGACCTCCAGAGGTGCGTCGGCTGCGGAGCCTGCGCGTTCGCCTGCAAGGCCGAGAACAACACCCGCAACCGCGCCGACGGTCAGAGCTACAACTGGGCCGACTTCATCATGAAGACCGAGGGCGCCTTTCCGAACGCAGTGCAGATGGTGATGCCGGTGCTCTGCAATCACTGCACCGACGCCCCCTGTGTCAAGGTCTGCCCGGTCACGCCGAAGGCCGTGTACAAGACGCCCGAAGGCATCACGATGAACGACAACGAACGCTGCATCGGCTGCAGGCTGTGTCAGCAGGCCTGCCCGTACAGCAACTTCGAGCTTGGCGCGGAGAGTCTGGCCGGCGAGACCTACAGCGTGATCAGCTTCAATGCGCGCGACCGCGACACCCAGCCCCATTGGAGCGACAAGTCATCGATGATCTCGGGAGCCACGGCTTCCGGGGAGGAAACGGCCAAGGCGGCGGGTGCGGCGATCCCTGCCCTGAATCAGTACGCGTCGGAAGAGGTGAAGCCGATCCGCAAAGCGGGCGTGGTGGAAAAATGCAATTTTTGCTATCACCGTGTCAGCAACGGTATGCAGCCGGCGTGCGTCGAGGCCTGTCCGGCCAAGGCGCGCATCTTCGGTGACCAGAGCGATCCGAAATCGGAGATCGCCATGGTGCTCAAGGCGCAGAAGTCGTTCCGCCTGCAGGAAGCCAAGAAGACCCGGCCGAACGTGCATTACGTCGGCAAGTACAGCGCCAGGACCTGATTTCGGCGCGGACTGTGTAAACTGGGGCGGCTCAGTCCGCCCCTTTTCATTTCAGGAGTCCGGATGCCACGCTTCGACCAGGACAAGGGAACCGCACGCGAAGACCTCTGCCGTTTTCTGGCTGCCTGCTATTACCAGCCGGGTTCCGAATTCGCCGAAGAGAAGGTGTTCGATTCGATGCTCGAGGCCGCAACCGGGATCGATCGGGATTTTGCGGCCCAGGCGCGCCGGCTGGGCGAACAGTTCGCCGCCGAGGGCGTAGACAGTCTGCTGCTCGATTACACGCGGCTGTTCCTCGGACCGACACATATCATCGCCAAGCCCTACGGATCGGTCTGGCTGGAGCAGGACAGGACGCTCATGGGCGATTCGACCATGGCGGTGCAGGAGCTTTACCGCGAGGGCGGCTTCGAGATGGATGAAGCGTTCCGCGAACTGCCCGATCACATTGCCGCCGAGCTTGAATTCCTCTATCTGCTGATCTACCGGGAAAACGAGGCGCAACGGCACGGCCAGCCTGAAGCGCGGGCTGCGAAGGCCGCCCTCCGCAGGCGCTTTCTCGACGAGCACCTCGGACGCTGGATCGGGCCGTTCACGGCGGCCGTGAGGACCGGTGCGCAAAGCGCGTTCTACCGTCAGCTTGCCGAGCTGACCGAGCGCTTCGTCAGGATGGAAGCGGGCGGCGACAAGGTCCCATGAAGTACCGGCGAAGCGCGCTCAGGCCGCTCACGCCGGCCGGCGGCGTCCGGATCCACCCGGGACGCCGCTCCAGCTTCGCCCTTCCCGCGCAGCGAAGGAACGTTATATATTCGCGTGCATGAGTTCGGCTGCGATCCAGGAAGTGCTCGACGCGGCGCTGACGCTGATTCATTCGCGCCAGCACGTGTCGCCCAAGCGTCTGGTCGCTCCGGGGCCCGACCGCGAACAGGTCGAGAAGATCCTGACCGCCGCGGGGGCCGCGCCCGATCACGGACAGCTCACGCCCTGGCGTCTGGTCATCGTTCCCCCGGAGCGGCGCCGACTTCTGGCCGACGCCTTTGCCGAGGCCCTCGTCGAGCGCGACGTTGAGGCAACCGCGGAACAGATCCAGGAGGCGCGCGAGAAGGCGCACCGGGGCCCGTTCTTGGTGTTGGTGATCGCCCGTCTCGATCCCGCGCTGGGGCCCGCGCATCCGCAGGAACGCCTGATCTCGGCGGGCTGCGCGGTACAGAACATGCTGCTCGCCGCTCACGCCATGGGTTTCGGCGCCGGCCTCTCCAGCGGCAGGGCCTTGTACTCCGGGCGAATTAGGCAGCTTTTCGGGCTGGGGCCCGACGAACAGCCGCTTTGCTTCATGACCGTGGGTACGGTGCTCAGGCATAAGTTCTCAAGGCAGAGGCCGACCCTGGGCGATTACACTTCCACGCTGTAAGAGGCATCTGCCCGCAGCAGCCTGACAAAGCCCGGCGCTCCGCCTTCAGTCGCTGTGCCGGTACGGTCGCGTCATGCTCATCCTCACGGTGAGCCCGAGGCGCAGGGCCAGCGCCACCAGCGCATCCAGGCTGAACTGCTCCACCCGGCCCTTGCGCAGCGCGTGCAGCCGCGCGCGCGTGATGCCGAGCATCTGCGCCCGCCCGGTTTCGGTCATGCCCTCTCCACCGGGCAAATGGGCAACGACGGTCTTCATCGCCGCGCGGCGCAGGCCGGGCAGGGTCGCGGCGCCGAGTATCAGTGTGGTCATCAGACGCTCCCGGGTCAATGCAGCCTGACGATTGTATCAGTAGCGATACCCATATTCGACGATTGACCACGCCAGCGTTAGGGAAGGACCAACAAAAGAGGAAGAATGACGGTGCTGCGAGAGCATCCTCGGGCGGTGCCGTGAGCCGGGCGGCCTGGCGGGCCGGTCCACCGGCGCGCGATCCGGCGAGGCAACCGCGAGCCCGGGACGAAACCGCGCTGACGCCGGAAAACATTTGGCCTTGCACTCGGCGCGCTCAATAGCTAGAGTGAAAACAGGTGTCCGGGGTTTCAGTTCGAGGATTATCGTTTGAAGGAAACGAGGAGGTGGTTTTAACCGCCTCGGAAATACGGACCCGGCAGAGCGTATCGCAGGGGATTCCGTACGCAGTTCATTCGACAATACAATCGCCCATTCGGGCATAGGCTGCGCCAGGGCTCAAGGAACCTGGACGTGGCCGACCGAGATGGAAATCCCGGGCACCGACGCCCGTATTCGCCGGTGTCAAGCAGCGCAAATGGAAACGGCCCGCTTAGGCGGGCCGTTTCCATGCAACTGTCGTCCAGACGGACTGGACCGGGAAGCGGGAGCTAGCCGCAGGTGCCCACCGCGCCGCAGGCGGTGCAGAAATCGCAGCCGTCCTTGCGGATGACGGTGGAGTTGCCGCATTCGTTGCACAGGCCGCCGCCCATCAGCTTCGGGGCTTCCTTGTCGCGCGGGGACTCGAGTATCCCCATTTCGCGCGTCGGATAGCCGTGCTCGTCGAGCACGCCCAGCATCGCGTAGCGGTGCATGATCAGCCGCGCCATGTAGGCCACCGTGGAGGGCCAGTTCTGCTGCCTGCGCTCTCCCGGCACGAACGCCATGAAGTCGCCGAGCGGCTCGGAGTAGTTGATGAGCTTCCGGAGCTTCATGCCGATCCAGGCCGGATCCATGACGCGCATGTCCAGCGACAGGATGCGCGACAGGCCGTCCAGTGCACGCGGATAGTGGCCCGAGAGCCACATCGAGTACGGGCGCGTCATGCCGTCGGGCAGCGTGATTTCCTTGAGTCCCAGCACGAAGTCCTCGCCGGTGGCCGGATTCTGGATGTCGGCCGTCCACGACAGCGTGCCGTCGGTGCCGGTCTTGGGCTCCTGGCGCGAGAACATGCACTCGAGCACCGGCGTCGGGCCGCTGTCCTCGAGCGCGCCGAGCTGCTGGCAGCGGTAGCCGATCACCTGAGCGAATGCGGAGACCACCCCGGGCACGGTCTTCTTCTGGCCGTGCGGCGGGAAGGCCATGTCGAAGGACTGCTCGCCGATGGTGCGCGCCAGGACGTCGAGCTTCAGCTTGAGCCAGGCCCGGTCGTTGGCCCGCATGTCCATCGACAGCGTCTTGGCCACCGCGCCCAGGCCCCGCGGCTGCTCGGCGCCGTTCACCCATACTTCGAACGGGAAGGTCTTGCCGTTCTCGATGTGGCCGATGAACAGCGCGAATTCCCCCTGCGGTGTCTGCAGCATGTAGGTCCAGGCGAGGTTGCCCTCGGGCAGCGTCGGCCGGCCGGGCCAGCGCAAGCTTGCGAGAACCGGCGCCGGCAGCGACTTGATCGACAGGCGCCGGTTGGCGTCGCTGATCCTCACGTCCTGCGGCTGCTTCTTGTCCGCGGCGTCTACCGAGAGCACCGCGCCCAGCACCTTGTTCGGGCGGTAGGTCGCCAGGCCCTTGAGGCCCGATTTCCACGCCGTCATGTAGAGGTCTTCGAAGTCCGTGTACGGATAGTCCTCGGGCACGTTGACCGTCTTGGAGATGCTGGTGTCGATGTAGGGCGCAACCGCGGCGACGATGTCCTTGTGCGCCTGTGCGGAGATGTCCAGCGCGGTGACGAAATACTCGGGCAGCTTGTCCATGTCGCCGCCCAGGTGCTTGTGCAGCCGCCAGGCGTAATCCTCGACCGAGTATTCCTTGAAGGTGCCGTCGGCCATGCGCTTCTTGCGCGAGTACATCCAGGAGAACGGCGGCTCGATGCCGTTGGAGGCGTTGTCGGCGAATGCAAGGCTGATGGTTCCGGTGGGCGCGATCGACAGCAGGTGCGAGTTGCGCAGGCCGTGCTGGCGGATTTTCTGCTTGATCTCGGCGGGCAGTCGCGAGGCGAAGTTGCCGCCAGAGAGATACAGGTCGGCGTTGAACAGCGGGAACGCCCCGCGCTCGCGCGCGAGCTCCACCGAGGCGGTGTAGGCGCGGTCGCGCATGTACTCGGAGATCTTGGCCGATGCTGCGCACGCTTCCTTCGTGTCGTAGCGCACGCCCAGCATGATGAGGGCGTCGCCCAGGCCGGTGAATCCGAGGCCGACGCGGCGTTTCGCGTTGGCTTCCTCCTGCTGCGCCTTCAGGGGCCAGTGGGTGACATCGAGCACGTTGTCCAGCATGCGCACCGAGACATCTACCGTCTTGCCGAAGCCGGCATAGTCGAATTCCGCGCGGTCGCCGAACGGATGCTTGACGTATTTGGTGAGATTGATCGAGCCCAGGCAGCAGCAGCCGTAAGGGGGCAGGGGCTGCTCCGCGCACGGGTTGGTCGCCTCGATGGTCTCGCAGTAATTGAGGTTGTTGTCGCGGTTGATGCGATCGAGGAACAGGATCCCGGGTTCGGCGTGGTCGTAGGTCGAGCGCATCACCTGTTCCCACAGCTCGCGCGCGCGCAGCCTGCGGTAGACCCACGTGCCGTCTTCGCGCTGGAACGCGCCACCTTGCTTGCTGTCCTGCGAGGGTTCGGCCCTGTGCAGCAGCTCGACTTCGCCGTCGGATTCGACCGCTTGCATGAATTCGTCGGTGACGCCAACCGAGATGTTGAAGTTGGTGAGGTCGCCCTTGTCCTTGGCGTGAATGAAGGCCTCGATATCCGGATGGTCGCAGCGCAACACCCCCATCTGCGCGCCGCGGCGGCTGCCCGCGGACTCCACGGTTTCGCAGGAGCGGTCGAACACGCGCATATAGGACACCGGGCCGCTCGCGCGCGACTGGGTGCCGCGCACCAGCGCGCCGACCGGGCGGCTCGACGAGAAGTCGTAGCCGACGCCGCCGCCGCGGCGCATGGTCTCGGCCGCTTCGGCGAGCGCGCTGTAGATGCCCGGGCGCCCGTCGACGATCTCGGTGATCGAATCACCGACCGGCTGCACGAAACAGTTGATGAGCGTGGCGGTGAGCGTCGTGCCCGCCGCCGAGTTGATGCGACCGGCCGGCACGAAGCCCTGTTCCTGCGCTTCGAGAAAACGTTTTTCCCAGAGCGCGCGCTTGTCCTCGGCCTCGCATGCGGCGAGCGCGCGCGCGACGCGCTCGCGCACTTCGTGCACCGTCTTCTCGCTGCCCTTGGCGTATTTCTCCTGCAATACCTCAGCGGAGATTTCCTGCTCCGGAAGATTTGTGACTGTCGGGGAGAATGGCTGCTTGGAATCTGTCTTGTGCATATCGCCCTTCTTCTTTGTAAGAGTGACAGGATACGCCGGCTCCAAACCGTGAGGAATGGGCCCTGCAATTCTTGGGATTTGTTCCCGGACTACTTAATCCAGTTTAGCAAGAAAACGCCGCTATTGTTTGTTTGGTATCGTATTTTTTTTAGCTGCAACCAGCCCCCAATTATTCAAGGACTTATCGCAGGTGCGGCCTTCTCTTCCGCTTCCGCAGGCCTGCAGAAGCAAGAATTTGAACGTCGCGCCAGGCTCGAAAACAGCGCTTGAATCACACTTCATTTCCGTTTGCGGGTCACCGGAGCGGTCCGCAGCGAGGAACCAATTTTATGCCAAATATTGGGCTTGGCAAGTACTCAGCCACAACATTTTGTGGTCGATGGCCAGTCCGAGACCATGCCGGAGGCACCGGCCGGGCTAAGTGCTTGGAAAAAAAGGAAACCTGAATCGGCGATCGGCGCAGGGTGTGCGCTGCAGCATCGATCCCGGCCGGCTGCCGGCCTGGAAAATCGCCGTGCCGATGCCACTTGCGCCGAATGCTGGGCTAATGTAGCGATCACGATGCGGCACACTGTCGGAATCGATTAACGCGGAGAAGAACGCGCATGAGTTCAGAAGAACAGGTCGAAACGCCGTCTGCAAAATCCGAGATCGCCACGCTTGCGGGCGGCTGCTTCTGGTGCCTGGAGGCGGTGTACGACGAACTGCGCGGCGTGCAGTCGGTGGAGTCCGGATACATGGGCGGGCGTGTCGAGCAGCCGTCGTACGACGACGTGTGCTCGGGCGGCACCGGCCACGCGGAGGTCGTGCAGATCCGCTTCGATCCGGCGCAGGTGAGCTATCGCGAGCTGCTCGAAGTCTTCTTCGTGATCCATGATCCGACCACGCGCGACCGCCAGGGCAACGACTTCGGTCCGCAGTACCGTTCGGCGATCTTCTATCACTCGCCCGAGCAGCGCTCGGTCGCCGAGGAGGTGATCGCGCGCATCGGCGCGGCGAAACTCTGGCGCTCGCCTATCGTCACCGAGATCGCGCCGGCATCGACCTTCTGGATTGCCGAGGACCACCACCAGGAATATTTCTCGCGCAATCCGCGCCAGCCCTACTGCATGGCGGTGGTCGATCCGAAGGTCGCGAAATTCCGCAAGCACTTCCGCGACAGGCTGAAGAAGCAGCCGGGATGAACAAGCAGACGCAGATCTCAGTCTGGTATTTCCTTGCCGCCCTGCTCGCGGTGCTGTGGCTGCGCGAGCTCTGGGTCGAGTCGCGGCAGGTCGAGCCGCTGCCCTACAGCGAATTCCAGCGCCTGC
>Ga0154717_1118_pt1 | contig 28859 bp, 21 predicted proteins | sample Rifle2008BG16ft_FD_105725 | JGI IMG/M metagenome (GOLD analysis project Ga0154717, IMG submission 105725) | Betaproteobacteria bacterium RBG_16_64_18
CGGCACCACCAACAACGTCTCCATCATCTACAAGGGCAAGCCCGCGATCACCCACGAGTGGAAGATCCTGTGGAACGTGCCCTGCTGCCTGCCCTCGGTGGACACGATCTACATCGGCGCGGGCGGCGGCTCGATCGGCTGGGTGGACAAGGGCGGCATGCTCAACGTCGGTCCGCAGAGCATGGGCGCGGTGCCCGGGCCGGCATGCTACGGCGCCGGCGGCACCGAGCCCACCAACACCGACACCCAGATCGTGCTCGGGCGCATCGATCCGGATTATTACCTCGGCGGCGAAATCAAGGTCGATGGCCGGCTTTCGCACAAGGCGCTGAAGGAGAAGATCGGCGATCGTTACGGCTGGGACGCCCAGACTTCGGCCTCGAATATGTACCTGGTGGCAATGACCAACCTGATGATGGCCATGCGGCTGCAGACCGTGTCCCGCGGCTGGGATCCGCGCGATTTCGCCATCGTGCCCTATGGCGGCGGCGGCGCCATGTATGCCTGCGACCTCGCGCGCGAGATCGGCGCCACGCGCGTGATCGTGCCCCCGCTTCCCGGTTATGCCTCGGCATTCGGCGCGATCAGGGTCGACGTCAAGCACGAGTTCACCACGCCCCTGCACAAGATCGAGGCCGAGCTCGATTTCAAGAAACTCAATCGCGAGTTCGACGCACTCGTGAAGAAGGGAACCAAGACCCTCGAGCGCGAAGGCATGCGGCCGGACCAGATCAGGATCGAGCGCTACGTCGACGTGAAATACTTCAGCCAAGCGCGTTTCTTCACAGTCGAGGTCGGGCCGGAGCCGATACACGAACTGGGCCGGATCACGGAGAACTTCATGAGCGCGATGCAGCTCGCCTACGGCTACACGCTGCCGCCGGGCTACGCGCCGGTGGAACTCGTCAACCTGCGCGTCATCGCCCGTGGGGAATTGCAAAAGCCGGACCTGCCCGAGCTGAAGCGCGACACGACGCTCGAGCAGGCGAAAAAGCGATCGCGCAAGGTCTGGTTCCGGGATACTGGATTTATTCAGGCGACGATCTACGAGCGCGAGAAACTGCCGGTCGGCGCGAGCTTCGACGGGCCGGCGATCATCGAGCAGCCCGATACCACCACGGTGATGCCGCCGCATACGCACTGCAGCGTCGATAAGTACGGCAACCTGATCATACGCGTGGATCGGTAGGAGGGACTATGACCAGCAAAGCAAGCAAGAAAGCACAGAACGGCCGGCCGAGAGCTCCGGTGGGTGGCGTCAAGGAAAGGCTCGCCAACTCGGCCGACATCGGCATGGACCTGATCACCTTCGAGGTGTTGAGGAACGCCTTCGTCGCCGCATGCTACGAGGCCTCGACCACCATCGAGCGCGTTGCCTACCACCCGGTGGTCGGCATGGGCCGCGACCGCTCGAACGCGCTGCTCACGCGCGATGGACGGCTGGTCGCGCACGGGCACACCGACGCGGCGGCGCATTACGCCTCGTTCGGCCCCTCGGTGAAGGAACTGATCAAGTCAGTGCCGCTGCACACGATGAAGCCCGGCGACACGTTCCTGTTCTCCGATCCGTACAGAACCGGCTCGCACGTCAACGACACGCGCCTGATCCGGCCGATCTTCCACGAGGGCGAGATCGTCGCTTTCGGCTGTACCGTAATCCATTGGGCCGACATGGGCGGCCCGATGCCGGGCACCTTCAACCCGGAGGCGACCACCTGCTACGCCGAAGGGATTCGCATCCCGCCGATTCGCCTGTTCAAGGAGGACAAGCTCGACGAGGAACTGTTTTCCTTCATCGCAATCAACATTCGATCTTCCACCGAGCGCCGCGCCGACCTGCAGGCACAGTACGAGGCTTCGCGTCTCATCGACAGGCGGGTGAAGGAGCTGTGCGCGCGCTATGGCAAGGAAACGCTCTACCAGGCCTTCGAGGAGCAGTTCAATTACACCGAGCGGCTGATGCTGGCGGAGATCGAGCAGCTTCCCGACGGAAGCTGGGAGTTCGAGGACTTCGGTGACCAGGACGTGATGTCTCCCGGCAAACCGCCGATCCGCGTGCACTGCCGCATGACCAAGAAGGGCTCCAAACTCAGTTTCGACTGGACCAATTGCGGACCGACGCCGCGCGGCTCCTGGGGCTGCAGCTACGCCACGCTCACAGGCGGCAACTACCTGGGCTTCATGATCTGCTTCCCGCAGCTGTTTCCCCTCAACGAGGGCATCATCCGCAACCTGGAGATCATCTCGAAGAAAGGCACATGCGTCGACGTGGTTGAGCCCGCGCCCACCACGGGCTATGCCTCGGGCGCGTTCGACAAGGTGGAAGCGGTGACCATCGCCTGCCTTGCGGGACCGCTGGGCAAAGTGCAGCCCTGGCGCGTCTATCCGGCTGCAGTCAGCCTGACGAACCTTTGCATGGGCGGGTTCAATCCGCGCACCAAGAAGCAATTCGTGCAGTACACCTATGCGGTGGGCGGCGAAAATGCCCGCACTTACAAGGATGGCAAGTCGCTTATTTTCATGCGCTTCTGCAACGCCCGCACCATTCCGCAGGAGTTGGAGGAGCGCTGGTTCCCGGTGCTCTATACGCGCTACGAGGCGCGGCCGGACTCCTGCGGCCACGGCACGTATCGCGGCGGCTTCGCGCTGCTGCGCGAGCTCACCGTGCTTACCGACGTCACCATGACGATTCACGGTGACCGCGAGAAGTTCACGCCGTTCGGCCTTTCGGGCGGATTGAACGGCGGCGGTTGCAACCTGATCATCAACAAAGGAACGAAGAAGGAATTCAACGCCGGCATGTACGCCACGGGGGTAGAACTGAAAAAGGGCGACAAGATCTTCTACTCGTCCTCCGGCGGCGGCGGCTTCGGCAACCCTCTCGAGCGCGATCAAGAACTGGTACTTGAGGACGTGATGGACGAGTGGCTGACGGTCGAGGCTGCGAAGGAGTATTACGGTGTGGTGATCAAGGTCGTGGACCGGGAAGCGCTCGACTACCGCATCGACGCAAAGGCCACCACGACGGCGCGCGCCAAACTGCGCAAGAAGGGCTTCAAGGAAGGGCGCGGCGCGCACCAGCTCCATCCCAAGGGCAAGCTCATCAAGGTGGACTGGATTCCGACCGAAGAGGAAGTGGCGCCGCACATCACGGTGTCGCGGCCTCCGGGCTGGTGACCGGGGGAAACATGGCCGGGAGCTGGGATACCAGCGTCCTTCCCAGGGTCCACCCGACGGTGGTCCACATGCTCGCCGACGCGGCAGCGCGTTCCGGGGGCGCGACCGCGCTGGTCTGCGGGGACAGGCAGCTCAGTTATGCGCAATACCTGCGCTGCGTGGCCGGATTCGCGCGCGAGCTGGCGGGATTGGGCGCGCGCGGCGCGCGCGTGGCACTGATTTGCGGCAACTCGCTCGACATTCCGGTGGCGACATTCGCGGTTCACGCGGCCGCGGCGCAGGCGGTGCCGATCAACCCCACCTACACGGCGCGCGAACTCACGCACATACTCGTCGACGCCGAGGCGCATGTGGTGATCTACGACGAGGACGTGGCGGCCACCGTCGAGCCGCTGTGCGCGTCGCTCAAGGTGCCGCATGCGATCCGCATCGGCGGCAAGACCGGCCGCAGCCTCGACGCATGGAAACAGGATGCCGCACTGGCATTGCCCGAGCCGCTGCCCGCTGCAAGCGATTTCGCCACGCTGCAGTACACCGGCGGCACCACGGGACTGCCCAAGGGCGTGAACATCACCCATGCCCAGATGTCGGTGAACATCAGTCAGCGCGAGGCGGCGCTGCCCACGCGCGCCGACGACGAGCGCATCCTGTGCATGATGCCGCTGTTTCACGTCTTCGCCGTGGCGATGTGCCTGCACCTTGCCGCTTACTGTCGCGGCAGGCTCGTGATCATGCCGCGTTACAAGCCTGATGTGCTGCTCGATCTGCTGGTGCGCGAGCGCATCACCCGGCTCCCGGCCGGACCCACGGTGTTCATCGGGCTGCTCAGCCATGAGGCGTTCGCGGCAACCGATTTCTCCAGCCTGCGCACCGCGTACTCGGGCTCGGCGCCGCTGCCCGAGGAGACGTTGCGGAAATGGCAGGCGGCCACGGGCACGCCGATCCTCGAGGGCTTCGGCCAGACCGAGGCCGGACCCGTGCTCACCTATGTCCGCGAGGGCGCGCTCAAGGCAGGATCCGTCGGCCCGGTGCTGCCGCTCACCGAACTGCAGATCGTCGACGTCGAGACCGGTACGAAAGTGCTCGGCGCAGGCGAAATCGGCGAGATCCGCGCGCGCGGCCCGCAGATCATGTCAGGTTACCGCAACCGGCCGAAGGAAACGGCCGAGGCACTGCGCGACGGATGGCTGTACACCGGCGACATCGGCGAGTTCGACGAGCAGGGCTACTTCACCATCCGCGACCGCAAGAAGGACATGGCAATCGTTGGCGGCTACAACGTCTATCCGCGAGAGGTCGACGAGGTTCTGTACTCGCACGCGGACGTGAAGGAAGCGGCGGCCTCCGGCGTGCCGGACTCCTACTACGGCGAAAGCATTCGCGCCTACGTGGTGCTCAAGGAGGGCGCGCGGGCGAGCGCCGAGGACCTCATCGCCCACTGCAGGTCGAATCTCGCCCGTTACAAGGTGCCCTCGAAAATCTATCTCGTCGCCGAACTTCCCCGCACGACCGTCGGCAAGGTGGACAGGAAGACGCTGCGGCAGAAGCTTGCCGCAGAGGGCTGATGCGCACCCGGTGACGCGATCGCGCACAACGATGACCAGCACCTGCCGCCTGGAGTTCAAGGGGGTGACGAAGGAATTTCCGCCGCGCGCCGGAAAGGGCGCGCCGCTGGTCGCGATCCGCGACGTTTCGCTCGCGGTGGCGGCGGGCGAAGTAGTTGCCATCATCGGCCCGAGCGGCTGCGGCAAGAGCACGCTCCTCAATCTTGCCGCCGGCCTCACGCGCCCGAAGTGCGGCACCGTGCTGCTCGACGGTGCGCAGATCTCGGGGCCGAGCCTGCTCGTCGCCTTCATGTTGCAGAAAGACCTGTTGCTGCCCTGGCGCAGCATCATCGAGAACGTCGAGCTTGGCCAGGAGATACAGGGCGTCGAGCGCAAGGAGCGTCTGCGCCGCAGCCACGCGCTGCTCGCGCGCTACCACCTCGCCGACTTCGCCGGCCACTATCCGCACCAGCTCTCAGGCGGCATGCGCCAGCGCGCGGCGCTGGCGCGCACCATGGCGCTCGATCCGGAGGTGCTGCTGCTCGACGAACCGTTCTCCGCGCTCGATGCGCAGACCAAGATGGTGCTGCAGAAGGACCTGGCGCAGGTCCTCACGGAGGAAAGCAAGACCGCGCTCTTTATCACCCACGACATCGCCGAGGCGGTGGCGCTTTCGGACCGGGTGCTGGTCATGTCGCGCCGGCCGGGGACGATCGTGCGCGAACTTTCGATCGACATACCCCACCGCAGCGATCCGTTCGCACGCCGTGCTCATCCGCGCATGTCGGAATACGTGGCAACGCTGATGGAACTGCTCGACATCGGCCACGCCGACCTCGCGAGCAACTGATTCAATAGCGGATACAAAACAAGGAGACGGCATGGGCAAGCGAAAGTGGTACGACATGCGCGACTTTCTCGCGTTCCTCGAATCGAAGAAAGATGTGATACACATCCGCGAGCAGGTCGACCCGGGATGGGAGATCAACGGCATTACGCGCCTTGGCCTCCAGGAACACGGGCCCGCAATTGTCTTCGACCGCATCAAGGGCGCGGACTTTCCGATGGTGACCAATCTGCTCGGGACGGACCGGCGCTATCTCTGGGCGCTGGGCATCGACAAATGGAGCGATTTCAACAACGAGTGGATACGGCGCACCAAGAAGATGGTTCCGTGGCGCATCGTGAAGGACGCGCCCTGCCAGGAGGTCGTGATCAACGGCAGGAACATCGACCTGCACCGCATCTGCAATACCGTTTGGCACCAGTACGACGGCGGCGAGTTCCCCGGAACCCTGTCGGTGTCGGTCACCAAGGACCCGGAATCGGGCGTGCTGAACGCCGGCATTTATCGCATGCACACGCTCAGCCGCAACACGCTCGGCTGGGGCGCACCGGAATACACCCACGGCCGCCAGCACTACATGAAATACGAAAAACTCGGAAAGCCGATGCCGATGGCGGTGATCACCGGCTACGATCCCACCGTATTCATCTGCGCCAGCACCCGCACGCCTCCCGATGTCGACGAATTCCAGATCGCCGGCGCGCTGCGCGGAGAGCCGCTGGACATGGTGAAGTGCCAGCTGTCGGACATCGTCGTCCCCGCGACCAGCGAATGGGTGTTCGAGGGCGTGGTACGGCCGGGGGTTCGCAAGATAGAGGGCGGATTCGGCGAATACACCGGGTATTACGGCGAAGCACGCTCCAATCCGGTATTCGAGGTGCAGCGCATCACGCACCGCAAGAATCCGATTTTTCTCGGTGCCCGGGAACAATGGTATCCCTCAGACAGCGCACTTTCGGTCGGGAAGTCTTCGCAAGCCGTGGCGTTCAAGACCCTGCGCGAGCTGGTGCCCGGCGTGCTCGACATGCGCTGCGACGTCACCTACGAGGCCATCGTCAAGATCGACAAGCTGTTCCCGGGCCATCCGCAGCAGGTCATGGATGCGGTGTGGGGCGCGACCTACGCGCGCTACAAGCACGTGATCGTGGTCGACAAGGACGTCGACATCTGGAATTACGACAGCGTGCACTGGGCGCTGTCGACGCGCGTCAGAGCAGACCGCGACGTCAACATCCTGCCTCGGCGCGCCGGCCAGTGGCTCGACCCGGCGGTGGCGCTGCGCGAGAAGGGCTGGCAGACCGGATTCGGCATCGATGCCACCATGCCCACCGAGGAGTACGGCTTCTGGGGCGAGAAATCGCCCCGCACTGTCGATGATCCGGAAATCGTGGCGAAGGTGCTGAAGAAATGGGGGGCAAAGCTGCCCTGGGTGAAATCGGGACCAGCAGCGAAGGGCGCGAGCCCCGAAGGCAAGCGCGCCGGAAAGAAAGGCGCACGCGCGGAAAAGCCCGCCCCCTCCCGCGGCGTGATGTAGGGACTGCGAAATCAATCAAGCGCTCTTGGCTCGGATGGGGCGGGGAAGGCCACGAAATTGCGCTTTTGTTCATTCCGGATACCTTCTCCCCGGGAGATCGGCAAGATTGTGCGCGTGATTATGTGTATGATGAATATTCGAAGTTTGCATGGGGAGAAGAGGAACATGAACATCCAATCTTTTGTCGCAAAGACTGCACTGGCTGCGAGCGTGGCGGCAGGCTTGGCGGTGTGCGGGCCCGTGCTCGCCCAAACGCCGCTCAAGACGGTGTTTTTCATTTCCTCGGACAAGTCGATTTTCAAGGCCGCGTTCAGTGAATGGGTGAAGAAGCTTAACGCCGAGGGCAAGGGACTGGTGCGCATTGACGATGTAGTGGGCCCCGAGTCCATTCCCGAGCGGCAGATGAGCAACGCCCTGAAGAACGGCTTGGTGGATATCGTCGGCGCGCCGCCGAGCTATTTCTCCAACCTGGTTCGGGGTGCCGAGGGACTGAGCGCCGCGAACGTCACGCCCGCCGAGCAGCGGAAAAACGGCGCGTATGAACTGGTCAACGAGGCCTTCATGAGCAGAGCGAATGCCTATTACCTTGCCCAGTACGGGGACAAGTCCAGCTTCCACATTTTCACCACCGTTCCGATCAAATCGGTCCAGGACTTCAAAGGCATGAAGCTTCGCACCTCGAATACCTACAAGGCGTTCTTCAACGCGCTGGGAGCCCAGCCGCTGCAGATGAGCCGGGGGGAAATCTTCACCGCATTGGAGCGCGGCGTGGTGCAAGGCTACGCCAACCTGGCCTCCGAGGTCGTGGCGACGGGGTGGCAGTCGGTCAGCAAGTACCGCGTCGATCCGCACTTCTACTGGCCGACCATCGTGGTCGCGGTGAACCTGACAACCTGGAAGAAGTTGAATCCGGAGCAGCAAGCGTTTCTGAAGAAGACCGGGCTTTATCTCGAAGACGTGATATCCCAAAATCTGGGGCAACTCGAAAGGGACGCCGCCGCAGGGCTTGAAAAAGGCGGCATGCAGGTCAGCACGCTGGCGCCGGACGATGCAAAGAAATTCGTCGACCTCGCGTATTCCTCGATGTGGGCCAGCATCGAGAAGCAGGACCCGGAACTTGGACCGAAGCTTCGCAAGCTGGTGCTCAGGTAAGCACCGTCCCAACAAAGTTCGCAGAGCACGGGTCGCACGGCCCGGCTGGCCGCAGTGAAACGTATCGCCGCCTGGTATGACCGGTTGATCGAATTGCTCGGAATCCTTCCCGGGTTCCTGGTGGGGCTGGTGTGCGTCGGAACCGGGCTGGATCTCGCCATGCGCTTTCTCCACATTGGCGCAATCCCCTGGATGATCGAAGTCGAGGAGTACGTGCTCTTCATCATCCCGATGCTGGGTGCGGCTTACGTGATGCGTATGGGCCGGCACGTCACGGTCGAAATTGTCCCCGATGCGCTCCCGCCCGGCGCGAAGCACGCGCTGAACGTTCTCGCGCAGGGCATATCGCTTCTGGTCTGCGTGGCGCTTTTCTGGTTCAGCCTGACGGCCACGTTTGACACCTATGATTCCGGCTCCGTGGTGTTCAAGACCTTCACGATACCGGAGTGGATTCCGCTCGCCCTCATTCCGCCTGGCATGGCCATGCTCGCCATCGAATGCCTGCGCAGGCTTGTGCGCACGCTGCGCGGGTCGGAGTTCCGGACCTCGGGGGCGGTGGATCTCTGAGCCATGGAATGGCAATGGGCGCTGTTGCTCCTGATCGGCTCTTCCGTGGCCTTGATGCTCATGGGCATTCCGGTCGCGCTCGCCTTTTTTGGCACGAATATCATCGGTGCGCTGATCTTCCTGGGTGGAGCCAAGGGTCTCGAACAGGTCGCGCGCAACGTGGTCGAGGGACTGGTGACGTTCTCCCTATCGCCGATCGCGATGTTCGTGCTGATGGGCGAGATCATGTTCCAGACCGGCGTGGCGATGCGGGCGGTCAACGCCATCGACAAACTGATCAGCCGGGTGCCGGGTCGCCTGGCGATTGTTGCAGTGGTAAGTGGTACCGTTTTTTCGGCATTGTCTGGCTCGAGCGTCGCAAACACCGCGCTGATGGGCACCACGCTGATGCCAGAGATGCAAAGGCGCGGCTACCATCTCAATCTGGCCATGGGACCGATCCTGGGGACAGGCGGCCTCGCCATGTTGATTCCGCCTTCCAGCATGGCAGTTCTGCTCGGGAGCCTCTCCGGAATCTCGATCGCGGGCATTCTCATCGGCAGCGCAGTGCCGGGATTCATTCTGGCGGTGACGTACGTGGCCTTCATCAGCGTGCGCTGCAGGCTCAATCCGAGCCTCGCACCCGGCTACGAAGTCGAACGAAGACCGCTTTGGCAACGGCTCAGGCCGTTTCTGATCTACGTCGTTCCGCTTTTGAGCCTGTTCGTGGTCGTGGTCGGCAGTATTCTTGCCGGCCTCGCCACGCCTACCGAATCGGCCGCCCTGGGTGCAATCGCGGCCCTGATTGCGGCGGCGGGATACCGCTCGCTGACCTGGCAAGGGCTGCGCAAGGCACTGGTCGAGTCGGGCAAGATCACCGTCATGATCTATTTCATCATCGCGGCGTCGCTGACGTTTTCGCAGATCCTGTCGTTTTCCGGAGCGACGACCGGGTTTCTCAAGATGATGCAAACCATCGAGGCGACACCGGTGATGCTGGTGTTCGGGATGATGATGATAGTGCTGCTGATGGGCTGCTTTCTGGACCCGGTCAGCATCATGCTGATCACGCTGCCCTTTTTCATGCCGACGCTGCAATTCGCCGGCATCGACCCGATCTGGTTCGGAATTCTGCTGCTGCTCGGACTGGAGATCGGGCAGATCACGCCCCCGTTCGGAATGATCCTTTTTGCAATGAAGGGCATCGCACCCCCCGCGATCACGATGCGCCAGGTGTACGTCGCCGCCGGGCCCTATATTCTCATCGAGATATCCCTGCTGATTTTCCTGATATTCGTTCCCCAGACCGTGACCTGGTTGCCGGCCCTGCTCAGGAATTGAGCGCTCGATGAGCTGGGAAGTGAGTTCGAGCCGCCCGCTCCTGCCCTGCAACACGCGCGAAAAGATAGGTGCGCTGGGTTAGTATGGAAGATGATGGAAATCGATATTGCGGCTCATTGGCGGGTGTTTCGGCGTGAGCGGCCGCCCGCCGCCTGATTAGGGGAGAAATTGCAATGCCCGCCTCCAAGCAAGGCCAGACGCGCACGGCCATCGCCGCGCAACGCAGTCCTGCGAAACATTCCACGCCGCGTGCAGCAGGACGTTCGCGCCCGAGGATCATCGAGTGGCACAACCACGTCTACCCGCCCGAGGAGGCCGCGGCGCCGGAATGGGAAGGTCGCTGCCCGATGAACATCGACAACGTGCTCGATGCGAACCGCAAGGCGGGCGTGGACATCATCGTCGTCACGAACGCCGCGCACTACATGCGCGACAAGGCAGACAGGGAAGAGCTTTCTGCGGTACAGCGCTGGACCGACTACGCGGCGGAAATCCAGGACAGGCACAAGGGGCGGATCTACTGTTTCACAACGTTGCTTCCGTGCGCGGGCGACGCCTACCTGAAGGAGATGGAGCGGGCGATCCGGCAGCTCGGGCTGAAAGGGGTGTTCATCAACTCGAGCCACAAGGGCCATTATCCCGACGACGACGAGGCGCGCGGCTTCTGGGCGCTCGCGCAACAGCTCGACATCCCGGTGATGATCCATCCGCCGCATGTCGGGTTCGGCGAGGAGCGCATGAAGGAATACCGGCTGGCCTCGAGCGTGGGCCGGCCCTTCGATCTCACGCTGTCGATCGCCCGCCTGATCGTGCGCGGGATTCTCGAGGATTTCCCGAAGCTGAAAATCGTCTGCTCGCACGGGGGCGGAGGCATCTGCGAGGTAATCGGGCGCATGGACTACGCCTATGAGCTTCGCGACGAGGCCTACTTCCTGGGCTCGTACGCTCCGCTTCGCATCAAGCACAAACCCAGCCATTACCTGAAAAAAATCTATCTCGACACCGTGTGCTACCACGCCCCGGCGATCCGGTTGGTGTTGGATACCGTCGGGCCCGACCACGTCCTCTACGGCAGCGATGCTCCGCCGCTCACCTCGCTCAAGCCGCGTGCAATCAAGCTCGTGGAAGATCTGAAGCTGCCGCGGCACGAGCGCGAGGCGGTGTTCTGGCGCAACGCGGCGCGCCTGCTTAAACTGCCCGCCGCCCGGACCGCCTGAATTCGGTACCTGCCAAGGAGAACGACATGGGAAACAAGCGTCGTTTCCTGCGGCGCGGAGGTACATCGGTATCAGCCCTTCGGCAGGTTCTTGAGCGTACTGGTTGTCCCCTCAAGTCCAGGCGATCGCCGAGGCTGACGCTGATCGAACGGCCCGCGTCATCCACGTCTCCGGATTCGCGGCAGGCGGCGAGTGACTGGGAGCAACGGTTCGGTATGTGTATGTATTACACGGGAGCTGGCGGCTTTGGATAGCGCGACCGGGATAGGCGTACCCGTATGCCGTATCGAAGACCGACGGTTTCTCGTCGGGCAGGGCCGCTACACCGACGACGTGAAATTGTCCGATATGGCATATGCGCATGTCGTGCGGTCCCCTCACGCGCATGCGCGGATTGCGGGCATCGACAAGACCGCCGCTCTGTCGGCCCCCGGCGTTCTTGCCGTGCTCACCGCCGAGGACTTGGCCAAGGCGAACATCGGCAGATTGGCGTGCCACGCTTTTCCGCTCCTGCCGGAGGGAAGCCAGTACCACCGCCCGCTGCAGCCGATCCTGGCGACGGACAAAGTGCGCCATGTCGGCGAATGCGTGGCCTTGATCGTTGCCGACACGCTGGACCAGGCGAAAGACGCCGGCGAACTGCTCGCCGTGGTCTACGAACCGTTGAAGCCGGTGACACTCGACGATGCGCTGGCCGCCGGCGCGCCGAAAGTCTGGGACGACGCTCACAGCAACGTCAGCTTCCAGCTTGAGCGCGGCAATCGCCAGGCCGTCGATAAAGTATTCGCCGGCGCCGCCCATGTGACAAAGCTCCGCGTCCATTATCCGCGCGCCTCGGCCAATTCGATCGAGCCGCGGTCGGTTCTTGCCTATAGCGATCCCGTCGACGGCCGCTACACGCTTTGTTCGAGCGCGCAGTCTCCTTTTCACGTGAAGGAAGCCGTTGGCGGCATTCTCGGGATACCGGAGCCGAACCTGAGAGTGGTGGTGATGGATGTAGGCGGCGCCTTCGGCATGAAATCGCAGATCTACCCGGAGGAAGTGCTCGTCCTCTGGGCCGCAGTCAGGCTAAAGCGACCCGTGAAATGGACCGGCGAGCGCAGCGAGAGTCTGGCCTCCGACCTGCATGGACGCCATCAAGTCACGCAAGCGGCAATCGCGCTCAACGCCGAAGGCCGGGTATTGGCGCTGCGTGCATCGGTAGTGATCGACCTCGGTGCTTATCTCGGCTATTACGCTGGCGTGCCGCCGACCAATGCTGCCGTCAGCTATACCAGCACCTACGATGTGCCGCTCATCCACAGCGTCGTCCAGGCGACGTTTACGAACACCTGTCCTGTCGGGCCTTATCGCGGCTCGGGAAAGCCGGAAGCCAGCTTCGTCACCGAGCGCCTTATCGACAAGGCGGCACGCGAAATGGGAATCGATCCAGTCGAGATGCGCCGGCGCAATCTCATTCCTTCTTCTGCCATACCCTACAAGACCCCTGGTGGAAATGTCTATGACTGCGGGAACTTCGAACATGTGCTCGACAAAGCGCTGCGCCTTGCCGACTGGGAGGGGTTTCAGAAGCGTCGGGCCCGGAGCGAGCAGCGTGGCCTGCGCCGCGGCATCGGGCTCGCCATGCATTGCCAGCGGGCCGGCAACCAGTCCGAGCGGATGGAGATCCGGGTAGCGCAGAATGGCTCGGTTGCCTTGCATGTCGGAACCCTCGCCACCGGGCAAGGTCATGAAACGATGTTCGTCCAGATGGCCTCCGAATGGCTCGGGGTGCCCTACGCTCAGCTGCGCGTATTCCAGGGCGATACCGACAAGAGTCTCTTTGGTCGTGGATCCTTTGCACAGCGCACCATGATCGCCGGAGGATCTGCGCTGAAGCTGGCAGCAGACGGGGTAGTGAGTAAAGGCAGGCGACTCGCCGCATGGATGCTCGAAGCTTCCGAGTCGGACATCGACTTCGAGCGCGGCGTCTTCCGCGTCAAAGGCACCGATCGGTCGGTGAGCTTCTCCGATGTCGCAAAGAAGTCCTATCTGGGCGTCGGGCTTCCGCCGGAGCTTGGCGTCGGGCTCGACGCAGTGGGTAGCCACCCCGGCCCGAACACGTTTCCCAACGGCTGCATGATCTGCGAGGTCGAGGTCGACCAGGACACCGGGAGCGTGCGGGTGGTCAGGTTATCCGCGGTCGATGACGTCGGGGTGGTCGTCAACCCGATCACCCTCGAAGGCCAGCTCCATGGATCGATCGCGCAGGGTCTGGGTGAAGCACTGTTCGAGCAGGTCATCTACGACCGCGAAAGCGCGCAGCTTCTGACCGGTTCATTCATCGACTATGGCATGCCGCGTGCCGACGATATGCCGCACATCACCTCCGATGTCGCTCCCGTTCCGACGAAAACAAATCTCCTGGGCGTCAAAGGAGGAAGCGAGGCCGGCAACGTCGGTGCGCCTGCGGCCATCGTCAACGCCATCATCGACGCGCTTTCACCCTGGGGCATCACGGATGTGCCTATGCCGGCCACCGCCGAGCGCGTCTGGCGGGCGATCAACCAATCGGATGTCGCGCGCGAGTAGGCCGAAGGCTTTGGGCTTACGAGTCTACTGCTGACGATTCTGGAGAAGAATTCGGTTTTGTATACGTTTCGCTATTTCGGGGCTGCAGGCGGTTACGCGAAGAGCTTGGTCTGTCCCGGCGCCCGCGTCGCCATGGTCCATTCCAGCTTGCGGCAGAAGTAATTCCAGGAGTGCTCGATATGCGCGGGTGTCATGATCTGCGCATGCCGCCTTGCGCGGTTGGCCGGTCCGGGCATCGATGTCTTGCCACCGGCGGCCTCACCGAGCAGGTGGGCGCGCGCTGCCCGTTCAAGGAACACGCCGACGCAGGTGGCGTGCTCGATCGATGTGCCGCAGAACGTGACACCGTGATTCGCCATCAGTACAGCAAAATGCGGTCCCAGGCTCGCCGCAAGCGACGCGCCCTCGTCCTTGGTGGTGATCAGCGCGACTTCGTCGCGATGGCGCGCCAGCGCCTCGAAATAATCCGCATCCAGCGTATAGGGCCGAAGGGGCTCGTCGAAGGCGGAGAGAACGCTCGCATGCACGGGGTGGGTATGGGCGACCACGTGGACCTCGGGCCGGCGGCGCAGGATCTCCGAGTGGATCGGCCATTCCGAATGCCGGCCTCCTTCCCCCGCAAGCTTGTCGCCGTCGAAACTCACCAGCACGAAGTCCTCGGGACCAGCGACCTCGCCCAGGCCGACGCGGTTGCGCTTCATCCAAAAACCCCGCTGTTGTGGATCGCGAAGCGACAGGTGCCCGAGGGTCATGTCGCCGTGCCCCTCCAGTTCGAGAATCCGGCAGCTGCACGCCAGGCGCGCCAGCGATTGATCGAGCGTGTTGTCCATTTTTGTCTTCTCCGCGAAAACGCCCCCGTGCAGATGCAGACGCGAGCAGACGCCTGCTGAAACCCCTGTGCCCCGCAAACAGCCGCGCGGCGCCGGTCCAGGTGCTTGCCGAGGCCATGCGAGCCGGATTATGGCATGACAAGCGCACGGTTGCGCCCGCCCTAGGCGCTCTACAACTCCTCGCGGAGACTTCCCGATTGGCCCTTCATCCATATCGACCAGGCCAGCGGGTCCAAGCCGGGAAATCGGTTCGTTCACCGCCAGTCGGCGCTGGTCAAGACGCGCAGCGATCAGCCGCGCCGTAGTCGACCCGATACAGTTCACAAACGCCCGCGGCACTGGTACCGGACTGCTAGTGCTTGCCCGCGTAGCCGAACACGCCCATCAGCAGACGCACTGCGGCGTACCCGATCCAGATCGCGATCCGCGTGGACAGCGGCTTGCGGTACCAGCGCGGTCTCTGCACCGCGCGGGCGCCGGCCAGCGCCTGAACCAGCGCCTCCCGCAGTTCGGCGGCGAACTCGCGGTCCAGCGCCACCAGGTTCGCCTCGCGCGCGAGCAGCAGGCTGAAAGGGTCGATGTTGGAGGAGCCCACCGTGCTCCAGCGAGCGTCGATCACCGCCACCTTGGCGTGCAGGAAGCTCTTGGTGTACTCGTGGATCTCGACGCCGGCGTCGAGCAGCGTGCCGTAGAGCGCCCGCGAAGCATAGTGCAGCAGCATGTATTCCACCCGCCCCTGCAGCAGCAGCACCACGCGCACGCCGCGGCGCGCCGCGTCGATGAGCGCGCGGCGGAAGCGCTTGCCCGGAAGAAAGTAGGCGTTGGCGATGATGATTTCCTCGCGCGCGCCGCGGATCGCCTCGAGGTAGGCATCCTCGATATCCGAGCGGTGCCGCAGGTTGTCGCGCACCAGCAGCGCCGCCCGCTGCCTGCCCTTGCGGCCGTAGTCCGGCTCCGCGCGCAGCCGCACGCGCCAGCGCTGGCGCAAATTCGCCCAGGCTATCCGGCTCCACAGCCGCTCGGCCTGTTCCTGCATCTGCGCCACCAGCGGGCCTTCCGCGCGCACCGCGAAGTCGTACCGCGGCGGCATCTGGCCGGGCGTGTGCATGTCGTCGATCACGTTGATGCCGCCGACGAAACCGACACGCGCGTCCACCACGACGATCTTGCGGTGCATCCGGCGCAGCCGCCGGCGGCGAAACTGGAACCACCGCACCTCAGGCCGGTAGACCAGGAACTTCACGCCGGCGCCTAGCAGCCTGTAACCCAGATCCGCGGGCATCAGGTCGCGCGAGCCGAAACCGTCCACCAGGACGTGCACCGCGACCCCGCGGCCGGCCGCACCGATGAGCGCTTCGGCGATCCGCCGCGCGCAGTCGTCGTCCGCGAAAATGTAGGTCTCGAGGAACACCTCACGCTGCGCGGCGCCTATGGCCGCCTCCAGCGCCGGGAAGTACTCGGCGCCGTTCCTGAGCAGCGTCAGCCGGTTGCCCTCGGTGAATTCGGGGTTCATTCGAACCGCAACCGGGCCGACAGCGCGGCATGATCGGAAATGCGCGACCACGGAAACCCGTGGTGCACTTCGGCCTGCTGTACCGCAAAGCCTCGCACGTAGATGCGGTCCAGGCGCAGCACGGGAAATGCGCTCGGATAGCTGCGCGCCGGTCTGCCGCGCTGGTCGCGGAACGCCTCCTTGAGACCGAGCGTGTCGGCAAGGCGGTTGCCCGCCAGGTTGCGCCAGTCGTTGAAGTCGCCGGCGACGATTGCAGGTGCGCCATCCGGAACCAGCCGGTGCATCCTGCGTATCAGCGCGCCGATCTGGCGCCGCCGGCCGCGCTCGTTCAGCGCCAGGTGCACGCACACGCAGTGCAGAGGCTGCGCTGCGCCCGGAAGTTCGATCTCGCAATGCAGCAGACCGCGCCGCTCGAACGCGTGCGTCGAAATGTCCTCGTTGCGTGCGGTGATGATGGGATAGCGCGACAGGATCGCGTTACCGTGATGGCCGTGGTCGTAGATGGCATTGCGGCCGTAGGCGTAGTCCTTCCAGACCGAGTGGGCGAGGAACTCGTACTGCGGCTCCGCGGGCCAGTCACCGAAACGCTCGGCGTGGCGCTCGTTGAGGCCCAGCACTTCCTGCAGAAACACGATGTCGGCACCGAGCAGGCGCAGATGATCGCGCAATTCGTGCACCATCATGCGGCGGTTGAAATGCGAAAACCCCTTGTGGATGTTGTAGGTCGCGACGCGAAGTATGGCGGGCTTCAAAGCTTGCCGATTCCTTCAGAGTTCATTGCAGGATGAGAGGATACATCCCTTCATTCTCGCCTGAGCCGGCCGTTCCGGAACCGGTCGGCTCCGTTTTGCATTCATGGTCTCCCGATTTTCGGAAGTTGCAACTTCGCAACTTCCGAAAATCGGGAGATTGGACAAAACCGAACTCTACGCCGGTTAACGCTCCAGTCGTAACAGCCTAGGTTTGAGGCTGAGCAGCCTGCGTCTTATGCGCAGCGAGTTTTTCAGGCAGCAGCAGGATCGCATCGCGATTGCTCCACGACAGGCAGGCGGCCGCGGCCTCGCGCCAGGGCAGCCATCGGCAGGCCGTGTGCTCCGACGGAGCAAGGACGATGTCGAGCCGCTCGCGCACGGTGAGTCCGAATACATGCTCCAGATTGTGCGTGATCCCGGGCGCATAGCGGCTGCGTCGCTTCTTGAAGATCTCGAACCGGTTCTGCAGCTGCCAGTCGGCCAGCGGGTAGAGCGTGGCGTCGATCCCCGTTTCTTCCCGGACCTCGCGGATGGCAGTCTGGACAAGCGACTCGCCCTCGTGCTCGATGCTGCCTGTGACTGACTGCCAGAATCCGGGCCAGTCGGCGCGCTCCAGCACCAGCACCTCGAGCGCCGGCGTATGGATCACGACCAGGACCGAGATCGGAATCTTGAGCCGGGTCGGCGCCTGCTCAGGCATTGCCTGCCTCTGCGGGCATGGGCGCAAAGCCCGGACTCCATCCTTCCGGTCCGCCGACCAGGGTCCAGAAGGGCCGGTTCTGCGCGCGCCAGAAATCCGCAATCTCGGCCATGAGATCCATGGCTTGCTCGAACTCGGCGCGGTGCCCGGCCCCGAAATGCTTGCTCTTCTCCAGCACCACAACCCAGCCTTTGCCCGGGAGCCATGACAGGTCCTTCAGGCAATCGGCGAGCGCATCCCGGTTGCCAGCGAACCACTGGGGGAATCCCATCGCTTTGGCGATGTGGTCGAGAAAATCGGCCTTGTCGTGCGCGCGACCGATGTCGATCCGGAAGCACGCGAGGTCCGCGGCGCCGGCAGCCGCGGCGACCTCCCACGGCTCGCGGGTCAGGTGGTACACGCCGGCCCGGCCGGGATCGGACAGCATTGCGCCTAGCGTATCCATCACTGTTCCCTGATGCGTCTGAAGCTGTTGCAGTGGCCGTCGCTATGGCAGACCTCGCCGCACGCACGATCGGCGGCATGGGAATGCCGCGCTACGGCTTCGCAGGCTCGCTCTGGCGCAGCCGAATGTGCAGTTCGCGCAGCTGCTTTTCGTCCACCGGGCCGGGAGCCTGGGTAAGCAGGCATTGCGCGCGCTGCGTCTTCGGAAACGCGATCACGTCGCGTATCGATTCCGCGCCCACCAGCATGGCGACGATGCGGTCCAGCCCGAAGGCGATACCGCCGTGCGGCGGCGCGCCGTACTTGAGCGCATCGAGCAGGAAACCGAACTTCTGCTGCGCCTCCTCCGGCCCGATCGCGAGCGCCCGGAATACCCGGGACTGCACTTCCTCGCGGTGTATCCGCACCGAGCCGCCGCCTATCTCCGAGCCGTTCAGCACCATGTCGTAGGCCTTCGCGAGCGCCTTGGAAGGATCGCTGTCGAAAAACTGCTCGTGCCCGTCCTTCGGCGAGGTGAAGGGATGGTGCATGGCCGCCCAGCGCTTGCCTTCCTCGTCGCGCTCGAACATCGGGAAGTCCACTACCCACAGCGGCTGCCAGCCGGCCTCGGCGTACCCCTTCTCGTGACCGATTTTCCCGCGCAGCGCCCCCAGTGCGTCGTTCACGATCTTCCCCTTGCCGGCGGCGAAGAACATCAGGTCGCCGTTCTTCGCGCCCGAGCGTCCGACGATCGCGGCCAGCGCATCGTCCGAGAGGTTCTTCACGATCGGGGACTGCATGCCTGCGCGGCCCTTCGCGACGTCATTGAACTTGATGTACGCCAGCCCTCTCGCCCCGTAGATGCCGACGAATTCGGTGTAGGCGTCGATCTCTCCGCGCGTGAGCTCGCCGCCGCCCGGAACCAGCAGGCCGGCAATGCGACCGTCGGCGGCGTTGGCCGGTCCGGAGAACACCTTGAACTCCACCGATTTCATCACGTCGGTGAGTTCGGTGAACTTGAGCGGCACCCTGAGGTCGGGCTTGTCCGAACCATAGAGCAGCATCGCGTCGGCGTAGGTCATCACCGGGAACGGGTCCGGGAGATCGATGTCCATGACCTGCTTGAACACGGTGCGGATCATCAGCTCCATGACGCCGCGGATCTGCTCCTCGCCCAGGAACGAGGTCTCCAGGTCGATCTGCGTGAACTCCGGCTGGCGGTCGGCACGCAGGTCTTCGTCACGGAAGCACTTGGTGATCTGGTAGTAGCGGTCGAAGCCCGCCATCATCAGCAACTGCTTGAACAGCTGCGGCGACTGCGGCAGCGCGAAGAACTGCCCGGCGTGCACCCGCGAGGGGACCAGATAGTCGCGCGCGCCCTCCGGCGTGGACTTGGTGAGCATCGGCGTCTCGATGTCGATGAAACCGTGCGCATCCAGGTACCTGCGCACCGCCATCGTCACCCGGTAGCGCAGCATGAGGTTGCGCTGCATCTGCGGCCGGCGCAGATCGAGCATGCGGTTGGTCAGCCGCACATTCTCCGACAGGCCGTCATCGTCCATCTGGAACGGCGGCGTCAGCGACGCGTTGAGGACCTCGATATCGTGCGCGAGCACCTCGATCTCGCCGGAGGCGATAGCCGGATTGACCGTTCCCTCGGGCCGGCGGCGCACGACGCCCACCACGCGCAGGCAGTATTCGTTGCGTATGCTCGCGGCGGTGGCGAATGTCTGCTCCCGATCCGGATCGCACACGACCTGCACCAGCCCCTCGCGATCGCGCAGGTCGATGAAAATCACCCCGCCGTGGTCGCGGCGGCGATGAGCCCAGCCGCACAGCGTGACGGTGTGTCCGAGTTGCGCGGCGTTCACCTGGCCGCAGTAGTGAGTTCGCATGGTGTGTGATCAGTGAAAAGAGTCATCGACAGCTGAAAAGGGTACCGCCGCGCGCGCGGCGGGACCCGCTATTTCGTTTTCCTTCGGTCCCCGGGGGGTACGACACCCATGGAAACGACATATTTCAGTGCGTCATCCACGCTCATGTCGAGTTCGATCACTTCCTGTCTGGGCATCATCAGAAAGAAACCCGATGTGGGATTGGGCGTGGTCGGAACGTAGACGCTGACGTAATCGCCCTTGAGATGGTTGACGACATCCCCGCCGGGTTGGCCGGTCTGGAAGGCGATGGTCCAGCTTCCCGGCCGCGGATACTGCACCAGAAGCACCTTGCGGAAGGCCTGGCCGCCCGGGGTAAACAGCGTGTCGCTCACCTGCTTCACGCCGCTGTAGATCGACTTTACCACCGGGATGCGGCCGAGCATCCGTTCCCACACGCGCAGCAGGCGCTGGCCGAGGATGTTGGAGGCGAGCACGCCGGTCAGCAGCAGCACCAGGATCGTGAGCAGAACCCCGAGACCCGGGATGCTGCGCATGAATCCCGGAACGAAGACCGGCGGCAGCAGGGTCAGCGTCTGGTCCATCGTGGTCACGATCAGGTGCAGCACCCATAACGTGATCGCAAGCGGGATCCAGACTAAAAGCCCGGTGATGAGATATTTCTTCATGCGGATGACCTGATGGGACCGGTGGCGGCATCGCGGCCGGTGGCGTCAGACCGGGCCGCGCGGCTCATTATCGCAGGGGAGAGATCAGCGCGCAGGCGCTCTGCGGCAAGTGCGCTTCGGAATCAACTCCCGCTTTCGGCAGACGCCGCACTGGCGCGCGCGCCGGAAGCCGCAGTTCCGGTCTTGGGCGCTCCGGTTTTGGGGGCTTCGGCCTTGGGGGAATCGGTCTTGGGGGAATCGGTCTTGGAGGCTTCGGTCTTGGAGGCTTCGGTCTTGGAGGCTTCGGCGTTTGGGGCCTCGGTCTTTTCCTTCTGCGGCGGCTTGGCGCCGCTGTTCTTGAAGTCGCTGGCATACCAGCCCGAGCCCTTGAGCTGGAAACCGGCGGCGGTCAGCATTTTCTCGAACGACGCCTTGCCGCATTCCGGACAGGACGACAGCAACGGGTCGTGGACCTTCCGGAGATATTCCTTCTGGAACCCGCAGGACGAGCAACGGTATTCGTAGATCGGCACCTAAGCCTCCAATGCAAACACAGCGCAAGCGCTGAATTATACCGAAAACGGCTTGAAATCTTTGCTGAAAATGGGGGCGCCGGGCGCCGATTCAAGCCCCGGGAGCCCGCAATCACTGGATGAAGCCCCGCGCCAGGCTGAAACAACTGTCCGCCGGCATCGCCGGATCAAGCGCAGCGCAGGGGTTAGGGCACTTCCCGCACCGCAGATATAGCGCCTGTGCGGAGCGGGCGCCGCGCCGCGAGCGACAGCTCGCCTGCGCTAGAACCTGTACCGCAGAGCCACTTTGACGACGTTCACGTGATACCGCGGCGGCTGTTCGCCGAGAGTCAGGACATTCGCGATCGTGCCGGGCGTGACGCCTTCGTACATCCAATTCTTGGAGTCGTAGCGTTCGTACCAGTAACCCCCGATCAGCGACACATTGTCCTTCAGCTTGTAGTTTGCGTAGAGCTTCAGGCTGTCCAGCGACGTCGAAATATTGGGCAGCGCGGGGTTGGCCGCGCCCGTATTGACGCTGATTTCGCTGCGCGCACGCGAGACCATGTAATCGGCGCCCAGATCGAGCTTGTCCTTGATCGCCGCATGCTTCACGCCGATGCCGAGGGTATCGATCGTGTCCTTGTTTTCCCCGGACCAGTCCGGCGTCGAGTACGTCTGGCTGCCGCGCTGATTCGACTTGATTTCCTGGCGGTTCGCGAACAGATGCAGGCTGGTCAGCTCGGTGACTATCCAGGAAACGTCTGCGTTCATGCCCAGGTCGCGGCCGCTGGTCAGGCCGATGGCCGAATCCGAATAATCATCCTTGGACGATTCGGCCCCGAGCCCGACATTGATGGTCTCCGTGGCGGCGATATCGAAACGCACTGCGACGCTATCCCGATCGCGATTGGCCATGTTGTATTTTCTCAGCAGCGGATTCTCCGGCGGCAGGATTCCGCCGGAAACCGCCTGGTAGGTCGAACCCTTGCGCTCGCCATGCGCGAGCTTCAGCGTCAGATCGACCATGTCCATGGCGCGGGTGGTGAATTTTCCCCAGAGCGTATCCTCGTTGGTCGTGTTGACTTCCTGCAAGCTGCGCTTGCGCCGATCGTGGTCGAAGCCGACTGAGGCCCTTGTGAGCGACGTGTACCTGTAATCGGCGCTCAGCTTCAATTTGTCCTGGGTGAAGCCGTAGGGCAGGTTCGTTCTCGCGGTCCCGAGGAACATGTCGGTCGACACCGAGGGATAGGAAGCCTGCGGGGTCTGGTTGTCGCGCTCGTTGTGCGCGTAGATCGCATTCAGACGGAGCTGCCGCGTGACCGCGGAGCTGAGCTTGAGGTTCGCATCGAGGGTCGCTGCACGCCCGTTCGGGGAACTTCCCGGCAGCGCCCCGACTGCCAGGCCGGCATTCTGCGTCGAGGCGAGAAAACCCTCGTTCTGCGTCATGCGGCCCCAGGCGATGTCGGCGCTGGCGCGGGTGCGGTCGCTGAACTGGTATCCCGCGGAGGCGCGGAACTGGTGGAACTGGTTGTCCGGCGGCAGCGCGAGCTGGCCTGCAAGGGCGCCGGGCGCTGCCGTCACTGCAAACGGGTTTTGCCAGGTCAGCGAGTCGTTGCCGTTGCCGAACCTCGATCCGTAATAGGCGAGCTTCGCATGCAGTCTGCCGCCGGTGTAGGAGGCGGAGGCGTCGACCTGATCGGTGACCCAGTCCACCGGCTCGACCAGCTGCGCCGAATTGGCGAAGAACGCGCCTGCCGTGCGTTTCACGCCTTCCTTGGTCTGGTGGCTGAACTTGACCGAGTATTCCCAGTCGCTCGCCCCGAGCCTGGACCCGCCGAGCGCCAGCCGCTTGCGTTGGGTGCCGAGATCGACCTGCTGCAGCGACCCGGCCAGCGGCATCGCCCCGGTGGTCGCCGCCGGAAATCCGGCCGGCAGCCTCAGCGACGCGCCGCCGCTGCCGATGAAAGGCGTCTGCGCGCTGTCCGAAAGGTAGTGTGGTATTTCGTCGTACTTGAGTATCAGCTTGTACTTGCCCTGTCTGCCGCCTTCGGCATCGAGCGAGCGCGAATCCAGTCCGAGATCCGACGCGTTGATATTCCAGTAATACGCGCCGGCGCTGCGAAAACGCGTCGCGGCATCCCCGATGAAGAATACGCCCTGTTTGCCGAGGCCGTTGTATTCGCCGAATTTGGTCGATTTGTCCGAGACATTGCCGGCACCCAAGTCCACCGACCCGCTCCATCCCTGCTGGAGCGCGCAGCCCTCGCATTTCCACTGCGAGGTGTCGCCCGCGCCGGCGTCCGCCGCCGCCGCGGTGACAGGCAGCGCCGAAAGCATGCTGAGCAGAAGCAGTCGCTTTGATGTTTTCATGTTCTGGTCCTGTTCTTGTCCGGTCACCGGTACTGGCATCGTCTGTCCCCTCTGCAGCCGAAGTGGTCGGGAGCGCCGGCTAGCGCATCAGCTTGACTCCCGAGGGGTGATTCGACCCGTGCACCTGCGAATGACAATTCGTGCAGCTCCCTGCGAGCAGGAAGCCCGATGCGCCGGCGCTGCCGCCCGGCAATGCGGCTCCGGTACGCGCCACGGCGGGATGCCCCGACACCGTATGGCATTGCTGGCACAGCAACGGCGGGTTCCTCTTCAGCAATGTCCCGTAGACCGAGCCGTGCGGCGTGTGGCACAGCGTGCAGTCCTCGGCCGCCGGCGCATGCTCCCACAGGAACGGCCCGCGCTTTTCCGCGTGGCAGGTGAAGCAGGTCTGGTTCACGGTCGGTTTCACGAGCAATGCTTCGCTGTTCGACCCATGCGGGTTATGACACTCGCTGCAGGTTATCCGGCCGGAGCGCACCGGGTGCGTCGACGGCTTGGCGAAGTCCGCGCGTTGTTTCCTGTGGCAGGTGTAGCAGACCTCGGGTTGAGTCGCTGTCGCGAGCACAGGATCGCGCTCCGCGTGGAGCTTGTGGCAACTGGTGCAGGCGAGATCGTTGCTCGCATGAGTGCTGGCATGCCAGCCGGTGCGCGCGTTGCCCCGGTGGCACTCCAGGCAGAACTTGTTGCGCTCTTCGGGCGACAGGAAGGACGTCGGCTTGAAACTGTTTATCGCGTTCTTGTCGCCGCTGCCGGCGTGCTTGGCGCCCGGGCCGTGGCAGGTCTCGCACTGGAACTTTGCGAAGGGCGTGCGCGCGTCGGCGCGCTGGGCATGCTTGCTCTTGAAAATGGGAAAAATCGGATAAGCCCACGCCTCGGTGTGGCACATCAGGCAGGTGTCGGCGCCTTTTTCCGTGTATTCGGTGCCCAGGGCAGGGGGCGGCGGAGGCGGCTCCGCGGCGGCCGGGGCGGACTCCGCGCCCGCCGCGGCTGCGCTCAATGCGAGGCCCGACGCCAGCAGCAGCGCGGCAAATAATGCTTTCGTGATTTTCATCATTCGTTCGCCTTTACTTCACACCGTGGACCGTTTTGACGTCCAGAATCCGGCCGGCTCCGTGGCAGAAAGAGCAGTTTTCAGGAGCAGCATTGATCGTCGCCTGCGTCGCCGAGAACTTTGCGGCGTTGAACGCGTCCTGCATGTGCGTCTTCGCGGCCGCGTTATCGTGGCACGACGAGCACACCGCCGCGATGGGCGAAATTCGCAGGTTGTCGGCGGCATCGCTCGCCGAAGCGCCGGTGCTGATCGTCGTCCCCTGGATTCCGTTGGCCGTGGGGGCGTCCCAGGCACCCGTCAACTGGTACGACGTGCCGGCGTGGCAGGTCGTGCAGTCGTTCAGCTTGCCCGGGTAGATGACCCGGCGGTAGTCGTGGATGCTGCCGTCGGACCCGTATATCACGATGCCGTTGTCGCGCATCCCGCCATTGCTCTTCTGACCTGCATGGAGGGCATGGCTCATGATCTTGAAATCGATCGACTGCTCCAGCTTGCCATCGGTACCGCCGGTAAGTACCCCGGCTGCGTTCCTCGGCCGCTGGCTCGCGTCGGTCGCGTTCGGGTTGTGGCACACCCCGCACACGCCAGTTTCGTCGCTGCGGTCCTTGCCGGGCATGCTCACCACGCCATGGCACGCATTGCACTTGGCGGCGTCCACTACGACCCGCCGCGCCGCCACGCTGCCGGTGATCGCGTAATCCTTGAACACGCTCTTGACGGGGAGCCGATCGGTGAACGCCCCTGCGGTGGTGACATCGCCTGCAGGGTGCCCGTCCATCAGGACCCGCAGCGTGCCCGTTTGCGCGGCGGGAATGGCGACTGTCGAGGTGACCGTGTAGGTGCCCGCAGTAACGCCCGCCACGACCGCTGCATTGCCCAAGAGGTTGATGCTGACCGGCTGACCGAAATCTTGTCCACTGCCGTCATTGCCGAAGTCAGTCGAGTTCCATCCAAACTTGACGGTCAGGGTGCTCGCGGCGCCGGACGTGAACGCGGCAACGTTCTTGATGTCGTAGGGCCTGTCCGCATTGGTCGGATCGGTGACCGAGAACGTGATCACCGGCCTGCCGCCCGCCGTGGTCGGCGCGACGCTGACGATGTTGTACTTGAACTTCGCCGTCGCGGCCTTGAGTCTCGCGGGGAAGTTGTGCGCCACGACGATATCCTTCTTGTCCGTGTACCGCCCGGCCGCATGGCACAGCGCGCAGGCGCTGCTGTCGGTCATGACGCCGCCCTGGTGGGCACGCGTCTGATAAGGCTTGGCCGGATCGGGCCTGGCGCCGAAATAAACATCGTCATGACAGGAGCCGCAGGCCGCGATGTTCGGCTGCATCTTCCAGTTGTCGCCCTGCGCGGTCGCGTTCGCAGCCCCCGGCGTGCCGTCATGGCACTTGGCGCAGTTGCGCACGTCCTGCACGAAGTTGGTTTTCGTGAAATCGCGTCTGCCGATAATGTTGGGAAAGCCCGCCTTGACACTTGGCAGATCGGCGCCGATATGCATCTTGTGGCTCTGCACGTTGAAATCCAGGGACGTGTTGGGCGTCCCGGCAATCCACGATCCCGGATTGTGGCAGGTGACGCACAGCCTGGTGTCGACGCGGTTGGTGCCGTACATCATGACCTGGCCATGGCACTCGTTGCATTTGGCCGTCGCGAGGATATCGCGCGTGCTGGTGACGGCGGCGCCGGCCGGCACGAAGTCGTGCACCCCGCTTGCAGGCGGATAGGCGCTGTTGGCCTGCTCTATTGTGACGCGGTGAGTCAGGCCGGGCTGGTAGCTGATGTCGAGCGGCCTGCCGCCCGCGTCCGTGCACGGCGCGGGGCAGGGATTGGCTGCGGGATCCCGGATGTCGGTCGCAAAGGTGTAGATATAACTGCCGTTCCCCTGGTTGACCAGCGTGCCGAAGGCCAAACCGGCGGCGGCGCTCTCCTGGCTGCCCTGCACGCCGCCGTACGCGGCCGTGTTGATGTAGTTCTGCCAGGCGCTCGGCGCGCCGTTGGAGCCCGGTGCGAGCTTGGCAATGTTGAAGCGCAGATCCGCGCCAGTAAGGCCCGCCATGCCGACGCCGGCCTGGTTGGTGACGGTGAAAGCCACCACCGGCGGGCTGTCGATGCTCACGCTGGTGATACCAACCGTCAGTGCCGTGGACGCGGCCAACGCCGCCGTCGCCCCGGTGGAACCGCCCGTAATTGCGGACCCGGGCACCCCGGGGGATCCGGAGCCGCCGCCACCGCCCCCACACCCGGCCAGGGCCAGCGCAAGCACGCCCGCTGCCACGCCCAGAATAAAGCCGCGGCCCCTTCGGGCGGTCACGGCATGGAGCCTCGCTGCTGGAAGGGCGAAACCGACCCATCGATTCGACGATAAACGCGTGTCCATAACTACCCTGTTTTTTGAACGCAAACTGCTTCCGCGCATCAAGGACCGGCCCGGCCCCAAAAGGAATTGCGCACTCGCTGACCCGCCCGCCACCGCCGGTCATCGCCGGGTTGGCGCGTCAAAACCCCTGGCCTCTTTACCCCGACAATAAACTCTCTGGAATCCTAAGCCAGATCATGGCCTGTTGCAAATGCAACCGCAGGCCGTGCAGAGTTGTGTTTTGAGTTCAGCCGCCCCTGGCTTCCGGCCGGGCGCTGCCGGATCCTATTTCTGTCTTGCGACGACCCGGTGCTTGAGTTGGTCGTAGACCTCGATCGAGATGATATTGTTGGTGACCAGACGCGCCTTGGTTGGAAAGGGACGGCCTGCGATGATTTTGTCGGCCTCCGCCGCGCCGATGCCCGACAGTTTCATCAACTCGGCCTTGCGCGCGCTGTTGATATCGACCAGCTTCGCCGGGGCCGCTGCCTGTTTCTTCGCCGGCGCGGCGGGCTTCTGCGCGCTTGCGCCTTTTTCGGTGGCGCCGGCGCTGCCGGTGCTTGCGCCCGGGGTCTCGGGTTTCTTGTCGGCGGCAAGGGATTGGTTTGCGCACAGCAGCAGCGCCGCGGCGATCAGCGTGGTCTCGATAATGCGGTGACGCATGAAATATCTCCTGGAAGGTTTGGGCTGACTCAGTCTTGGGCGCGTCGCGCCAAAAAAACGACCCGGATGCGCTGACGCGTCCGGGTCGGCCATTCCGCTGCGCTGACGGGGCGCGGCACGCCGCGCCCCCGCCAGCCTTCTACTTGTTGTGCATTACCGTAACATCCACGATCTTGCCTGGACCGTGGCAAAACGCGCATTGCTCGGTCCCGGGCACGAGCGAGCTGCGGGCTCCCTTGATCGTAGCCGCCCCCGTAGACTTCATGTGCGACTGCACCACAGCCGAGTCATGGCAGGCGACGCAGGCCGCGGCAAACGGCGAGGTCACGATGTCGGTGGGGTTATTCGAGAGGCGCGACGCTTTCGCATTCGCCGGGGTCGCCGCAGCGGCAAACGCGGCGTTGATGCTCTCGTGGGTCGAGGGCAGCGCACCGGCAGGCACACTGCCGTAAGTGCCGCTGATATGGCAGGTTTCGCATTTGTTCAGATGCCCCGGGAAGTCCAACCGCGCAAAGTCCAGGAGCGTGATCGCGGCCGGAGTGCGATCGCGCACATCCAGGAACGGCGTGACGCGTGACCGCCCTGAATGGATGCCGTGGACCATATCCTTGAAGTGGTTGCTCGTCGCCGGGAAGGCTAGCGCGGCATTGGTCTTGGTCTTGTCGAAGTTCCAGTCGTTCAGGATCTTCGTGTCCGCGGCGTTGAACGTATACGCGCCCAAGGTGGCATCGTCAATTCCGCGGCCGCTGGTGGTGAAGCGCGGGTTGTGGCACATCACGCACACGAGCGTGGTCGTCTCCGGCGCGAGGACGCGCGAGCCGCCGTGCAGTTTGAGCCACTCGTGGCAGTTGGTGCACTTGGCCGCATCGACCACTTTGCGCCGCACTGCGTCGCCGGTGACTTCCTTGACCACCGACGGCGTATTGCGGGCCCCAGCCGGGGAAACCTGCGTAAAGCCGCTCTGCATGGCGACCGCGCGCATTTTCGCACCCACCGGGAAAATAGCCGAGTGGGTGCTCTTGATGGTCGCGGTGTAATAGCCGTCCGCATCGCGCGCCGACAAGGCCAGGCTCGTGGTTGCCGAATTCATGAAGCTCGCGAGCGTAACGCTGGTCGCCTGGGCGTCCTGCGTCTGCGCGGCAGCCTTGCCGGCGTTGTTGTAGTCGGCCGGGGCCGCGATGCCGTCCGTGGCCGTTGAATCCATGGCCCATG
>Ga0154717_1028_pt2 | contig 28772 bp, 26 predicted proteins | sample Rifle2008BG16ft_FD_105725 | JGI IMG/M metagenome (GOLD analysis project Ga0154717, IMG submission 105725) | Betaproteobacteria bacterium RBG_16_64_18
GGTGGCACCCGCTGCCAGATGGACGCCCCGTGCGCCAAGCGTTCCGCGCCTGCGCCAATCCGGCTGTCATGAGCGTAAGATGGACGTCACCCGCTGCACGCCCCATCACTCCGAGACGAGGTGGCGATGAACCGACTATGGGTTGGGCTGGGATCAGTTCTGGTTCTGATCGCGATCGGCGCCTATTTTTGGCTGCGGCCGGCGCCGCAGCAACTGCCGCCTCCGACCGCGGCAGTGTCACCACCGGTGGTCGCGCCGGTGGAGCCGGCGGTCAAACACCCCGTCCAAGCGCCGCCTGGCGCGACGGGACTACCGCCCTACGAGCAGGCCGACGATTTCGTCAAGGAGCGGATCACCGAGCTGCTCGGCGCCAAGACCGTCAAGAACTACATCCGGATCGATAACTTTGTGCGCCGCGTGGCGGCCACGGTGGACAATCTTTCGCGCTCGCTCGCGCCGCCGAGGATGTGGCCGGTCCGCCCGACGCCCGGGCGTTTCACCGTCGAGGTCGCGGATAACGGGAAGGTCATCGGCGCGAAGAACGCCGCTCGCTACGCGCCGTTCGTCGCGCTGGTCGAATCGGTGGACAGCGCACGCGCGGTTGCACTGTACCAGCTGCTCTACCCGCTGTTCCAGCGCGCCTACGAGCACCTCGGCTACCCGGGAAAGCATTTCAACGACCGCCTGGTCGCGGTGATCGACCTTCTGCTCGAAACGCCCGAACCGCCCGGCCCGCTGAAAGTCGATCTGCCGGAAATCGAGGGCCCGCTCAAGCCGACGCGCCCCTGGGTGCTCTACCGCTTCTCCGACCCCGATCTGGAGGGCCTGTCGAGCGGGCAGAAGATCCTGCTGCGCGTGGGGCGTGAGAGCGAGAAACGGCTGAAGGCGAAGCTCGCTGAGATTCGCAAGCTGATTGCCGCAGAGAAAGTGAGTCGCTGAGACTTGCTGCTCTTGCGGAAATCCAGTCGATCATCGTCGAACGCAAAGACCGCCAAATCGGAAGCTAAAGCCTTGAATATCGGATTCGGTCTTGCGCTCGACTTCTGGAGCGCTGAAAAGCCCTTGAGCCGGCATCTCGACGACTGCGTCGAGTTGCTCAAGCGGGCCGAAGGCTATGGGTTCAATTCGGTGTGGGCGGGCGAAAACCGGGCGCGGCGGCCCGCCCCGGGGCATACCCCGGCACCTTTGATGGTGCTGGCCGCCCTGGCCAACCGAACATCCTTGCGGATTGGGTCCGGTGTCACGCTGCTGACCCTGTGGCACCCGCTGCGCCTGGCTTACGACGGCGCCATACTGGATCACCTTTCCGATGGCCGCTTTACGCTGGGTATCGGCGTCGGCGCGCCACCGGTGATGGAACGCTTTGGCGTGCCTCCCGCCGAAGCCGGCTCGCGCATGGACGACGGCCTCGCGCTGTTGAAGGCCTTTTGGTCAGGTGCCGATCATTATCACGGCAGGCATTTTCACGTCGATGGTGCTGTGGTGCCAGGTCCGGTACAGCCGGGGGGACCCCCGATATGGGTGGGCGGCACCGTCGAGCGCTCCGTGCGCCGTGCCGTCGAACTGGGTGATGCATGGTACGGCGCCACCCAGTATCACTTCGAAGTGATCAAGCGCCAGGCGCGCCGCTACCGCGAGCTGCTGGCAGCGCGGGGCACCGATCCCGTCGCGGCGACCGTTGCCGTGAATCGCACCACGTTTCTGGCTACCAGCGACGACGAAGCTCGGCGTCAAGGGAAACCCTTTGTGAAGCAGGTACTCGATTTCTATGCCCGCTTCGGCGCGGTCACTGACGCCGAGGGCAACGCGCTCGACCGCAACACCGACCTGTTTGAGCAGGTGGGTGACGAGATCTACTTTGCCGGAAGCCCGGCAAGCTGCATCCATAGCATGCAGCGCTATGTCGATGCCGGTGTCACGCAGTTCAACCTTCGGGTCAGCATGGGTGACATGCCCGCCGCCTTCGTGCAGCGCACCGTGAAGCTGCTTGGGGAGCAAGTGCTGCCGAATTTTCGCTGAAGACGCTGCTGACGGGGCTTGTTACGCCTCATGGTGCGGCGTGGCGGCAATACCAATCCTGATGGCCTGATCAGTCTTCTGCGGGACTGGTTCACCGTCCTGCAGTCCGACTTGACGCAGCGGGAATCAGCGGGCCGGATGAGCTCGCCTCGCGGAACAGCTGCCGACACTCCATGCCGGCAGCACCCGTTCTTGCGTGCAAAGAAGGGCACGCCTAAGCATGCCCTTCCCTGAACAGCGCTAGGTCGTCATCAGCCGCGGCAGGAGCCCGGCAGGTATTTCGACGGCATCGGGTTGCTCGCCCCCGGACCGCACTTCCACGCGAATATCGAAGCGCCGCCAATCATGGTAGTGGCCATCGTGGTCGTAGCATCCTTGTACGGCGTCAGCTGTATGGTCTGCGCGTCGATGGCGGTATTGTTGAAGCCCGTCGCAACGACCGTGACCACACCGTTGTCGTCCGTTGAGACAGACGCAACATACTTGGACGTGGCCGAAGCGCTTTCACAGCCCCAGTTGTTCGCCGTCGGTGCCGTACCCGAACCCGACTGGTACACTTCGGTGATGGTGGTGCGGCAGGCGCTTGCGGCGAGAACGACTTCCGACATCTTGGCGCGAATCGTGTAGTCCTGATACGCAGGCAGCGCAACCGCGGCCAGAATGCCGATGATCGCGACCACGATCATCAGTTCGATCAGCGTAAAGCCTCGTTGTATCGCTTTCATATGATCTCCTTGGATCTGCCTGAAATTCGGCGCGACGCGCGCCGGCACCGCCCAGACATGCAAGGTATATGCCATTTGCGGAAACAACGTCAAAATTTTGTTTCATAACGATATTATTTTGTACGCCCGGCCAGCCGCCACCTCGACGGCACAAAATCCGTCCCAATGTGACGCGCTGCGCCAGCGCGAGGACGCCCGCAGGCGAGCCTCCTTTGCTCGATGGAGCGGCCTAGAACTGGTACCTGCGCAGCCCGCCGTCCACCGGGATCACCGCGCCGGTGATGTAGCGCGCACGCGGCGATGCGAGAAAGCAGACGAGGTTCGCCATGTCCTCCGGCTGGCCGTATTCGCCCACCGGTATCTCGTGCTCGGACTGCCACTGCCGGTATTCGGGCGTGTAGTTGCGCAGGATCTGCTCGCTCAGGATGCGCCCGGGGGGAACCGAGTTCACGGTGATGCCGTATTTCCCGACCTCGCGCGACAGCCCCTTCGCCCAGGAGTGCATCGCCGCCTTGGCGCAGAAGGCGCCGTTGATCCCTTCGGGTTCCGATTTGCCGGTGATGCTGACGATCCGTCCCCACTTGCGCGCGATCATCTGGTCGAGCAGCCGGTGCGTCAGCTGGCGCTGGCGGGTGAAGTTGAGGGTGAGCGCTTCGTTCCACTGCTCTTCGGTCGCGTTGAGGTCGAACTTGCGGCTGCCGCCGGCGTTGTTGACCAGGATGTCCACCGTACCCAGGGCGTCGAGCGCGGCCTTTGCGATGCCGGCCGGGGCGTCCTCGCGCATCAGGTCCCACTCGATGACCGCGGGTCTCGCGCCGCCCCGGCCGGCGATTTCCCCGGCGAGTTGATCGAGCAGCGCCTTGCGCCGGGCGACGATCGCAAGCCGGACGCCCTCGGAGGCGAGCGCGAGCGCGATGCTGCGGCCGATGCCGGTGGAGGCGCCGGTCACCAGTCCGGTCTTGCCAGCGATTCCTAGATCCATTTCCGGGCTCCTTGTGCAAGCAGCCGCGAATTATACGCGGCCGCTGGATGGGCCTGAGGCGGCGCGGCGGGAACCAAGCGGCTTGGCCGGCTTTGCCTTATTCCATCTCCCGTTTTCGGGCGCTTGCAGACTTCGCAACCACCCGAAAACGGGAGACTGATGAAAGACCGATTGGGCAACAGTGCTGGCTACACTTGCGCACGCATCTTGCGGCACCCTGTATAAACTAGCGCCATGGCCTCCATCGTCCTCGCCACCCTGAACGCGCGTTACGTGCATGCATCGCTCGGGCTGCGCTATCTGCTCGCCAATCTTGGCGAGCTGCAATCCGCAGCGCGCATCGCCGAATTCGTGCTCGGCGCACGGCCGATCGACATGGTCGAGGCGCTGCTGAAGGACTCCCCGCGCATCGTCGGGTTCGGCGTCTACATCTGGAACGTCGAGGACACCACGCGCGTCGTCGCCATGCTCAAGCAGGTCGCCCCCGGCGTCGTCGTGATCGTGGGCGGGCCCGAGGTGAGCCACGAAGCGGGCGAGCAGCGCATCTGCGCTCTTGCGGACTACGTGATCACCGGCCCCGGGGACGCAAGCTTCGCGAAACTCTGCGCGCAGGTGCTCTCGGGCAGGCAGCCGCCGCAAAGGGTGGTGGCGGGGGAACAGACCCCGCTGGACAGCCTCGCGCTGCCATACCGCTTTTACTCGGACGAGGACGTTGCCCGGCGGTTCCTGTATGTCGAGGCCTCGCGGGGCTGTCCGTTCAAGTGCGAGTTCTGCCTGTCCTCGCTGGACAAGACGGCGTGGTCCTTCGACCTGGACCGGTTCCTGGGCGAGATCCAGTCGCTCCTCGAACGCGGCGCGCGGCACTTGCGGTTCGTCGATCGCACCTTCAACCTGAACCTGAAGGCGAGCCTGCGCATACTCGAGTTCTTCCTCGTGCGCATGGACGAGCGGCTGTTCGTGCATTTCGAGCTCATACCGGACCGGCTTCCGGAGCAGCTGCGGGAGGCGATCGCGCGCTTTCCGGCGGGGTGCCTGCATCTGGAAATCGGCATCCAGACGTTCAACCAGGAGGTCCAGGCGCTGATTTCCCGCAGGCAGGACAACGCGAAGGCCGCGGAGAACTTCGCCTGGCTGCGCGAGCACTCGCACGCGCTCATCCACGCCGACCTGATCGCGGGGCTTCCCGGGGAGGACCTCGCAAGCTTCGGGCGCGGCTTCGACCGGCTCTGCGCGATGCGCCCGCACGAGATCCAGGTCGGCATACTGAAACGCCTGCGCGGCACGCCGATCGCGCGCCACAGCGAGGCGTTCGGGATGCGCTACAACCCGGATCCGCCGTACAACGTGCTGGCGACCGACCGCATCGGCTTCGCCGACATGCAGCGGATCGCGCGCTTTGCGCGCTACTGGGAATTGGTGGGCAACGCGGGGCGCTTCCGGCGCACGCTGCCCCTGCTCCTGGGCGGGCATCCGGCGGACCCGGCGGCCGTGTCCGCGCCCGACGCGTCTGCATTCGGGCAGTTCATGCACTTTTCCGACTGGTTGTTCCGGACCACGCAGAAGACGCACGAGATTGCGCTCGAGCGGCTGTACGACGCGGTGTTCCGGTTTCTGCTCGAAGAGCGCGCGATCGCACGCGAGGCCGCGATCCAGGCCGTGCTCGCCGACTTCGAGACGAGCGGCGCGAAGGGCCGGCTTTCGTTCATGCAGACCGGGACGAACGGGAGCGGCGCGAAAGCGGCTGCCGCGGAGCACCGGGGGCGCATGCGCCAGGCGCGGCACTCGGTCCCGCGTCCGTAGCGCGGCATTCGCGCGCCGGCGACGCTCGGCGGGCAGATCGGCCATGGTCCACGAATGGTACTGTTTTCAATACCATAATAGTCAGATATATCACGCCATTCGTGGTGATGGATTAACAAATGTCACAAATTGATGGGGTCCGGCCGCGCGGCCGGCAAAGGCTGCGCCGCCTGCCACAACCGCGTGTCCGTTGTTCAATGATACGAATTCACGCTGCCGACCCCGGCCGGCCATTCAGGCGTAGACTTCGGACCCGATCGGTCCCGGATGGCAGGAAACCGAGTCCGGCGCCGACCCATTTGCGGTTGCGCTATACACCGAGGACTGTGAATTCTGGGTGCCGGCCTGGAAGGGCGAGCACCAGATCACCCAGAATCCGAAAAGCGAACTGTCCCTGATCTACTATGCCGGCCGCGCCGGCCTCGCGGACCGCGTCTGGCGCGTGCGCGACGGCCGCTCGGTCACCTCGGCCGTGCTGCCCCGCACGCACCACGCCATCACCAACGTGGCCCTCGCTCCCAATGGGGACACGGGCGGCGATAGCCCGCTTGCGGCCGGCGCTGTCGCGGTCGACTCCTACTGGACGGTGCACCAGTTTCTGGTGAAGGAGAGCGAGGTCGAGGTGTTTTTCGGCAGGTACCGGCACGTGCTGGTCCGGCGCGAAGGCGAACTGTTCATCCAAAGCAAGCTGACCATCCTGCTGAACGATTACCTGCCGGGCAAGATCGATTTCTACAGCCTTTGATGGGTCCGAACATGGGGGTGCCGTGCGGGCCGACCTGCGCATGCAGCCCGACTGCGGCAAGCCGAGCGGGGCCCACACCCTGAGGGCATCCTGAACGAGGGCATTGACGAAGCAGGCGACGTAACCCGCCCCGGCGTGATAGAGCGCCCGCCCGGGGGCAGGCGCAGCAGCAGTATCCACGCGTGAAATGTGGGTGTAAGCTTTTGCGCTTCCGTCATCGCCTATGGAGGAGTGCATGAAGACCAAGGAGATTCTGCACGTCAAGGTGGGAGGCGTTCTGCACACGATCGCGCCCGACAGCCTGTTGTCTCAGGCATTGGGCATCATGGTGGAGCAGGACATCGGCTCGCTGGTGGTGATGGAGCACGGCAAACTGGTCGGCATGCTGACCTTCCGCGAGGTGCTGAAGGCGGTTGACGCGAATAAAGGGGCGACCGGCGACCTGCGGGTAAAGGAGATGATGACCAGGGCCGAGGTGATCGGTCCGGACGCCGAGGTCGATGATCTGCGCCGCGTGATGCTGGAGAAGCATACGCGCTATATGCCGGTGGTGGAGGACGGCGCCGTGATCGGGGTGCTGTCGTTCCACGACGTGGCGAAAGCGGTGCTCGAGGAGCAGGCATTCGAGAACCGGATGCTGAAGGGCTACATCAGCGACTCGGTCGCCTAGACCGCATCGCGGCGGGCGATCTGCCGCCGCCGACCGGGTCGCGCCGGCTGGGCAGAGGCGAGCCTATGCTAAACTCGACGAGCGTTCCGCCAGGGTCTTTCGCTGAGGTTCCTTCATGTCTGGAAACACCTTCGGACTCCTGTACTGCGTCACTTCGTTCGGCGAGAGCCACGGGCCGTCCTATGGCGGCGTGGTCGACGGCTGTCCGCCGGGCCTCGAACTGTCGGAAGCCGACATACAGAAGGAGCTCGACCGCAGAAAACCCGGCACATCGCGCCACGTCACGCAGCGCCGGGAGTCCGACAGCATCGAGATTCTCTCCGGTGTATTCGAAGGCCGGACGACCGGAACATCGATCGGCTTTCTGATCCGCAACGAGGATGCGCGCAGCAAGGACTACGCCGCGATCGCCCAGAGCTTCCGTCCCGGTCATGCCGACTATACCTACTGGCAGAAGTACGGCATCCGCGACCATCGCGGCGGCGGGCGCGCCTCGGCGCGCGAGACCATGATCCGGGTCGCGGCCGGTGCCATCGCCAAGAAGTGGCTGCGCGAAAAGCACGGCGTTGAAGTGCGCGGTTACCTGTCACAGATGGGTCCGCACCGCATCGAGTTGAAGTCCTGGGACGCCGTCAGACAGAACCCGTTTTTCGTGCCCGACCCCGAAATCGTGCCCAGGCTCGAAGCCTACCTGGACGAACTTCGCGGCGCGGGGAACTCCTGCGGCGCAAAGGTGACGGTGATCGCCTCGGGCGTGCCGGTCGGATGGGGCGAGCCCGTCTACGGACGGCTCGACTCGGACATCGCCGGGGCGATGATGGGCATCAACGCGGTGAAGGGCGTGGAGATCGGCGCCGGATTCGCGAGCGTGGAACAGTTGGGCAACCAGCACGGCGATGAACTGACGCCCGACGGATTCCTGAGCAACAATGCGGGTGGCGTTCTCGGTGGCATCTCGACCGGCCAGGACGTGGTCGTCAACATCGCCCTGAAGCCCACGTCGTCGATCCGTATCCCGCGCCGTTCCATCAACACCCTCGGAGAGCCCGTGACCGTGCAGACGACGGGCCGCCACGATCCCTGCGTGGGCATCCGGGCGACGCCGATCGCCGAGGCGATGCTCGCCTGCGTGCTGATCGATCATGCGCTGCGGCACAGGGCGCAGTGCGCCGACGCGAGCACTGCTACGCCGAGGATTGCGGGCCGCGGGGGATAAGCGCGGGCCTGCCGCGGGGGCTACGAATGCAGCTTGCTCGGCCACACCTCATTGCACGGATCGACTACGCGCCGCGCGCGCTCGCCTTCGGCTATATATTTCTGGTTGTCGTGGCGCTGTCGGTCGAGAGGGGGGCGCTGACCTGGCCGACGCTGGCTTTGGGGATCGCCCAGTTTCTGGTCTACCCCCACCTCGCCTATCTGCACACCCGGATCGCCGCAAATTCAAAGCGGGCCGAACTCTCGAATCTGCTTCTCGATTCGCTCATGCTCGGCGCGTGGGCGGCGCAGGCGCATTTCGCGCTCTGGGTCGGCTGCGGGTTGCTGATCGGGGCCTGCATCAGCAACGCAGCCAACGGTGGAATCCGCAGATTGGGCGGCGCCATAGCGCTGTTTGCGGCGGGCGCGATCGGCTGGGGGGCATTTCTCGGCTTTCCGTTCCAGCCCGCTACCGGCCCGTACGTGTCCGGACTCTGCATCGGCGGCATCATCGGCTATGCGTCCTGGATCGGCATTCTTTCCCATGCGCAGAACCGGCGGCTGTTGCGCGCGCGCGATGCGGTGAGCAAGAGCGAAGAACAGTTCCGCTTCATCGCCGAGCACGCCGGGGACCTGGTGGTCGTGCTGGGCCCGCTCGAGCTGATTCGCTATGCAAGCCCCTCGCATGCGCGGTATTTCAAGCGCGATGCCTACCGGCCCGGGCAGCCCTGGTTCGATCTGGTCCATCCGGAGGACAGGGGCCATGCGCGGCACCTGCTCGACCGGATCGCCTTCGCCAGGACTCGGGAGCGCGTACCTCTGCGCATGCTTGCGGCAAGTGGTGCGTGCCCGGTCATGGAGTGCCAGGGCAATGCGGTATGGGACGACACGCGGAACGTGCAGATGTTGGTCCTCATTCTGCACGACGTCGATGCAAGGGTGCGTACCGATGTCGAACTGCAGCTTTCGCCGGGTTCGCCTGCTGCGCCGGGGGGAACGGGATCGGTCGGCGAGAGTGCGCCATGGGTGTGGCGCGGCTGATCCCCGCCCCGGACGATTGTAGAGTCGCTGAGCCCGCAGAGCCGGAACCAAACAGGTGTGCCTTGCTTTGACGCCTCTGCTCTCTCGATTTCGGACCGTTGCAAAGCGCAACGGTCCGAAATCGAGAGACGTATACAAAACCGAATTCTTCTCCAGGGTCGTCGACAGCAAATCCGTAAGTGACTAACCGGTCGCCTTGTCCGCATGCTCCCAGATCACGTCGCATTCGGCGGCTGCGGCGGCTTCGAGCATCTGAACCAGCGGATAGGCCCGAGTACGCAGTCTGACCCGCGTGGCATCGGGACCGTCCGCTTCATCGTCGTGCTTTTTCGGCCGGGACGGTTCCCGAATGCGGTCGCCCTCGGGGGAGTCGACCGCCTGCCTGAGCCGATGCAGCGCTTCGGGTATGTCTCGCGCCAGCACCGCACCGGGCACCGAGCCGCTCATGCCCATCAGGCGCAGCAGCACCACCGCGATGTCGCCGAACATCAAAACACCAGCCGAGGTCCTGCTGTGAAATCGAACGAGCATGGTGCGTTCTCCTTCCGGTCTACTTGCCGAACGCGTGAGCGTACAGCAGTCGCAGGTCGAGGTCGGCCTTCGCCTCGGCATCGCGGGGATAGCGATTCCACAATTCGGCCGCCTTGTTGCGCTGCCCCAGCGCGAGATAGCCGGTCATTCCCGCGGTGAGCAGGTACTGGCGGTTGTTGGCCGGCAGGTCGCTCGCCTCGCCGAGCAGCTGCTCGGCGAGCGCTGCCATCCGGGCCGCATCGCGCGAGGCGACCGCGCGGAACAGACCGATCCATGCCTTCTGCGCAGGGGCGAGCGCCGCGCCGCAGGGCCCCGTACCTATTCGGTCCCAAAGCCGGTCCCAAAGCGCGCGCGCCTCGATTGCGGAGAGATACGGGTTGATCGTGCGCGCCAGCTGATACAGCGAGTGAAACCAGATGTCGAACCGCCCGGGATCGCTGCAATCGGCCAGATGCCCGCGCATGATCTCGAGGTCTTTTTCCAGCTGCCGCGGAATGGCCTGAGGCTGCGGCGGCAAACCGGCGAGGAAGAAGTCGCGCGCGTAACGCGCGCGGCGGGTATTTTCCAGCCGGTCGAAGTATTCCTCGCCGTCCAGCGAGGGGGTATGTGTCGCCGGTTCGCTACGGCCTTCGAGCATCGCCACGGTCGGCACGCTGGACGTGCCGATGCCGGTGATATCGCCGGCCGACTGCTGCATGAAGCGGTAGCGCGCCGCGTGCAGGTCGAGGTAGGGCTGGTAGTCGGAATTGGCCGGCACGCCGTAGCTCGCGAAAAGCGGGGCAAGCGTCTTCTTGCCGCCGATTCGCCGTAGCTCGACGTCCCCCAGTGTCCGGATGTGCACGCGCGCGAGCTCCCGCGACACGCCGGGCATGGCGGTGATGTCGGCGAGCGGCCTGGCAAGCGTGCGTTCCTCGCCGGCGACGATCAGCAGGTCGCTGTTGGTCGAGGCGTAGATCGCATAGTCCGGGAAGTTCGCCCCGAGCGCCTGCATCACCGAGCCGACCAGCGAAACATCGATCTCGTAGAGCTGAAACCATTGCACCAGCACCCCGTCGGGTTTCAGGTAACGGCGCACGTGGCGGTAGAACTCAGCGCTGAACAGGCTCGAGACCCCGCTCACCCAGGGGTTGGAGGGCTCGGAGACGATGATGTCGTATAGACGATTTTGCGTCGAGAAATAGGTCTTGGCGTCGTCGAAGATGATATGGCTGCGGGGATCGGCGAAGGTGTTGGAGTTGACCGGCGCAAACAGGCGCGAGGCCTCGGCCATCGCGGGTTCGATCTCGATGGTGTCCACGGACTCGATCGCGGAACTCGCCAGCAGCGTGTGCGTGGACAGGCCCGTGCCCACCCCTATCACGGCCGCGTGCCGTGCATCGGGCTTGAAAGCCAGCGGCAGTGCGCCGGTGAGTACCATGGTGATCTCGTCGGAAACGCGCGCGCCCGGCTGCATGTTGATCGCGCCGTCGGACTTGCCGTTGGTGCGCAGACTGCGGCCTTCGGAGAAGTCCATCATGCTCACAGTCGCGGTCTTGCCGTCCTTGTGAAAAATGAGTTTTGCATCCTGTTCGGTGTAAAGGTCGCCGCGTCTGAACACGCCCGAGGCCATCTTGTAGTTGTCCAACTGCACCAGTGCGAGCACGGCGGCGAATGAGGCGAGCGCGAGCCCCGACGCTGCGAGAGGGAGCCGCCGGGACCCGTACGACGTGGGGGCACCGCAGGCGCGCCACAGCAGCACGAGCCCTAGCGCAACGTCGAGCGCCGCCCCGGCGGCCATCAGCCCCTTCAAGCCGAGCAGCGGCAGCCCGACGTGTGCGGCCGCGAACACGCCGACAATGGAACCCAGGGTGTTGGCGCCATAGACCGCGCCGATCGATTTCTCGCCGTGGCCCGAGGCGTACAGCGCATAGGTGAGCAGCGGCAGGGTCATGCCGGCGCAGAAGGTGGCCGGGAACATGATGGCAAGCGCCATGCCGTGGCTGGACGCGAGGAACAGGGTATAGCCCGAATCGGTCCGGGCCAGCGCTTTCATCACTGCCTGCATGAGTGGAAACATCTGCCCATACAGCGGCAGCGTGGCCAGCGCGGCAAGACCCATGGCCACCTGGACGATGCCCAGCAAGCGCGCCGTGTCGCGAACGCGGTCGATGCGGTTGCGCACCCAGTAGCCCCCGCATGCGAGCCCCAGGATGAAGGCCGAAAGCATCAGCTCGAACGAGTGCGTGGAACTGCCGAGCACCAGCGACAGCATCCGGATCCAGCCGATCTCGTAGACGAAGGAGGCGGCGCCTGTGAGCCCGGCGATGAGCAGGAACAGGCCGTAGGGCGCTATCGGAGCCGGCGCATGCGCATTCCGATGCGCATCGGCGTGGGCCGCCGGTGCAGCGCGTTCGTCCCGGCCCCGCGCCGCGAGCCATACGATCGCCGCCAGCGCGAGGTTGATCCAGCCCGCGGCCTGCATGGTGCCCGGAAGGCCGAGCGCCCCGATCATGAAGAACCCGCTCGCCAGCACGCCGATGACGGCACCGACGCTGTTGGTGAAATACAGCATTGCAATCGTATGCCCCGGGCCGGACGGGTAGCGGCGGATTAGCCCGGCGCTCATGAGCGGGAAGGTCATGCCGAGCAGAATCGATTGCGGCAGGATGAGCGCGCCGGCCAGCGTCCATTTGTACAACGCCGCGGCGCTTGCGTTGCCCAGCGCCGGCAGGACCCAGTTGTAGGCGGCCCCGGTTGCGGCCAGGTAGACATCGTGAAAGGCGAGCGCGGCCAGACCGATCACCCCTTCGGTCAGGGCGTAGCCGACCAGCAGGTTCTTCCAGCGCCCCGAATAGCGGCTGGCGATCCAGGCGCCGATGGCCATTGCGCCCATGAACAGGGCCAGCACCAGCGTCTGGGCGTAGGCTGCGTGACCGAGGAACAGCTTCAGGTAGTGGCTCCAAATGGACTCGTAGATGAGTCCGGCGAATCCGGAGACCGTGAACAGCGCGAAGTAGATGCCCCGCGGGATGGGTTTGACGTGCAAGTGGATGGATCTTCGTCGATTACGACTCAAATGTGGACAGCATTGGCGAAGATATAGGGTTTTCTTATGTCTCCCGTTTTAAAACGGGAGAGGGTTTACGGCAAAGCACACCGACTGCTATTTTCAGACCCTGCTCGAGTATCAAATCCAGGCGCGTGAGAAAAGCGAATGTTAGCATCGCCGCTGTCAACGGCATTGTTCCCCTCCATGCACGCGGTTCCCGCCTTCCGGCTCGGCGCTTTCTATTTCGCCTATTTCGCCTTCATCGGCGGATTCGCGCCCTACTTCAGCCTGTACCTTCAGTCCCTGGGCATGAGCGCGGTGGAGATCGGGACGCTGCTTTCGCTCATGCAACTCATGCGAATTTTCGCGCCCAACGTCTGGGCAGGGGCGGCAGACCGCTCAGGCGCGCGCATCGGATTGCTGCGCTTGGCACTGGCGGCTAGCGCGGTGGCGTGGTGCGGGGTTTTTTTCGCGCAGTCGTTCTGGGGCCTGTTCGCCGTGCTGGCGCTGCTCGCGTTCTTCAACAGCGCGGCCTACCCGCTTGGCGAGGCGCTGACCTTCGCGCACCTGCGCGACGATCTCGGGCGCTACGGACAGCTGCGGGTCTGGGGATCCGTCGGATTCATCGTCGCCGTGCTCGGGGTCGGCGAGATTCTCAATGCGCATCCGGTGCAGGTGCTCACCGGAATTCTACTCGCGCCGCTTGCCGCCTCGACGCTGTGCGCCTTTGCTCTTCGCGACAGCGAGGTCGGGCTGCGGCACGGATCGGACCAGTCGGTGTGGCCGATGTTGCGCCGGCCGCAGGTGGCAGCGCTGTTTGGCGCCTGTTTTCTGATGTCGGTCGCGCACGGGCCGCTATACACGTTCTACTCGATCCACCTGGCCGATGCCGGGTACGAAAAGTCCATGATCGGGGTGCTGTGGTCCCTGGGCGTGATCGCGGAGATTTTCGTATTCATGCTGATGCCCCGGCTGCTCGCACGCTTTTCGCCGGCATCGATCCTGGTCGCAAGCTTCGCCTGTGCCGTGGTGCGCTTCGCTGCGATCGGCTGGGGCGTGCAGTCGCTCGGCGTGCTTGCGCTCGCGCAACTTCTGCATGCGGCGAGCTTCGGTGCCTACCACGCGGCCGCTCTGGGTCTGGTGAACGAATGGTTCCGCGGCGGACAGCGCGCGCGCGGCCAGGCCATGTACGTGAGCCTGTCCTTCGGTGCCGGCGGGATGGTGGGCGGCATGGCGAGCGGACTTGCGTGGGAACCGCTCGGACCCGCGTGGACGTTTACCGCGGGCTCGGTCTGTGCGGCGCTGGGCTTGATCCTCGCCGCCGCCACTGCAAGGATGACGGCACCGCGTTGAGCGCTCGCCGGCGCGCGTTCCGGGCGTCAAGATTTGAGTTGTAAGAGACCAGACGACGATCAGCCGTGGCTAGCGTTTTTTCGGAGGCCACTGCCCGATTTCCTTGTAGAACCTCTCCGCCCCGGGGTGGTAGGGGACGACGTTCTCTTCGGTCATTGCGTCCGGGGCAAAACTCCTCATCGCCGGGGATGCAGCCACCAGCGTCGATTTGTTCTCATAGATCGCCTTGGTCGTCTTGTAGACCATGTCCGCAGACGCATGCGTGCTACTCACGAGGAAGGCGCTATACACCATCAGACGGGTGGGTGCGGTGATCCCGGTGAACGCGGGCAACGGCTTGAAGACCTGGGAGCGGGCGCCAGGGAACAGCTTGCGCATTGCCGCCACCGCCTCTGGCGAATCGCTCATCGGCAAGAAACGCATCCCGCCGCGCGAGGCGAGGGCGACGTTGACCTCCTTCGCCGTCGCGCAGGTGAAGCAGGACAGCGCCGCGTCCACCTTGCCATCGCCGAGCGCCTGCATCCCCTTGAACTGGTCGGACACGGGGAATCCGATCATCTCGGCATTGGACAGGCCGTCCGTTGCCAAGGTCGCATCCAGCACAAACTGCATCGTGCTCTGCGCCGTGAACCGGTTCGATATGCGCAGCCCTTTGAGATCCTTGATCGATTTCGCTGGCGAATCGTTGGGTACTGCGATGCCGTTCTGAATGTCGAACAAGACCCCCACCAGGCGCAGGTCGGGGTTCTTGCGGTCCTTGAAGTTATCCACACCCTCGTAGGCATTCACGACGTCGACCGCGTTCAACAGACCGAAGTCGACCTGTCCGCGGTTGACCAGCGGTGTATATGAAGAGGAGCCGGAGAGGGGCTGGACCCGAGCAGCCAGACCGGCTTTCTGCTGCATAACGCCGGCGACCGCGGCCCCGACCGAATAATAGAGCGAGCCCTGCGGATTGGTTGCGATCCCGATCACCTGGGCGTTTGCCAGCGTCGCCGCGCACGAGAGGATGGTCGCGCCAATTACGGATCTAAACGAAGTCATAGCGATTTTCCCTTGAATTTGACTTACGGAAGCTTTCATACTGCACCAAGCCGATCCAATGCCTAAGCCGGACAAGCCGGTTCCGGCCCGCTGGATTTTGCTTTTCATCATCTCCCGACTTTGGGAAGTTAGAAGTTCCAACTTCCCAAAGTCGGGAGACCAATAGAAACCCAAAAATCTTCGCCAGATCTGTCAGCACTCGAGTCGTATGAGATTCTAGCGTGTTTGCAACAGCACGGCCATGGAAACAGGTAGCGCCTTCGTGGTGTGGACCCGCAGCGATCTTGCGGATATCCTGTGCGAGCAGTTTGAGCGCACGGCGGGCAACGACAACTGGCTGCCCGAAACGGGCCCGATCTGCGCAGTACGGGGCTTGATTCCTGCTGTTGCGGTGCTTGCACAGGCGATGGAGCGGCGATGATGAGGCGCAACGGGCTGTCGGTTATAGGTATCGCGATGGTCGCGGCGGCGACGCTCGCGGCCTGCCAGACCGTGCCCCTCACCGGACGCAGCCAGCTGCAGCTTCTGGGCGAGCGCCAGGAGGTGCAGTTGGGTCTCTCGGCCTACCGGGATACGCTGAAGACTGAGAAGATCTCGGCCGACCCGCGGCTGAATGATCAGGTGCAGCGCGTCGGACGCCGCATTGCCGAGGCGACCGGCAAGGGCGACTACCAGTGGGAATTCAAGGTCCTCGAGAATGACAAGACGGTGAACGCGTTCTGCCTGCCCGGAGGCAAGGTGGCCGTGTACACGGGCATCCTCCCGCTTACGCACGACGATGCGGGGCTGGCTGCAGTGATGGGACACGAGGTCGCGCACGCCATCGCGCGCCACGGGGGAGAGCGCCTGTCGCAGCAGCTCGCCGTCGAGGGACTCATGGCCGCAGCAGCGGTCGGGCTCGCCGAGGGCGATTCACGAAAGGCCAAGCTGTACGCCGGGCTGCTGGGTGCCGGCGCGGCCGTCGGCGTTCTGCTGCCGTACTCGCGACTGCAGGAATCGGAGGCCGACCGCCTCGGGCTCATCTTCATGGCCAAGGCGGGGTATGACCCGCGCGCGGCGGTCGATTTCTGGCGCCGCATGGCCGATGCGGGCAAGGGCAAGGCGAAGCCGCCCGAATTCCTGTCGACGCATCCGGCCGACGACACGCGTATTCGGCAGATCGAGAAGTGGCTGCCCGAGGCGCTTTCGTACTACAGGCCGCGCTGAAACCTCCGCCGGCGTCCCGTTCGCCGAGACGGGCGAGGCACCGGAGGGTTCCGGTATAATCTGATGTTTTCGCGATTGACTTCCGCATGACGCCGCAAACCCTCTACGACAAGCTCCGGGACAGCCACGCGGCGGCGGCAATCGCCGGGCATTTCGTCGATGTGCCGCAGCGGTGCTGAAGGAGATCGGTATGAAAAAATTATTGTTCCTGACTTTGGTCGTGCTGTTCACCTCCGGATGCAACACGCTCCAGGGCGTCGGCAAGGACCTCAAGCAGGGCGGTGAGGCCCTCGAGCGTGCCGGATCGAAGAAATAGCGACGCCGTTGTTGCGGCGCTGTGAGATTTATCACTCAAGTATGGACAGATCTGGCGAAGAATCGGGGTTGGTACAGGTCTGTCGATAATCGAGCGGATCCGTTTCGTGATTCCGGCCATGCCGGCTTGGGAATGTGACATTCAACGGTGATGAAAATGCGACGAGTTGGAATAGTGGGATGGCGGGGCATGGTGGGCTCGGTGCTCATGCAGCGGATGCGCGAAGAGCACGATTTCGATGCTATCGAGCCGGTGTTTTTCTCCACCTCGCTGGCCGGGGGTCGCGGGCCCGACATCGGCAGGCCGGTTCCACCGGTCGCCGACGCGCACTCGATCGAGGCGCTCAGCGCGAACGAGATCATCATCTCCTGCCAGGGCGGAGATTACACCAACGAGATCTTCCCGAAACTTCGCTCGGCGGGCTGGGGCGGGTACTGGATCGATGCGGCTTCGGCGCTGCGCATGAAGGACGACGCCGTGATCATTCTCGATCCGGTCAACATGGACGTCATCAAGCGCGCGCTCTCAGGCGGCGTGCGCAACTACGTCGGCGGCAACTGCACCATCAGCCTCATGCTGATGGGCATGCACGGCCTTTTCAAGGCCGGCTTGGTCGAGTGGATGAGCGCGATGACCTATCAGGCGGCATCGGGTGCGGGTGCGGAGAATATGCGCGAACTGGTAAAGCAAATGGGTTTTGCGCATCACGCAGCGGAAGATCTGCTTGCGGACCCGGCCGGCGCAATTCTGGAGATCGATCGCACGGTGGCCGATGCTCTTCGCAGCGACAGTCTGCCGACGAAGCACTTCGGTGTTCCGCTCGCCGGCAGCCTGATCCCCTGGATCGACAAGGACATGGGAAACGGGCAGAGCCGCGAGGAATGGAAGGGGCAGGCCGAGGGCAACAAGATCCTTGGCAGGGAGAAGAACCCGATTCCCATAGACGGCCTGTGCGTTCGGGTCGGTGCGATGCGCTGCCACAGCCAGGCGCTCACGATCAAGCTCACCCGCGATGTGCCTCTGGATGAGATCGAGGGCATGCTCGCGGAGGCAAACCCGTGGGCGAAGGTGGTGGCGAACCAGCGCGAGGCCACGCTTGCCGAACTCACTCCGGCCAAGGTGACAGGTTCGCTGTCGGTTCCGGTGGGGCGCCTGCGCAAGCTGTCGATGGGGGGGCAGTACCTCGCTGCGTTTACCGTAGGGGACCAACTGCTCTGGGGTGCGGCCGAGCCGTTGCGCCGCATGCTGAGAATCCTGCTCGAGGAGCGGATCGGCGCGCGTGCAACCGGGTCGGCTGCGGGTTCAACGGCGACGGTCTGATGCGCGCGCTGAACGAAGAGAACCAGCTTGGTCGCCGATTTGTGAAGAATTTCCGCAGCAAAAGACCGACTTAGTAGCGTTTGCAAGAGGGAAAGTGAACTTGCATGCCTAACACCATGATGGTATGTTAGTTTGCTTCCACCAAACCTCGAGGGTGGCCGAGTGGGCAAGTACACATTCGAATTGAAGGCACTGGTGCTCGCGGTCCTGCTCCTGCCTTCGCTGGCGTGGGCGGCCGGCCTGGGCAAACTGTCCGTGTTTTCCGCGCTTGGACAGCCTCTCAGGGCGGAAATCGAGGTCTCCTCGCTCGAGTCCGATGAAGCGATCTCCCTGACTGCGCGGCTTGCAGCCGCCGAGGCCTACCGCGAGGCCAACATCGAGCGTCAAGCTGCGGCGATGTCGATCCGTTTCATTGTTGACAAGCGTCCGAACGGCCAGCACGTTGTGTTGATGACCACGGTCGAGCCGATGAACGAACCCTTCCTCGATCTGCTGGTCGAGTTGAGCTGGGCCAACGGGCGGTTCGTGCGCGAATACACTTTCCTGCTGGACCCGGTCGAATACAAGGCGCCTGTCGTGGCCGTGCCTGCCGCCACGCCGCCCGTCGTCGTCCCGGCGGTGCCGGTGGCGCCGGTGGCGCAGCCGGCACCGGCCCCCGCAGCGACTGAACCCGCGGTGCGCGCTCCCCCCGCGGTCACCGAGCGCCCGCTCGCGCCGCCTGCTGCGCCGGCGAAGCCAGCTGTGACAGCGAAGCCGGCTGCGACCTATGAGGTGAAGCGCGGCGACACGCTGACGAAAATCGCCAACCAGAACAAGTTCGAGGGTGTGAGCGTGCAGCAGATGCTGGTCGCGCTCTATCGCGGCAACCAGGATGTGTTCGACGGCGGCAACATGAGTCGTTTGCGGGCCGGGAAGATACTCAACATCCCTGAGCGCGAGGCCGCCGCAGGTGTCTCGCAGGAAGACGCGCTGCGCATTGTCGCGGCGCAGAACGCCAGTTACGACGAGTACCGACGCCAGATCGGCGCGGCAGTCGCCCAGGCTCCCGAGCGCGCGGCGGGGGGACGTCAGGCGTCGGGCCGGATCGGCGCCCCGCGCGAGGCGGCACCGCCGCCTCCGGAAGCGGCGAAGGATCAGTTGCGTCTGTCGAAGGCCCGGGACGCGAAAGCGGCAGGACGCGCGGGCGCTGCGGCGCGCGCCGACGACCTGGCGGCGAAGGAAAAGGCGCTCAAGGAAGCCAACGAGCGCATCGCGATGCTGGAAAAGAACGTCCAGGACTTGCAGAAGCTGGCGCAGTTGAAAAGCGAGGTCGGTGCGCAGATGCAGCAGGCGGCCAAGGGCGCGCCCGCAAAGGCTGCCCCAGAACCCGCAGCCAAAGCGGCTGCGATGCCCGACGCAGCGAAGGCTGCGCCTCCCGCGCCAAAGGTCCCGGAACCGGCCAAGGCAGCGCCCGTCCCGGCACCGGCCAAGGAGGAAGCCAAAGCTGCCGAACCGGCGGCGCAAGCGCCGAAGGCGCCCCCAGCGGCGGCACCCAAAGCGGCACCGAAGCCGGTACCGGCTCCACCCGAGCCCAGTTTCATCGACGAATTGCTCGACAACCCGATGGCGCTCGGCGGAGCGGGCGGTGTAGTCATCCTGTTGGCCGCTTACGCCGTCTACGCATGGCGCACGAAGCGCAAGTCCCAGTTCGAGAGCAGCATGATGGGCGCCGCCTCGCAGGCGTCCCCGTCCGTGTTCGGCGCATCCGGCGGGCAGCAGATCGATACCGGCGGCGCTGCCTTCCAGAGCGACTTTAGCCAGGGAGGCATCGGCAAGATCGACACCGAGGAGATCGATCCGATCGCCGAGGCCGACGTCTATATGGCCTATGGTCGGGATACGCAGGCCGAGGAGATTCTCAAAGATGCAATCGCCAAGGATTCCTCGCGGCATGAGATTCGCGCCAAGTTGCTGGAGGTCTATGCCAACCGCAAGGACCTCAAGGCCTTCGAGACGACCGCGAGCGAGCTCTATGCCGCGACCAGTGGTCAGGGCCCGGAATGGGAGAAGGCGCTCGGCCTCGGACTGTCAATCGATCCGCACAACCCGCTCTACGGCGGTGCGCCGGCCGCCGCTGTAGAGGACACTCAGGTGCTGACCCAGGAAGAACTCGCTGCCGTGGCGCCGGTCGCGACGGACGCGGCGGGCGAATCCCCGGCGCAGGCCGCGCCGCGGCTCGATTTCGACCTCGACCTGGGAGAGGCGCCGGAGCAGGCCACCGTAAAGTTCGATATTCCTCCCATTGCCACGGTGACTCCAGCCGCCGAATCGCCGACCACGCTCGACTTCGATTTGGGATTAGGCGACGAGCAGGCGGGCGAGCCGGAGAAGGGACAGGCCGCCCCCGGCGTAACGCTCACTGCGGAGGCGCCGAAGTCCGAAGCTGCGGCACCGGAGGCCGATAGCGATAGCGGCCTTTCGATCGACTTCGATCTGGGCTCGACTGAGGCCGCAGCGCCCGCGCCTGCCGCCGAACCCGCAGCAGCGGCGGATATGGGCATTACGATGGACTTCGATCTGGGCGCGCCCAGTGAAGAAGAAGCGAAGCCGGCCGAAGAACAACTGCTGGAACTCGATCTGTCAGCGATCAGCCTCGATCTGGGGGCCCCGCCTGAGGCAGCACCGGAAACGGGGGCGGCAGTACCTGTCCCCGATGCGCACTGGCAGGAAGTGGCTACGAAGCTCGACCTTGCCAAGGCGTACGACGAGATGGGCGACAAGGACGGCGCGCGAGAACTCCTGAACGAGGTGGCCAAAGAGGGTGACGCCGCTCAGAAACAGCAGGCGAAGACCATGCTCGAAGCGCTTGGTTGAGCGCCAGGCCGTTGCATCCGAAATCGGCGCCACCGGCGCCGATTCTTGTCTCCGGTGCACGCGCTGCGCGCCTACGAGCGCAAGCGCGACCTGCAACCCGACGCGCACGCGTTGTATCTTCCCGGAACCATGAGTGGCAGCAATGCGCATCGCGATCGGCATCGCTTATGACGGCACCGCGTTCGACGGCTGGCAGTCGCAGCCATCGGGCAATACTGTCCAGGATCATCTGGAGCGGGCGCTGTCGGTGATCGCGGACAACGCGATCCGCATCAGCGGGGCGGGGCGCACCGACGCGGGCGTGCACGCCTGCGCGCAGGTCGCGCATTTCGATACCGACGCGGTGCGTCCGGACTTGGCATGGGTGCGCGGGGTGAACGCCGCGTTGCCGCCCGCGATTGCGGTGCAGTGGTCGGCACCGGTGCAAGATGAGTTCCATGCGCGCTACTCGGCGCGGGCCCGCAGCTATCGCTACGTGCTCTACTGCCACCCGGTGCGCCCTTCGCTGCTGGCGGGCAGGGTCGGATGGTTCCATGGTGCGCTCGACCTGGAGGCGATGCGGCGCGCAGCCGCGATGCTCGCCGGGGAGCATGACTTCTCTGCGTTTCGTTCTTCCGAGTGCCAGGCGAAGAACCCGGTGCGGGTGATGGAGCACGCTGCGGTGGCGCGTCGCGGACCGTACGTGTACTTCGATTTCACCGCCAACGCATTCCTGCACCACATGGTTCGCAACATGGTCGGGTGCCTGCTCTACGTGGGCAACGCCAGGCATCCGCCGGAGTGGGTTGGGCAGGTGATGCAGGGCCGCGACCGGCGCCTCGCCGCGCCGACCGTCGCGGCCGCAGGCCTGTATCTCACCGACGTGCGCTACGATGCGCAATGGCAGCTCCCCGCGTTCGCACGTATGATGCCGCTCGGCCCGGTGGAGGATGAAGCGTGAGGACGCGTGTCAAGGTGTGCGGGATCACGCGTGAACCGGACGCGGTGTCGGCGGCGCAGCTGGGCGCCGACGCAATCGGGTTCATTTTCTGGCGTCCGAGCCCGCGCTATATCGAGCCGGAGCTCGCAGGGGCGATCGCGGCCGCGCTGCCGGCTCTGGTCACGGCAGTCTGCGTATTCGTCGATCCGACGCCCGGTGAAGTGGAGGCGGTGCTGGAACGCCTGCCCGCGGCCACGCTGCAGTTCCACGGCGAGGAATCCCCTGATTTCTGTGCGCGCTTCGCCCGCCCCTATATCAAGGCCGCCCGCATGAAGCCGGGACTGGATTTGATAGAATACTTCGCTTCGCATGCCGCGGCTTCGGCATGGCTCATCGACGCGTTCGACGAGCGCACCTACGGCGGCACCGGCGCCCCCTTCGACTGGAATCTGCTGCCGGGCGCACTGGCCAGGCCGTGGATTCTTTCCGGCGGCCTCGGCGCGGAAAACGTGACCGAGGCCATACGGCGACTGCGGCCCTGGGGCGTGGACGTATCGAGCGGGGTGGAATCGGCAAAGGGCATCAAGGACGCGCAACAGATCGCGGCCTTCATTTCAGGAGTCAGGAATGCAGATGGCTGACCTCCCGGACGACAGGGGGCATTTCGGTCCTTACGGCGGCGTGTTCGTCGCCGAGACGCTGGTGCACGCGATCGCCGAACTGCGCGCCGTGTATGAAAGCTGCCGCGCGGACCCGGCTTTCATTGCGGAGTTCGAATACGACCTCAGGCATTACGTGGGTCGCCCGAGCCCCGTCTATCACGCCAAGCGCTGGTCGTCGCTGCTCGGCGGGGCGCAGATCTACCTGAAACGCGAGGACCTCAACCATACGGGGGCGCACAAGATCAACAACACCGTGGGCCAGGCGCTCCTCGCCCGGCGCATGGGCAAGCCGCGTGTGATCGCGGAGACGGGCGCGGGGCAGCACGGCGTGGCCGCAGCGACGGTCGCCGCGCGTTACGGTATGGAATGCGTGGTCTACATGGGCTCGGAGGACACCAAGCGCCAGGCGGCCAACGTCTACCGCATGAAGCTGCTGGGCGCGACCGTCGTGCCGGTGGAATCCGGTTCGAAAACGCTGAAGGACGCGCTCAACGAGGCGATGCGCGACTGGGTCACGAACGTCGGAAACACGTTCTACATCATCGGCACCGTCGCCGGGCCGCACCCGTATCCGATGATGGTCCGCGATTTTCAGTCCGTCATCGGACGCGAATGCCTGCGGCAAATGCCCGAGCTCGCGGGGCGGCAGCCGGACGCGGTCATCGCCTGCGTCGGCGGTGGCTCGAACGCCATGGGGATCTTCTATCCCTACATCCCGCACGCGTCGGTGCGCCTGATCGGCGTCGAGGCGGGGGGCCTGGGGCTGTCGAGCGGCAGGCATGCGGCATCGCTGGTTGCAGGCAGGCCCGGCGTGCTGCACGGCAACCGGACCTATCTGCTGCAGGATGAGCACGGGCAGATCATCGAGACGCATTCCATTTCGGCAGGGCTGGATTACCCCGGTGTCGGTCCAGAGCATGCGTGGCTGAAGGACAGCGGGCGCGCCGAGTACGTCACCATAGACGACAGCGAGGCGCTTGCGGCGTTCCACGCGCTGTGCCGCAACGAGGGCATCATTCCGGCGCTCGAGCCGAGCCATGCGCTCGCGCATGCCGCAAAGATCGCGCCCACCATGCCGAAGGACGCCGTCCTGCTGGTCAACCTCTCGGGTCGCGGCGACAAGGACATGCACACGGTCGCCGAGAAATCCGGCATCCGGTTCTGATCTTGGATATCTCGCTGCACAACGAGGATTTCTTCGGCGGGGTCGGGCGCATCGCCGACGCGAGCGTGGACCTGGTCATCGCCGATCCGCCGTATGGACTGGGCAAGGACTACGGGAACGACTCGGACCGACGATACGGCGAGGATTACCTCGCGTTCAGCCGCCGCTGGATCGATGCCGTGCTGCCCAAGCTGAAGGCCAGCGGCAGCCTGTACGTGTTTCTCACCTGGCAGCATGCGCCCGAGGTCTTCAGCTACCTGAAGACCCGCATGTTGATGGTCAACGAGATCATCTGGGACCGGCGCGTGCCCAGCATGGGAGGCAGCACGCGCAGGTTTTCCTCGGTGCACGACAATATCGGTTTCTTCGCCGCGTCGCGCGACTATTACTTCGACCTGGACCGCATACGAATCCCGTATGATGCGCAGACCAAGAAGGCGCGTTCCCGCTCTATTTTCGTCGGCAAGAAATGGCTCGAAATCGGTTACAACCCGAAGGACGTATGGAGCGTGGCGCGGCTGCACCGGCAGGATGCCGAGCGCGAGGACCATCCGACGCAGAAGCCGCTGGCGATCATCGAGCGCATGCTGCTGGCCAGTTCACCGCCCGGCGGCCTGGTGCTCGACCCGTTCATGGGCAGCGGCACCGCGGCGGCGGCGGCGGCGGCGCATGGGCGCCGATTTGTCGGATTCGAGTTGAACGGCGACTATCTCGCGATTGCCAGGGAGCGGGTGGCGGCAGCACAACCCTCCCAGTCCAAAGCCGCCGGGAACGGGGGCAGTACCGTCGATGAATTTCGTCTCGTATGACGCAAGTATTGGAAACTTTGGTGATGAAGTTTTGGTTTCTTATGTCTCCCGTCTTCGGACAGTTGCAACTTCGCAACTGTCCGAAAACGGGAGATGAGGTAAGGCAAGACCCACTAGGCCGTTTTTTTGTTCCGGTTATGGGGGATTAGGTTGATCTGATGTCGCGCATCCAAGGCACCTTCGACAAACTGCGCCGGTCCGGCCGCAAGGCGCTCATTCCCTACATCACTGCGGGGGATCCCGATCCGGCGGCGACGGTGCCCATGATACGTGCGATGGTCGAGGCCGGCGCCGACATCGTCGAGCTCGGCGTGCCGTTCTCCGACCCGATGGCCGACGGTCCGGTGATCCAGCGCTCCGGCGAGCGTGCGCTCAGGCACCATGTGGGGCTGGACCGGGTGCTGGCGATGGTGCGCGAATTCCGTGCCAAGGACCCCTCGACGCCGCTTGTGCTGATGGGCTACGCCAACCCGATCGAGGCGATGGGACAAGAGGCGTTCGTGCAGGCGGCGAACCAGGCCGGGGTGGACGGCGTGATCGTCGTCGATTATCCACCCGAGGAGAGCGAGGAATTCGCACGCCGGCTGCGCGAATGCGGCATGGACATGGTCTTTCTGCTCGCGCCGACCTCGACCCCGGAGCGCATCGCCAAGATTGCGCGGCTGGCCAGCGGATACATCTATTACGTCTCGCTTCGCGGCGTGACCGGCGTGGCGGACATCGACATGGCCGACGTGGCCGGGAAGATCGCGCAGATCCGCGCGCAGACCGCGTTGCCGGTCGGGGTCGGATTCGGTATCCGGGACGGCGCCACGGCGCGTGCGATCTGCGACATCGCCGACGCGGCGATCATCGGCAGCCGCATCATCCAGGAAATCGAGGCCGCGCCGGAATCGGCGCGGGACAGGGTTGCCGCGTTTCTGCGCGGCGTAAGGCTGGCGATGGATGCGAACTGACAGACCATGAGCTGGTTACAGAAACTGCTGCCGCCGAAAATGCAGCGCGCCGGCGCCGGGCCGAAGAAGAACGTGCCCGAGGGCCTGTGGAGCAAATGCCCTTCGTGCAGCGCAGTCCTGTACGCGACCGACCTGGAGAAAAACGCCAACGTTTGTCCGAAGTGCGGCTATCACAATCGGATCAATGCGAGGCAACGCCTGCAGCTGCTGCTCGACAACGACGGGCTGTTCGAGATCGGCGCGGAAGTGGGGCCCGTGGATGCGCTCAAGTTCAAGGACAGCAAGCGCTACTCGGACCGGCTGGCGGACGCGGAAAAGGCGACCGGGGAAACCGACGCGCTGGTGGTCATGCAGGGAGCCATCAAGACCATTCCGGTCGTGATCGCGGTGTTTGAATTCGAGTTCATGGGCGGATCGATGGGCTCCGTGGTCGGGGAGCGGTTCGTGCGCGGCGTGCACGTTTGCCTGGATCAGAGTCTGCCGCTGATATGCATCACGTCCACGGGCGGCGCGCGCATGCAGGAAGGCCTGCTTTCGCTCATGCAGATGGCCAAGACGACTGCGGCGCTGACGCAGTTGTCGGCGCGGCGGCTGCCGTTCATCTCGGTGCTCGCCGATCCGACCATGGGCGGCGTGTCGGCGAGTTTCGCCATGCTCGGCGATGTCGTCATCGCCGAGCCCAGGGCGCTGATCGGTTTTGCCGGCCCCCGCGTCATCGAGCAGACCGTGCGCGAGAAGCTTCCGGAGGGTTTCCAGCGCGCCGAGTTCCTGCTCGAGAAAGGGGCGATCGACATGATCGTCGACCGGCGCCAGATGCGCGACAAGCTGGTCTCTCTGCTCACTCTCCTTCAGCGGCTTCCGCCTGCGGCCTGCTGATCCCCGATGCCGGGTCGCGGGATACACGATACACAGGCGATACACAGCGGTCGGGGTTTCTTTTGCCTTACACCATCTCCCGTTTTCGGCCGGTTGCGAAGTTGCAACCGGCCGAAAACGGGAGACCTATGAAAATTCAAATTCCTCGCCCAGGCTGGCAGCACTCGAGTGAGTCATAAGAATTCCACCGTACCCTCAAGCGCTCCCTGAACTTCCATAACCGATGCAAACACCCGCGACGCTCGTCGAGTGGCTGGAGTACATCGAGCGCATCCATCCGAAGAGCATCGAACTCGGACTGGACCGGGTGCTGGTCGTGAAGCGTCGCCTCGCGCTCCGGAGCGCGGCGACCATCGTTACGGTGGCCGGCACCAATGGCAAGGGATCGACCTGCGCCATGCTGGAGTCGGTCCTGCTCGCCGCGGGGCACAGGGTCGGGATGTATAGCTCGCCGCACCTGCTGCGGTACAACGAGCGGGTGCGCGTCAATGGCGCCCCGGTCGAGGACGCAAGCCTGTGCAGGGCGTTCGAGCAGGTGGAGGCGGCCAGGGACGGCGTGGCGCTCACCTATTTCGAGTTCGGGACGCTCGCTGCGTGGATCATTTTCGCGGGCGAGCCGCTCGATGCGCTCATCCTCGAGGTCGGCATGGGCGGGCGGCTGGACGCGGTGAACGCCTTCGACGCCGACTGTGCGGTCCTCACCAGCATCGCCATCGACCACATGGACTACCTGGGCCACACGCGCGAGCAAATCGGGCTGGAGAAGGCAGGGATTTTTCGTGCCGGCCGGCCGGCGATCGTCTCCGATCCCGAACCGCCCGCATCGGTGATCGAGCACGCGAGGGCCATCGGTGCGGATCTGCAGCGCCTGGGGCGCGAATTCGGCTACGCCGACGAACGCGGGCAGTGGACGTTCTGGGGCAGGCGCGGCCGGCAGGCGGGCCGGGCGCATCCGGCGCTGCGCGGCGCCTGCCAGTTGCGCAATGCGAGCGCCTGCCTGGCGGCGCTGGATGCGCTGGCCGAGCGGCTGCCGGCGGGAATGAACGAAGTGCGCAAGGGTCTCGCCACGGTCCAGTGGCCGGGACGGTTTCAGGTGCTCCCGGGTCGTCCTGCCGTGGTGCTCGACGTGGCGCACAATCCCGAAGCTGCGGCAATGCTGGCGCAGAACCTGGCCGACATGGGCTCCTATCCGGCGACCCACGCCGTGTTCGGGATGCTGCGCGACAAGGATATCGAAGGCGTTTGCGCGGCGCTCAAGGGGCAGGTCGGCGCCTGGTACGCGGCCAGCCTGAGCGGTGCGCGGGGGGCGCAGGCGGCGACCCTGGCGCAGGCGATTCGGTCGACCTATCCCGGGGTCGAGGTGGGGCTGTTCGACTCGCCGCGGTCGGCGTTCGAGGCTGCCTGCAAACGGGCCGGCGGGGATGATAGAATTGTAGTGTTTGGATCGTTTTACACCGTTGCGGAAGTGATGGCAGCACAGGCTCCAGGGTCCGGACGCTGAAGCGCCGCACGCGGTTTTTCGACGGAATCCCAGTTTTTGCGGAATCCCAATTGACCGAAGACCAGGACGCAAGCCTGCTGCAACGCCGTGCGCGTCGTCGCGTCGTCGGGGCGATTGCGCTGGTCGTCCTGATCGTCATCGCGCTGCCGATCGTGCTGGACAAGGAACCCAGCCCCATCGGCCAGGACCTGGTCATCCAGATACCGAGCCAGGAGGCGGGCAAGTTCAACACCCGCGTGCTGCCGCCGTCTGCACCCGCCGCTGCGCCGGAAAAGGCCGTGGTCCCGGGCACTGCGCCGGCGCTACCCGCAGCGCCGCCGGCCCAAGACAAAGCGGCCCCGGCGTCCGATGCGAGGCAGGACGCTGCGGCGCTCGCGAGGGATCGCGCTGCGAAGGACGAGTCCGACGCCGCGCGCGCGAAGGCGCTTCTGGAGGGCAAGGAGACGTGGGTGATCCGGCTCGGCGCGTTCTCCAATGAGGACAACGTCAGGCAGTTGCGTTCGAAGCTGACGGCCGCGGGCATAAAAAGCTATACGGAAACCGTCAAAGGCCCGAAGGGCATGCAGACGCGGGTTCGCGCCGGTCCGTTCGAGAGCAAGGGTGAGGCCGAAAAGGCCCAAAAGGAACTCACCGTGGCGGGTGTTTCCCCCGGAACGGTGGGGCCGCGGTGAGCCGGGGGCACCTCCGGTGGCACGTCCGCTGCGGCTATGCCTGTCCTGAATGACCCGCTTGGGAACCGATGGCGTGGTTTGATTACGCGGTGCTGACCGTGCTGGGCTTGTCTCTGGTGCTGGGGGCGTTCCGGGGCATCCTGCGCGAGTTGGTATCGCTGGCGGGCTGGATCGCCGCATTTGTACTGGCGACTGCCTTTTCCGGTATCGTTGCCGGGCAAATGCCCGAAAGCCTCGGGCCGCTGCTGTCGGGGCTGCTTGCGTTTGCGCTCATTTTCATCGGTGTGCTGTTGGTGAGCGGTGTCATCGGCCTGGTTCTCGCGCGCCTGGCGCGCGCGGCGGGGCTGGGATTCGTCGACCGCCTGCTGGGTGCGACGTTCGGCGTT
>Ga0154717_1085_pt1 | contig 28588 bp, 27 predicted proteins | sample Rifle2008BG16ft_FD_105725 | JGI IMG/M metagenome (GOLD analysis project Ga0154717, IMG submission 105725) | Betaproteobacteria bacterium RBG_16_64_18
GCTCGCGACGTTCCTGCCCGTGAGCGCGCGCTTGACCGAGCGGTCCATGCGGCGCGTGGCGAAAGGCCCGGTGACCCTGTTCACGCGCTCAACCTGCTGCTTGATCGCGCGGTGGTCGGTGGCTGCGGCCAGCCGCCGGAGCGTCGCCAACTCGGCGCGTATCGTCTCGATCTCTTCGGCGCAAAGGAGGTCGGCGTCCTCGCGCAGCGCCGATTCGGAGGCCTCGATCATGCGCTCGGCCTCCACCTGCTGCTCGCGCAGCGCCCGCGCGTGCACATCGTCGCGGGCGTGCTCGTATGAATCCTTGAGCATCTGCGTGATCTGATCGTCGGTAAGGCCGTAGGACGGCTTCACGGTCACCGTCGACTCCACGCCGCTCGAGGCTTCCCTGGCCGATACCGCGAGCAGGCCGTCGGCATCCACCTGGAACGTGACGCGGATGCGCGCGGCGCCCGCTGCCATCGGCGGGATGCCGCGCAGCTCGAAGCGCGCGAGCGAACGGCAGTCGGCAACCAGGTCGCGGTCCCCCTGCACCACGTGCATGCTCATGGCCGTCTGGCCGTCCTTGAACGTCGTGAACTCCTGCGCCCGCGCCACCGGAATGGTCGAATTCCGAGGAAGGATTTTCTCGACCAGTCCGCCCATGGTCTCGATGCCAAGCGACAGGGGGATCACGTCGAGCAGCAACCATTCGTCCCCGCTCGGCCGGTTGCCGGCGAGCACGTTCGCCTGCATGGCCGCACCCAGCGCGACGACCTTGTCCGGATCCAGATTGTTGAGCGGAACCTGCCGGAACAGTTCTCCCACGGCCTGCTGTACATGCGGCATGCGGGTCGCGCCGCCTACCATCACCACGCCCTTGACCTCGTCCACGGCGAGCCCCGCGTCCCGCAGCGCCTTGCGCGTCGGCGCCAGCGTCTTGGCCACCAGGTTGCGGGTCATCTCCCAGAACTCCTGCTGCCTGACCGTCAGATCGATGAACTGGCCCGTCGACAGGGTTGCCGTAATCCTGGTCTCGGCGTGGGCGGAAAGCAGTTCCTTCGCCTCGCGCGCCTGGATGAGCAGCACCGAGGTGTCCTCGGGCGACAGGAGCGACAGGCCGGCCTTCTCTACCACCCAGCAATACAGGCGGTGGTCGAAATCGTCCCCACCCAGCGCCGCATTGCCGTTGGTCGCCATGACCTCGAACACGCCCCGCGAGAGCCTGAGGATCGAGATATCGAAGGTGCCGCCCCCGAGATCGTAGATTGCGTAGACACCCTCGGCGGCGTTGTCCAGGCCGTAGGCGATTGCCGCGGCCGTCGGTTCGTTCAGCAGCCGCAGCACATTCAGTCCCGCGAGCCTGGCCGCGTCCTTGGTCGCCTGGCGCTGGGCATCGTCGAAATACGCCGGAACGGTGACGACCGCACCCACGAGTTCCATGCCAGAATTCCCGATCAGCGCCTGCTCGGCGCGCAACCGCAATGCCTTCAGAATTTCTGCGGACACCTCCACCGGGCTTTTCGTGCCGGCCGTGGTGCGGATTTTCAGCATCCCCGGTGCATCGACGAAATCGTAGGGGCAGTTCTCTATATGGGCAACGTCCCTGATTCCCCGTCCCATGAAACGCTTCACCGACACGATGGTGTTCTTCGGATCGCACGCCTGTTCGGCCTGCGCAGGACAGCCGACCTGCACACGTCCTCTGGAATAACACACCACCGAAGGCAGCAGCGGATGGCCCTCGTGGTCGTTCAGCACCACGGCCACGCCGTTGCGCACCGTTGCCACGAGCGAATTGGTGGTGCCCAGGTCGATGCCCACCGCCAGCCGGTGCTGGTGGGGAGCAGTCGACTCGCCGGGTTCGGAGATCTGCAGCAATGCCAAGTCGGTATCCCCTCAGTCTTCCAGCGCTTCCATCGCGTCGCCGATTTCCATGCCTAGTTTCTCCAGGAACATCAGTTTTCTCACCGTTTCTGCAGCCCCCGGAAAATCGCCGCGCTCGTCGATCTGGCGCCCGATCTCCGCGTACATACGTTTCAGCTCGCCGGCCAGCCGCGCAGACAGGTGGTCCAGTTCACGCGCATCGGCCGATCCCGATGCTTCCTCGATCGCCTCGCGCCACTCCATCTGTTCCACCAGAAACGCCGCAGGCATCGCCGTATCGGTCTCGAACTGGGGGTCGACGCCGTGTCGCCGCAGCAGATACGCCGCGCGCCGGACCGGATTCCTGAGCGTCTGATAGCCCTCGTTCACATGCGTCGCCCGCTGCATCGACACGCGACGCTCGGTCTCCGGCGCGTTCACGAAGCGATCCGGATGCACGGCCGCCTGGATCTCGCGGTAGGCGCGATCGAGCTGCTCGCCGTCGACCTGAAAACGCTCGGGCAACCCGAACAGCTCGAAAAAATTCTGCGTCAAATGGTCCGACATGCGCTCAGCGTAGAAAAGGGGGCATCCGCCCCCTTCGCCCTTTCCCGTTCCATCCTATACCGTATACCCAAAGCGCCGGCGCGCGCAATGCCGCCGGGGACGACGTCACACCGTGAACGATTCCCCGCAACCGCATTCGTCCTTGATGTTCGGATTCCTGAACTTGAATCCCTCGTTCAGCCCCTCGCGCGCGAAATCGAGCTCCGTGCCCTCGATATAGGGCAGGCTCTTGGGATCGACGATCACCTTGACGCCGTTGCTCTCGAACAGGACGTCTTCCGGGTTCACGGCGTCGGCAAACTCCAATTTATAGGCGAGCCCCGAGCAGCCCGACGTGCGCACGCCCAGCCGCAGCCCGACTCCCTTGCCGCGCTTGGCGAGAAAGCTGCTAACGTGCTTGGCCGCCCGTTCGGTCAGAGTGACTGGCATGCGAATCTCCTCAGGCAGCCTTGCACGCCGGCTGATCGGCCGGCTGCTCCAGTCCGTGCTTCTTGCGGTAGTCGGTGATCGCCGCCTTGATGGCGTCCTCGGCGAGGATCGAGCAGTGGATCTTCACCGGCGGCAGCGCTAGTTCCTCGGCGATCTGGGTGTTCTTGATCTTCTCCGCCTCATCGAGCGACTTGCCCTTCACCCATTCGGTGACCAGCGACGAACTGGCAATGGCGGAACCGCAGCCGTAGGTCTTGAAACGCGCATCCTCGATGATGCCCGCGTCGTTCACCCTGATCTGAAGTTTCATCACGTCGCCGCACGCCGGCGCCCCGACCATGCCGGTGCCCACCGCCTCGTCGCCCTTGTCGAACGAGCCCACGTTGCGCGGGTTCTCGTAGTGTTCGATGACTTTTTCGCTGTATGCCATTGCAGTCTCTCCTTGCTTCAAATGCCTGTTTCGCTGCTCAGTGGGCGGCCCACTGCACCGTGCTCAGATCCACGCCGTCCTTGTACATCTCCCACAGCGGCGAGAGCTCGCGCAGCTTGTTGACCTTGCGCTTGAGCAGGTCGACCGCGTAATCGATTTCTTCCTCGGTCGTGTACTTGCCGAGCGTGAACCGGATCGAGCTGTGCGCGAGTTCGTCCGAGCGGCCCAGCGCGCGCAGCACATAAGACGGCTCGAGCGAGGCCGATGTGCAGGCCGAGCCCGAGGACACCGCGATGTCCTTGATCGCCATGATCAGCGATTCGCCCTCGACGAAGTTGAAGCTCACGTTGAGGTTGCCCGGGATGCGGCGCTCGAGGTCGCCGTTCACGTATACCTCCTCGAGTTCGCCGATCCCCCTCCAAAGCCGGTCGCGGAGCGCGCGGATGCGCTCGTTGTCGGTGGCCATCTCGAGCTTCGCCAGGCGCGCCGCCTCGCCGAATCCCACGATCTGGTGCGTGGCGAGCGTACCCGAACGCATGCCGCGCTCGTGGCCGCCGCCGTGGACCTGCGCCTCGATGCGCACGCGGGGCTTGCGCCGGATGTACAGCGCGCCGATGCCCTTCGGTCCGTACATCTTGTGCGCGGTCATGGCGAGCAGATCCACCTTCAGCTTCTGGACGTCTATCTCGAGCTTGCCCGCCGCCTGCACCGCGTCGCAATGGAAGACGATGCCCTTCGCACGGCAGATCTCGCCGATCTCCTCGACGGGTTGGATCACCCCTATCTCGTTGTTCACGTACATGATGGAAACCACGATCGTGTCGGGCCGGATCGCGGCCTTGAACTTCTCCAGATCGATGATGCCGTTCTGCTCGGTATCGAGGTAGGTCACCTCGAATCCCTGGCGCTCGAGCTCCCGGCAGGGGTCCAGCACCGCCTTGTGCTCGGTCTTCTGGGTGATGATGTGCTTGCCCTTGCCCTTGTAGAACTGGGCGGCACCCTTGATCGCGAGGTTGTCGCCCTCGGTGGCACCGGAAGTCCAGACGATTTCCTTCGGATCGGCGTTGATCAGCGCCGCGACGTGCTCGCGCGCCTGCTCCACGGCCTTCTCGGCCTCCCAGCCGTACGCGTGCGAGCGGCTTGCCGGGTTGCCGAAATGCTCGGTGAGGTACGGAATCATCTTCGCCGCGACCCGGGGGTCGACCGGCGTGGTGGCCGAGTAGTCGAGATAAATCGGAAGCTTCATGGAATCGTTCTCCGCAATCCCGGTTCTGTTCGATGCGGTTCTGCTCGCTGCCGCAGCGGACCGCATCACGCCGAAACCGCCAGTTCCTTGCGCTTGTCCTGCAGCACCGTCTGCCGGCGCTCCTCCAGCCTCGCCTGCTGCTTGGCGACCAGTTCCGAGAGCTTCACCGAATGCAGATATTCGTACATCTTTTCATTCAGCTTGGACCACAGGTCATGGGTCATGCAGCGCTGCTCGTCCAGGCAGTTCTCCTTGCCGCCGCACTGAGTCGCATCCAGCGGTTCGTCGACTGCGATGATGATGTCGGCCACCGACATCGCGTCGGTTTCCCGCGCGAGCGTATAGCCGCCGCCCGGTCCGCGCACGCTGTCCACCAGCGCGTGCCGGCGCAGCTTGCCGAAGAGCTGCTCCAGATAGGACAGCGAAATCCCCTGCCGGCGGCTGATCCCTGCAAGCGTCACCGGCCCCTGACCGTTGTGCATCGCCAGATCCAGCATCGCGGTGACTGCGAAACGTCCCTTGGTCGTCAATCTCATATCATCTCCCGTACATATACGCGCCTGGGTAGGGTTTGTACCCGAGTAACTTTGTCAAGTATATATAACCCGAGTGATTTAATCAACTATTTTTTGACCGTCTTCGGCTCCTGCCGGGACGGGGCCGGACCGGCGTCGTTGCGAGTCCCCTTCAGGGCCTCTATTTCACTAATAATCATATCGATACGCTTATCATGTTCGACCGAATGGTCGAGCAACCCTTCTATGGCTTTGGAGATCGGATCGTCGTCGCGGGTCACCGCATAGGCGGAAAAACCAAGCTTGGCCGCCTTCTCCTCCCTGGTCTTGTCGCCTTCGCTCTGCAGTATCCTGGCCGGAATGCCCGTCGCAACGGCACCCGCCGGGACATTCTTGACCACGACGGCGTTGGAACCGATTTTCGCGCCCTCGCCAATTACGATGGGTCCCAGCACCTTGGCTCCGGCGCCGATCACCACCCCGCGCTCCAGCGTGGGATGGCGCTTGCCCTTGTTCCAGGTCGTACCCCCGAGCGTGACGCCGTGATACAGCGTGCAGTCATCCCCGATCTCGGCCGTCTCCCCGATCACCACCCCCATGCCGTGGTCGATGAAGAACCGGCGGCCGATGGTGGCGCCGGGATGGATTTCGATGCCGGTGAGGAAGCGCCCGATCTGCGACAGCATGCGTGCGAGCCAGCGCAGCCGCGCCGTCCAGAGCCAGTGCGCGAGCCGGTGGATCACCAGCGCGTGCACGCCCGGGTAGCAGGTGATGACCTCCCAGGCATTTCGCGCCGCCGGATCGCGATCGAAAATGCTGGCAATGTCTTCCCGAAGGTGCCTAAACATGGACTTTCCTCTGCTTCGTCACCCTAATTATGGTATTTCCGAGTGATTCAATCAACTATTTGCGCTTCGGCCCGCGGGGGGCTTCCCAGGCCGTCAGGATGCCGCGCAGGATACTGACCTCCTCCTTTTCCAGCTGCACGCGCGTGAACAGGCGGCGCAACCTTTCCATCAGCCGGCGCGGATGATCGGGGTCCAGGAATCCGCTCGCGTACAGGCTGCGCTCCAGGTGCTCGAAGAAATTCTCCACCTCCTCGTGCGTGGCGAGCTTCCCGGTTGGCGCTGCCGGCACCCGAGGACCGAGCCACGCCATCCGGCATTCATAGGTGAGCACCTGAACCGCGGCGGCGAGATTGAGCGAGGTGTAGTCCGCGTGCGAGGGTATGGTCGCGAGCCGGTTGCATTTCATGACCTCGTCGTTGGACAGGCCCGTGGTCTCGTTGCCGAATACGAACGCAACTTCGTCGGTCCTTGCCTGCGCCACCGCTTCGGCGGCCGCGGTGCGCGCGTCGAGCGGCTCATGCCCGATCACGCGCGAACGCGCGGACACGGCGATCGAGAGCGTGGTGCCGGCTAGAGCCTCATCGAGGCTGTCGCAGACCACGGCGCGCGCGAGCACGTCCAGCGCGCTGGACGACCGGGCGCGCGCCTCGGGATCCACGAAGCGCTCGGGCCGCACCAGATACAGCCGCGCGAGCCCCATCGTTTTCAGCGCGCGCGCCGCCGCGCCGATGTTGCCCGGATGCGCCGGATGCGACAGCACGACGCGGATGCGAGAAAACGGATCGGATCGGCTCATATTGGATTAGAATTCGCCCTCGCAACCCGCTGCTGCATCCATCGGCTCTTCCAAGAACTCACCATGTATCCCATGCTCACGATCGCGGTCAAGGCCGCGCGGCGCGCAGGCGCGATCATCACCCGCGCCGCACGCGACATCGACGCGCTTTCCATCACGCGCAAGCGTCATAACGACTTCGTGACCGAAGTGGACAAGAACGCCGAACAGGCGATTATCGAGGTGCTGCAGAGGTCGTATCCGGATCATGCGATTCTAGCAGAGGAGTCGGGCAGCCAAGGCAAATCGGATTACACCTGGATCATCGACCCGCTGGACGGCACCACCAACTTCATCCACGGGTTTCCGCAGTACGCCGTCTCCATCGCGCTGCGCCACAAGAACCTGCTCACCCAGGCGGTAGTCTACGACCCGGCGAAGAACGAACTGTTCACCGCGAGCCGCGGCCACGGCGCGTTCCTCAACGACCGGCGCATCCGCGTCTCCAAGCGGGCCCAACTGCGCGACGCGCTGATCGGCACCGGGTTCCCGTTCCGCGACTTTTCGGGCCTCGACGAATACATGGCCATGTTCCGCCAGGTGACCTCGAAGACCGCGGGAGTGCGCCGCGCCGGCGCGGCCGCGCTCGACCTCGCCTATGTCGCAGCCGGGCGCCTGGACGGCTTCTGGGAAACCGGCCTCGCGCCCTGGGACATGGCCGCGGGCGCGTTGCTCATCCAGGAAGCCGGCGGCCTGGTCGGGGACTTCGATGGCGAGTCCGATTACCTCCAGTCCGGCCGCATGGTCGCCGGCAACCCCAAGATATTCGCGCAACTGCTGCAGATGATAGCGCCACACGCCAGGCGCGGCTGATCGTCCCGCGCACGCGTCACGAGCGCTCGATGCGACCCTGAACGTTGTCCACGAGCACGGGACTCTGCACGTAGACGACTTCCGGCGGCGAGCCGTACTTTCGCGTCACCATGTCACGCCACTCGACCCCGTAGCACGCCTCCGCATCGGCCTTGGACTTCCAAAGGTAAATGCCCCCGGCGCGGTCCCCGGCCTCGGTGACGAAGTAATGCTTGCGCACCAGGCCGCTCAGCGCCAAATACTTGGGCGCCGTCTGCTCGAACGCAGCGGTGGCCTCCTCAAGGGACATCGGCTTGGGAAGCTTGAAGTTGACGATTGCGATCAGCATGTGTTCTCTCCCTCACTTGTCTCGCGCCCGGATGGGCGGGATCGAATCGATTTGTAATTGCTCGAATTGAGACACTGCCAAGATGTCCTATCCATGCGACTCTTCGGCCTTTTCAGTAATACTGCTTGATGTAAGCGTAGGCCCGGTCGAACAGCTCCTGATCGGTGTGCAGCTTGTACTTGAGCAATGTCCGTCGCAGTTCTTTCTGGACCAACCGCTCGCCCTGGGTGGTGTGCTGCCAGTCGGGGAAGCGGACCTTCTTCACGATGTCGTCGATGTCGGCAACGACGCGCTCGACGATGAAGTGCGTATTGCTGCTCCTGGCCTCCGTGAAGAGTTCGGTGAGCGCCTCTTTGGCTCTGTCGCGCTCTTCTTCCGGATCGGTTTCCTTCTCCGCCGCGACGACCTCCTTGGCGAGTTCCAGGATTTGTTTCAGGAATTCGAGGCTGCTGAGGAAGCCCTGCTCATGGCGTTCCTTGATCTTCTCCAGCCGCTCGCCAAGCGCGGTGAACTTGGCGTTGCCCAGATGCCTGCGCAGCCGCGCGACCAGCTTGAGCGTCGTCCAGTTGATCGTCGGCGATAGCGAACCGACAGAAATCTCGACCGCGCGCTTCATGAAGCGGTCGCTCATCATCAGGAACGGTAGGAACTCGGGTAGCACCAGATCAGGCTTGGCACGCACGACCATCGCATGCGCCGAGCAGATGCCGTCGAACTCGGCCACGGCCAGCTTGCGTTGGTAGGCGCGGCGGCGGCCGAAGATGACGTCGCCCTTGCGAAAGCGCAGCTTGGTGCCGATAACGTCGCTGCCCTTACCCCAGCGGCGAATGTGCAGGTTGCCGGAATCAAGGTCGTCAAGTCCGACATAGATCTCTTCCGCCGCATTAGTCGGCTCGACACGGTCGTTCACGCTTTCCGCGAACGTGCCGAACGGAAGCCGCTTCCAACCCTTGCGATCGAACAGCGGCAGCTTCGCCGATTCTGGATTTGCCCGCAGCATTTTCAGGGTGCTGCTGGTGGTGACGGTGACGGTCTTCATTCCGGTTCTTTCGCCGTTGCCATCAGCATCATGAAGGTGATGATGCCGCACGTGATCTGACGATTACAGCCGGCGGCTTTACGATTAGGCGGAACCACTTTACGATTACCTGACGATTGGCGGGCACTCGGAAGCCGGCTGATCGGTAGATTAACCAGGAATTCGGTGGATTGTCGGTAGATCCCGTTGAGGCGTCGTCGGCGCTGACGCAGGAGGCAAGCGCCGTTCGAAAATCCCGGCGCACCATCAGCGGTCCTCGTGTTTCGCTGACCGGATCGGTAGATTCCGCCAGAAAATCGGTAGATTATCGTTAGATTCCTCATGGGGTCGTCTTGAGCACGTAGCGCGTGTTCCGCCCCTTACCCTGCGCGCGAAGAATTCCTAAATGGACCAACGCCAGCAGATCGCGGCGAATGGTGTCGTACACGACCGGCAGGTGCACACGGCACCAGCCGCTGGTGACGAAACCATGCTCGGCCACGCGGGCGACGATCTTCTTCTGACGGTCGTTGAGCTGTGCCTCCACTGCTGGAGTCACTAGAAGCCCTGCAGCGGGGACCCGCAGACGGTCGAGATCGGCGCCGGGACCAGGGAACGTGACTTGGAAATAACCGGTGTCGGTGCCGAGCAGGGGCTTATCCAGCCCATGGTCAAGCATCAGATCGCGCATGCGGCGAAAGCCGCTGCCGCGCTCCTCGATGCGGTGGAAATAGGAAAGACATTGCGCGAGGACCGGGTTGCGCGAACAAGGCCGGTAATTACCCTTGCGCAGGTTGGTGAGCGTGATCGGCGCAGGAGGCATGCCGGGGCTGGAGACGACCACCCGGTCGGAAAAGACTTCGAGCATGATCTTGCGGCCCGCGTCCTCGTATTGCCGATGCGCCACGGCGTTGACCAAAGCCTCGCGCAGCGCCTCGACCGGATATTCGTCCAACCGGACGCGATTGAGCCCTACCACTTTCATGGGGTGCCGCGTGTTGCGGTCGATAAAAGCGATGGCGCGGTCCACTGCTATTGGCATGGCGCCGCGAATGTCTTCATGATCGCCAGGCGCGCCATCCGCCTCCGTCCCGCGATAAGCATCCGCCAGAATACGGCACTGCGGGAACACGGCGGAGGGGTCTCGGGCCAGCAACACGATACCTGCGGCGGTGGCGTAGTGTTCACCCGTGGCCGGATCGCACCAAGCGAGACCACGCAGCGACGCACCAGAAAGCAGATCAGCGGAGGAAAGCTTATCCGCCTTGCGACTTTCTGCGGCGGCGATCAGGCGGCGAATGACCTCATGATCAAGCTCTTTCCAGCGCAAACGGGAAAGGGGTTGGGATTCGAACGTGGAGGTGGCCTCGATGGTGTGCTGTGCGATTTCGTTTTCATCGGGGGATGGGACGATGTCGAACTGGTCCTTGAGCAATCTGACCAGCGCGGACCGAACCTCCTTTTGCAGATCAATGACGTTGCCGAAGCGCTTGTACTTCGGGCCATCCTCATCCAGTTCCCTGAGCAGCGCTTCGGTGCCCGACTCGCGCTTCACGTTCCGGTCGCCCTTGATGAATGCCAGCACGGGCAGCTTCTTCTTTCTTGCGCGGCGGTATTCGGCGTGAGTGATCGAGAGCTTGCCGACCAGGGCGCCGTACTGTGCCGCAACGATCAGCAGGTAGACTTGGCACCCGTCGAGGGATTTTAGGCACCCTTCCAGCGCCTTGTCGGGCGAGGCGGGCTCGAATTCGTAGAGCACCGGGATAACATGCGCGAATAGAAATGCATCCGTATTCAGGAGGTTTTGGACGATGACGCGTTCATCTTCAAGCTCCTTCTGAACTGAGCTGACGAATACGTGGAGTTGCCGGCTCATCGGCGCGCCCCGGTCTTGGGCAAGACTTGCGCAGCAACCTTGTGCATGATTTTGGCGATCCACGCCGGCGCGAAAGCCGCGTCGCGGATGAGCGCAGCCCTGTCGGCGGGCTTCAGGTTGCGACGCAGTTTCGCCACTACCTTGTCGTCGACGTGATCCTTCCCCAGCCAGCGCAATGCCTGGATGACGAGACCGCTCAGGCGGCCGGCGGTGGCCATGTTCCGCGTGGTCGTGTGCTTGAGCACGATATCGAGACGGCCAACCATCACGCGTCGGCTCGGGCCGTCGGTGAGATAGACAATCTTCACCGGCACCTGATCGGAAAGGCCGAGCATGTTCGCGGCGTGAGCGCCGGTGGGCTGCAGGCGAATGGCATCGCGCCCCTTGAGCGCCTCGGCAATGGCGTCGAAATTCGGCGACAACTGCCCCAACTGGGGATCGATGCGCGGGAGGTCATAGAGCCCGCGGGCAACCTTTCGCAGCCGACCGGCACGGCAATGCCGCGAAAGCGTCTGGTCGATCGCGGGACGACTGCCCAGATCGAGAAAGTCCCGCGCACTGAAGACCCGACCGGACGCATTGCGCTTGATGCGGTCGAAAATCTTCGTGTCGATGGATTGTGCGTGTTTGCCCATGGATAGTCTATTTTGTCAGAAATTATGACATATTTTTCTGACAAAAGTGACACGATTTTACAGACAGGGAGTAGCTCAGCCCTTCTCCTCAAGAGGATGCCGTATTTTCATTTTATATCAATTGTTTAATAAGCATTGAGCACGAGGATCTTGTAGTAAAAACACATCTTCTTTTCTGACAAAACAACTTCGAGGAGCCGCAGAATATCCCTCCTAGACCTTGGAGGACTTGTCCCCTAGGAGCCCCTCCAAAGCCCTCCGGACCTTTCGCGAACTGTCCAGCCAGTTGCTCAGGGCTTGCTCAAGACCGCCTGCGCCATCTGCCCGATAAGTCGCACGCTTTTCCTGCGCGACACTCGCTGGCGCCACGTAAAGCGGAATGCTGAGATTGCCTTCCTTCGCGCGAATTTCGTCCAGCGTAGCGACGCGTGCCAGGCCGGACACGTCGGCGAAGTCGCGGTAGGCCGCGACGATGCGCTCGATATGGCTGTCGGTGAGAAAGCTCTGCGCCCGCTCGCGGGTGACCTCGTTGACGGCGTTGATGACGAGAATCTTCTTGCGCCGTTCCTTGGGCTTGGCCGTGCGGCAGACGACGACACAGGCTTCCATCGGCGAGTTGTAGAACAGGTTCGGCCCGAGACCCAGCACGCATTCGATCAGGTCGGCCTCGATCAGTTTGCGCCGCATGTCCGCTTCTTCCTGCCGGAACAGCACCCCGTGCGGAAACAGGATGGCGCAGCGGCCGGTCTTGGGCGCCAAGCTCAGCAATATGTGCTGCCAAAACGCGTAGTCGGCGCGGCCCTGCGGTGGCGTGCCGTACAAGTTGCGGCCCCACGCATCGGCGGAGAAGGCCTCACGGTCCCACTGCTTGATGGAGTACGGCGAATTGGCGAGCACCATGTCAAAGCGCATCAGGCGGTCGCCTTGCACCAGCTTCGGCTCGGCAAGCGTGTCGCCGCGCTCGATGCGGAAGTCCTCGATGCCGTGCAGGAAGCAGTTCATCCGGGCAATGGAGGAGGTCATGAGGTTCCGCTCCTGCCCGTAGAGGCGTACGTTGCGCCACTCCTGCCCCTGGCGGCGCAGGTGCGTGATGCAGGACAGCAGCATGCCGCCGGAGCCGCAGGTCGGGTCATAGATGCTCTCGCCGGGCCGCGGCTCCAGCATCTCCGTCATCAAATGGACGACCGTGCGGTTGGTGTAGAACTCGGCGGCGGTGTGACCGGAGTCATCGGCGAATTTCTTGATCAGGTATTCGTAGCCGTTGCCGAGTTCGTCCTCCGGCAAAGCCGCGATCGTGAGTTCGAGCGTGCTGAAGTGCTCGACGAGATCGCGCAGCATCGCATCCGACAGGCGATCCTTGTTGGTCCACTGCGCGTCGCCGAAGATGCCCACGCGCTAATGATGTTAGCGCAGGAATGCAGTGAGATCGTCCCACCGAGTCGAAGCCAGCCAGCGGCATCCCCTAACAGACTGGAATCCGGTGTCGTCGTTGTATTAGTATCGATACGCATATTGGCCTAATAGTCGCACCGGCTGGCTGGCTCCGTTTATGCAAGTTTCACTTTCTATCCCGCCATCCTTTGAATGCCGGACCACACCGTCTTACTGCCCGAGTCACCCCTTCTCCGCTTCGCGCAGGAGGAGAGTCGAACTTGACCAGTTCCTCGGCTGTGCCGCCCAGATGACTTCGATTACACTTCGCGCATGGTTTCACCGATTCGCTTTTTTCTCCTTGTTCTTCTCTTGGCCTTCGGGCCGGCCCTCCACGCCGCCGACCTGCGCATCGCGCTCGCCGCCGACGTCACCTCGGTCGATCCGCATTTCGCCAATATCGCGCCCAACAACAACATCGGCTGGCACGTGTTCGACGCGCTGACGCACGTGGACGAAAACGCGCGGTTGATCCCGGGGCTGGCCTTGTCCTGGCGCGCGGTGGACGGCACCACCTGGGAATTCAAGCTCCGCCGTGGCGTGAAGTTCCACGACGGCAGCGACTTCACCGCCGAGGACGCGGTGTTCTCGATCGAACGCGCGGCGACGCTCCCGAACGGCCAGTTCGCCGGTTTCGTGCGCCGCATCGTCGCCAAGCAGGTGGTCGACGCGCACACCCTGCGGCTGAAGACCGCGGCGCCCTACGCGATGGTGCCGCAGGACCTCAACTCGGTGTTCATCGTGTCGCGCAAGGCGGCCGCCGGCGCCGCGACCGAGGATTTCAACAGCGGCCGCGCGATGGCCGGCACCGGGCCGTTCCGGTTTGTCGCCTTCCGCCGCGGCGAGCGCGTCGATCTGGCGCGCAATACCGCCTACTGGGGCGGCGCGCCCGCATGGGACAAGGTGTCCTTGCGCATCATGCCCACCGACCCGGCGCGGCTCGCCGCGCTGCTCTCAGGCGACGTCGACCTGATCGAGCAGGTGCCGCCGGCCGATCTCGCGCGCATCCGCACGCGGGCCGATCTGCAGGTGGCGCAGAAGGTGTCCTGGCGTACCATCTTCTTTCATCTCGACCAGTACCGAGACCGGGCGCCGGGCGTGACCGACCGCGCCGACAGGCCTCTGGAGCGCAACCCGTTCAAGGACGCACGCGTGCGCCTGGCCATGTCCCACGCCATCAACCGTCAGGCGATCGCCGAGCGCGTCATGGAGGGAACCGCGATTCCGGCCTCGAACCTGGTATCGCCGCCGGTGTTCGGCTTTGCCCCGGGACTGAAGACCGAGGCCTACGATCCCGAGGGTGCGAAGAAGCTGCTCGCCGCAGCGGGTTATCCCGGCGGCTTCGCCACGGTCCTGCACGCGCCGAACAACCGCTACGTCAACGACGACCAGGTCGCGCAGGCCGTGGCGCAGATGCTCGCGCGCGTCGGCATCGCCGCGCGGGTCGAGACCCAGCCGATCAGCGTCTATCTGGGCCGCGCGCGCGCGGGCGAATTCGCGTTCGCGATGCTCGGCTGGGGATCGTTCTCCGGCGACCTGGCGTTGCGCGCGCTTCTGGCCACGCCGAATGCAGCCAAGGGCGCCGGCACGTGGAACTGGTCGCACTACTCGAATCCGAAGCTGGACGCGCTGATCGAGCGCTCGTTCGCGACTATCGACGAGAACAGGCGCGAGGCGATCGCGCAGGAGGCGATGACCGTGGCCATGAGGGACAATGCCGTCATCCCGCTGCATCATCAACTGGTCAGTTGGGCGATGAAAAGACCTCTCGCCTACGCCGCGCGCACCGACGAGTTCACTTTCGCGCACCACGTTCGGTCCCGGTAAACTGCGGCTAAACTGCGGCGTATGCCGGTCACCATCATCCGTCGGCTGCTGCAGAGCCTGCTCGTGCTGTTTGTCATGTCGCTGCTGGTGTTCGCGGGCGTCTATGCGATCGGCAACCCGGTGGACATCCTCGTCAGTCCGCAGGCAGACCAGGCGGAGATCGCGCGCGCCACCGCGGCGCTGGGCCTGGACCGGCCGCTCGCCGCGCAGTACTGGGTGTTCCTCAGGCAGGCGGCGGCTGGCGACCTGGGCCGATCGTTCGCCTTCAACGTTCCGGCGATCCAGTTGATCCTGGAGCGCATGCCGGCGACGCTGGAGCTTGCCATCGCGGCGATGCTGATCGCGGTCGTGCTCGGCATCCCGCTCGGGCTGTGGGCGGGCCTCGCGCCCGATTCGATCGCCGGCAGGACCATCATGACCGGCTCGATCCTGGGCTTCTCGCTGCCCACCTTCTGGGTCGGCCTGATGCTGATCATGGTGTTTTCGGTGTGGCTGGGCTGGCTGCCTTCGAGCGGGCGCGGGCCCACGCTCGAGCTGCTGGGGGTGCCGGTGAGCTTCCTCTCCCGCGAGGGGCTTGCGCACCTGCTGCTGCCGGCGGCGAACCTCGCCTTGTTCAAGCTCGCGCTCGTCATCCGGCTCACCCGCGCCGGCACGCGCGAGGCGCTGTTGCAGGATTACGTCCGCTACGCCCGCGCCAAGGGCCTGTCCGAGACGCGGGTGGTGGGCGTGCACGTGCTCAAGAACATCCTGATTCCGGTCGTCACGGTGGTCGGGCTGGAGTTCGGCTCGCTGATCGCCTTCGCCGTCGTCACCGAATCGGTGTTCTCGTGGCCGGGCATGGGCAAGCTGCTGATCGAATCGATCAACATGCTCGACCGGCCGGTGATCGTCGCCTACCTGTGCATCGTCGTGACGCTGTTCACCGTGATCAATCTCGCGGTGGACCTGGCCTATTCGCTCCTGGATCCGCGGGTGCGGCTGTCGGATGCCGCCACATGACTCGCGAACAAGCGCCATTGCACCCCTTCCGGCGGATCGCCTCGGACTTCGCCGAGAGCCGGATCGCGCTCGCGGGCCTCGCCCTCCTCGGGCTGATCATGGCCGTCGCGCTGCTGGCCCCGCTCATTTCGCCGCAGAACCCCTACGACCTCGCCCAGCTCGACATCCTCGATTCGCGCCTGCCGCCGCTCGCGCAGTCCGATGGCGGCAAGACCTATTGGCTGGGCACAGACGACCAGGGCCGCGATATGCTCTCGGGCATCTTCTACGGCCTGCGCATCAGCGTCGCCGTGGGCGTCGCGAGCACGCTGGCGGCGCTCGCGATCGGCCTCGGCTTCGGACTGCTCGCGGCGTATTTCGGCGGCTGGGTCGATACGCTCGTCATGCGCATCGTCGACATCCAGCTCTCCTTTCCCTCGATCCTGATTGCGCTCATCCTGCTCGCGCTGCTCGGGCAGGGACTGGACAAGATCATCGTCGCCCTGGTGGCGGTGCAGTGGGCATACTACGCGCGCACGGTGCGCGGCGCGGCGCTGGTCGAGCGCAGGAAGGAATACATGGAGGCCGCGGCCGGCCTCGCGCTGTCGCACGCGCGCATCGTGTTCCGCCACCTGCTGCCCAACTGCCTGCCGCCGCTCATCGTGGTGGCGACGGTGCAGGTGGCGGCCGCCATCGCGCTCGAGGCGACGCTGTCGTTCCTGGGCCTCGGCCTGCCGATCACCGAGCCCTCTCTGGGGCTGCTGATCGCGAACGGCTACACCTACATGCTCTCGGGCAAGTACTGGATCAGCTTCTATCCCGGCGTGGCCCTGCTCGCCACCATCGTCAGCATCAACCTGGTCGCCGACCAGCTGCGCGACGTGCTCAACCCGAGATTGCAGAAATGAGCGCGACTGTCATCCAGGTCGAGAACCTGCGCACGCACTTCCACACCCGCCAAGGCGTGGTGCGCGCGGTGGAGGATGTCAGCTTCAGCGTCGCGCCCGGAAAGATCATGGGGCTGGTGGGCGAATCGGGTTCGGGCAAGTCGGTGACCGGCTACTCGATCATGGGCCTGGTCGATCCGCCGGGGCGTATCGTCGGCGGGCGCATCCTGATGCACGGCCGCGACCTGCGCACGCTCCCATCCGGGGAAATGCGAAAGATCCGCGGCAAGCATATCGCCATGATCTTCCAGGATCCGATGATGACCCTCAATCCGGTGCTGCGCATCGACACCCAGATGATCGAGGCGATCCTTGCCCATCAGAGCGTCGATCGCCGCGTCGCGCGCGATCGCGCGCGCGAAGCCCTGGCGCAGGTGGGTATCCCCTCACCCGACGAACGCCTGCGCGCCTACCCGCACCAGTTCTCCGGCGGCATGCGCCAGCGCGTGGCGATTGCGATCGCGCTGCTGAACCGGCCCGAGCTCATCATCGCCGACGAGCCGACGACTGCGCTGGATGTCACGATCCAGGGGCAGATCCTGTACCAGATGCAGAAGCTGCGCCGCGAATCGGGTACGGCGCTCATCTGGATCACCCACGATCTGGCGGTGGTATCCGGGCTGGCCGACGACGTGTGCGTCATGTACGCGGGCAGGATCGTCGAGCGCGGCGGCGTCGACGCCGTGCTCGACACGCCGCTGCATCCATACACGCGCGGCCTGATCGAATCGGTGCCGAGCCGCAGCGCGCGCGGCGGACCCCTGCCGCAAATACCCGGAATAGCGCCCTCGCTGCTCGCGCTGCCTGCGGGCTGCTCATTCCGCGAGCGTTGCGCGCGCGCCGATGCGGACTGCACCGCCGAACCCGCGCTCCAGGGGGCCGGCGATGACCGCCAGGTGCGCTGTTTCCATCCGCATCGCGAACCGCTGGCGACGCCATGACGGTTCCCGCATCGATTGCCACCGCGCCGCTCCTGGAGTTGCGCAGCGTCTCCAAGCATTTCGTCAAGGCGCTGGACGCCGCGGCAAGGGTGGCGAACCTCTTCGGCGCAAACGCGAAGGACGAAGTCGTGCGCGCCGTCGACGGCTTCGACCTCGCCATCGCCGAGGGCGAAGTGGTGGGACTGGTCGGCGAGTCCGGCTGCGGAAAGTCCACGCTAGCACGCATCGCCGCCGGGTTGCACGAACCCTCCAGCGGCACCCGCTGCTGGCGCGGCCGCGACCTGGCCACGCTCGCGCCCGGCGCGCGCCGGGCGGCGCAACTGGCCATCCAGATGGTGTTCCAGGATCCCAGCGCCTCGCTCAACCCGCGCATGCGCGTCGAGGATATCGTCGGCGAGGCACCGGTGGTCCACGGCATCGTGCCCAGGGCCGGCAGGCGCGACTACGTCGCCCAACTGCTCGAACGCGTGGGGCTGGAGGCGAGCAGCATGCGGCGCTTCGCGCACCAGTTTTCGGGCGGCCAGCGCAGCCGCATCGGCATCGCCCGCGCCCTTGCGGTCCGACCGGCGCTCCTCGTGTGCGACGAGGCGGTAGCCTCGCTCGACGTGTCGATCCAAGCGCAGGTGCTCAACCTGTTCATGGCGCTGCGCGCAGAACTGAAACTCTCGTACCTGTTCATCAGCCACGACCTGGGCGTGGTGCGCCATCTGTGCGACCGGGTCCTGATCATGTACCTCGGCCGCGTGGTGGAGATCGCCGCGACCGAAGACATCTACCAGGCGCCGAACCATCCCTACACGCAGGCCCTGCTCGCCGAAGTGCCGAGAATCGATACGCGGCGGCGCACTTACATACCGGTGCAGGGCGAGATCCCTTCACCCCTCGCGCCGCCCCCGGGATGCCATTTCCACCCGCGCTGCCCGCACGCGATGCCCCGCTGCAGCACCGAGCAGCCCGAGCTCGCCGAAATCGCGCCGCTGCGATACTCGGCCTGCCACCTGAACGAGGTGAGAGCATGAACGCGAATCCCTTGCCGCCGCCGAGCACCGAAACCCTCGCCATCGTCCGCCGCCTGATAGGATTCGACACCGTCAGCCGCAACTCCAATCTGGGCCTGATCGAGTGGGTGCGGGACTATCTCGCAGGCCTCGGCGTCCGGTCGCGCCTGACCTATGACGCCGCGGGCGGCAAGGCCAACCTGTTCGCCACGCTGGGGGAGGCGGCCGGGCCGGGCCTGGTGCTGTGCGGCCACACCGACGTCGTGCCGGTGGACGGGCAGCCCTGGGACACCGACCCGTTCCGAGCCGATATCCGGGAGGGCCGCATCTACGGGCGCGGCAGCTGCGACATGAAGAGCTTCATCGCCTGCGCGCTCGCCGCGGCACCGAAGCTGCTCGCCGCAAAGCTCACGCAGCCGGTCCATCTCGCCTTCACCTACGACGAGGAAGTGGGTTGCATCGGTGTCACGACGCTGCTCGCAGACCTGACGCAGGCCGGCATCCTGTGCTCGGGCTGCATCGTCGGCGAACCGACCGGCATGCAGGTGATGACCGCGCACAAGGGCCAGCGCGTCTACCGCTGCTGCGTGCGCGGCGTCGAAGCGCACTCCTCGCTCGCGCCGTTTGCCGTCAACGCGATCGAATACGCGGCGCGGATGGTGTCCTTCATCCGCGACGTGGCTGCGGATGCGCGCGAGGCGGGTCCGCGCGACGCGAAGTTCTCGGTGCCGCACACCACCATGCAGACCGCGATGATCTCAGGCGGCACGGCGCCCAACATCGTGCCGCGCGACTGCGAATTCCGGTTCGACATGCGCTACCTGCCCGGCACCGATCCGGCCGAATTCATCGAGCGCATCGAGCGCTACGCGCAGACCGCGCTCGTGCCCGAAATGCACCAAGTATCCGGCGACGCGGGGATCGTCCTGGAACTTCTCGCCGAGGCGCCCGATCTGAACACGCCGGACGGCGACCGCATCGCCTGTCTGGGCATGTTGCTGGCAGGCACCAGCGTGCCCGGACGCGTCGGCTTCGCAACCGACGGCGGGCACTTCCACCGCGCCGGCGTACCGACCATCGTCGTCGGGCCCGGGTCGATCGACCAGGCGCACAAGCCCAACGAATACATCGAGCTTGCACAGGTGGCCCGGTGCGAGCTCTTCCTCACCCGGCTGCGCGACAAGCTTACCGCTCGGTAACCAACCCGCCGAGGAACCGGATTGAACGCCGCCATGAAGAGCATGCCGGCGGCTCGCTTCAGCGCAGCATCATCCTCGGAAGAACAAGGGCAATGTCGGGGAATGCGATCAGCGACGCGATGCCGAGCGCCAGCGGCACGATGAAGACGAGCGATCCGCGGATGATTTCCGACATGTCGGTGTTCGGAATCACCGCCTTCAATACGAACAGATTGAAACCGACCGGTGGCGTAATTGCGGCGATCTCGATGTTGATCGTGAGCACGACGCCGAACCAGACCGGGTCGTAGCCCAGCGCGACCACGCTCGGAAACAATGCGGGCACCATGATCACCAGGATGCTCATCGGGTCCATGAACATGCCCAGGATCATGATCGTCACATTGATGAGCACCATGATCACCCATGGCGCAACATCCAGCCCCACGAGCAGCTTCGCCATCCCCTGCGGCACGCCCAGGCGCGCCAGCACGAACGAGGCAAACATGCCGGAGACGATCAGCAGGATGAACATCGCGGTCGTGCGCGCAGTCGCTCCCAGAATGTTGCCAAGCGCGGTCAGCCCGAGTGTTCGCCGTGCCGCTGCGATCGCCAGCGCCGCCGCTGCGCCGACCGCGCCGGCCTCGGTCGGCGTGGCGAAGCCGAAATAGATGGAACCAAGCACCCAGAATGCCAGCAGAATCACCGGCCCCGCCCCCTTCAGCGCGGCGATCCGGTCGCCAAGCCGGATATGCCCCGCGAATTTCGGTGCCGCCTCGGGACGTCTCCACGCGATCAGCATCACCGTCGCCGAGAGCATGATTGCGATCATGAGCCCCGGTACGATGCCGGCGACGAACAGCGCACCGATGGAAGTTTCCGTGATGATGCCGTACAGGATCATCGGTATCGAGGGTGGAATCAGTATGCCGAGCGTGCCGCCTGCCGCGGTGACACCGAGCGCCAGCCTGCGGTCATACCCGTTGCGGATCATCTCGGGCACAGCCATCGACCCGATGGTCGCCGCCGTCACGGGGCTCGACCCGCATACGGCGGCGAACAGCGCGCAGGCGAACACCGTCCCCACCGCGAGCGCCCCCGGAATCCGCCTGAACCAGATCCGCGCCGCAAGGAAGAGAACCCGGCCTATGCCAGTGGCGGCGAGCGACTCCCCCATCAGTACGTAAAGAGGCACGATCACGAGCACGAAATTCGCCGACTGGGAGAACGCGAGCGTCGCCAGCTGCGTGATCGCGGCCGGCGGCAGGAACACAAGCACGCCGAGCACGCCCAGCAGGCCGGTCGCGACCGCCACCGGCGTCCCGGTGGCCAAGAACACCAGAAGCGCTCCGATGAAGAGCGCGAACCCAAGCACGGGGTCCATGGTCGCGCCCCTAGACGCTGCGCCTGGGCGCAGACGCGTTCCACGCGCTGCCCAGCTGCACGATCGCCGTCAGGACAAATTCGAGCGTGCCCACCGGACCGATCCAGTACACATACTTCACGCGCAGCTGAATCGCGGTGGGAAACAGCTCGTCTCGAACGAAGACATCGACAGTCGAGCGCGTCAACTGCCAGAGCAGGATGCATCCGAACACGACCGTAAGCGTCATGGCGGCGATGCGAAGGCGCCGCCACGCCTGCGGCGAGACCCACTGCTCGAGAATATCGACCGAGACATGGCCTCCGGTCTGGAGCGCCGGCGCCAGCGCGAGGAAGAACAGATACACGAGAAGAAAGCGCGACACGTCCAGCGCCCAGATGGTGGGGGCGTTGAACGCGTTGCGCATCAGCACGTCGTAGAAGATGATCGCGCAAATCGCCACTGCCAGCACTCCCGCCAGCAGCATGAATACCCGGTTCAGCGCGCGGGTGACCCGCCCCAGCCAGACCATCCAGCCGCCCGCCATCGGCCCGGCCCGCCGCCGCACCCGGCGACGGCTTACCAGTATGCCCGCAGTACGTCGGCGACCTGTTTGCCGGCCGGTCCGGACTCGGCATCCATCTTCGGAAATGCCGTGCGGATGCCCGCCCTGAACGCGGCGAAATCCGCGTCTGTCAGCGTAGTGATGTCAGCCCGCTGCGCCTTCATCTGATCGGCGGCCTCGTTCGAGGCCTGCACCAGGTAGATGGCGGAGCGACGTTCCGCTTCCACTCCGAGCCGTATCGTTGCGGAACGATCCTGAGGCGCAAGCTTCGCGAACGCGGCCGAATTGATGATATAGGCGGTAAGATTCACCGGTGCGCGCAGCACCGTGATCTTCGGCGCCACCTCGTGCAGCTTCAGGCCGAGCGCAAGGACATTGTTCGCCAGCGCGCAATCCAGGGTCCGGTTCTGCAGCGCGATGTACATTTCACCTGGATCCATGGCCACTGGACTCGCCCCGAGGGCGCGGATCTGTTCGACCTGCCAGCGCCCGGCGGTGCGGACCTTGCGCCCCTTCCAGTCCTCGCGCGTGTTGAGGTGCCGGTCGCGGCAAAGGACGACCAGCGGACCCGAACCCTGCGACCAGAGATACTCCACGCCCTGGCCGTGAAATTGCGGTTCCAGGACCGGGCGCAGCGCAACCTGCGCCTGCACGAATGTATCCGGACGGTCCGGCATGCCGCCGATGGCCTCGATGTAGGAAACCGCGGGCATCAGGCCTGAAATCGCGCCCATGGCGACGACACCCATCGGTACCGCGCCCTCGCGCACGCTTTTCATGGTGTCGTTCATGCTCACCAGCGACCCGGCGTAGTGGGGCACGACTTTCACCCGGCCCTGCGTCGCCTTTTCCACTTCGTCCATCCACCACTTGAGAGTCACCGTCCAGAAGCTTCGCTCCGGGTGAAAAACCGCAAAGTCGAGGCGGGTTTGCGCCTGCACGCCACCGGTGCCAACCACAGCGACAAGTGCGACCACAGCGACGGTAAACCGAAACAGATTTCGATGGACCATGATGGTACCTCCCCCAGACACTCGGTTACGGAACGAACAGCCACGCATGCAGCGCCCCCGTGCCAACTCCGACTGCATTATGCCGGAGCCTTCATCGGAACGCTAAGCCCCAGCGCGTCTCCTGTTCGCGATTGGATCGGACTCCGATCTGTTGTGCTACTGTTACGGGAGATCAAACCGAGGCAAACCCGCAGCGCGGCCTTTTGTCCGCGCAGACCCGATATTCGTGCAATGCAACCGTGAGGTGAAACCATGATTCGTCCCAAGTTCATTTCTTATCCCGTTGTTTCGCTTGTCGCAGGCCTGCTCGTACTGGCTGCTCCGGCCACCCCGTGGGCCGCCGAAATCAACCTGACCTACGCCTTCTTCGCTCCCGCCAGGACTTTCCCGGGCAAACAGATGGCGCACTGGGCCGAACAGGTCGGCAAGCGAACCGGCGGCAAGGTCGCGGTAAAGACGTTTCCCGCCGGCACCCTGCTCGGCGCCACGGAAATGTACGACGGCGTAACCAAGGGCGTTGCCGACATCGGACTGGGATCACCGTCCTACGACCCCGGCCGCTTCCCGCTGACATCCGGGGTTTCGCTCCCGATGGGTTTTACCAATGCCACCGTGGCGAGCCGCACGCTTTGGGAACTGACGAAGGAGTTGCAGCCCAAGGAGTACGAGAATTTCAAGGTCATCGCCATGTTCACCACGGAGCCCGGCTACATACAGTCGCGCTCCCCGGTACGCAATGCGGCCGACCTCAAAGGCATGAAGTTGCGCGCCGCCGGTACCGGCGTGCCCGTGCTCAAGGCCCTGGGCGCGGCGCCGATCGGCATGCCGATGCCCGAAGTACCGCAGTCGGTGCAGACCGGGGTCATCAACGGCACCATGACTTCCCGCGAGGTGTTGCAGGATTTCAAACTCGCCGAGACCCTCAAGTACGTCACCGATTATCCTACCGTGGTCGTCACTTTCGCGGCAGTGATGGACCGCAAGCGCTGGGAGAAACTGCCCGCCGATGTGAAGAAAGTGATCGAAGAACTCGCCCCGGAAATGGCGGTCTGGACCGGCAACTACCATGACAACGAGAACGTCGGCGCCGCGCTCAAGTGGGCCGCGAAGGAGCACAAGCTTCAGATTCTCTCCCTGGCCGCGGACGAGCGCGCCAGATGGGACGCCAAGCTGAAGCCGATGGAGGCGGAGTGGGTCAAGGAAATGAACGCCAAGGGCCTGCCGGCGGTGCGCTACCTGGCGCGTCTGCGCGAGCTGCGCGACCAGTTCGCGAAGAAGTAGTGACTCTCATGGAGAAGACGGCCGGGGACGCCAGCCCCCGGTCGGCCGGGCTTGGCCGCAAGCCGGGCCCGGCCATGCAGTGGCTGGAGGGGCTGAGCGGGTTCGTCAACCGGGCGCTGTCCTGGGTAGCCGGCCTCGCGCTGGCCGCAATGATGCTGTTCTCGGTTGCCGACATGGCGCTGCGCTCGCTTGGTTACGCAGTCGCCGGTTCCTACGAAGTGATCGGCTGGCTATCGGCGGGCGCGATGGCACTGGCGCTGGGCTCCGTCCAGCAACACCGCGGCCATGTCGCGATGGCCCTGCTGATGGTTCGTCTTGGACGTCGCTCGAGGGCGGCGATCGAACTGCTGACCAGCCTGCTGTCGCTATTGCTGTTCGCGGCCGTCGCCTGGTATGTGGCGCGCTATGGCCGGGTGCTGCAGGAAACCGGATCGCTGTCGGAAACCTTGCGCACGATCGTCTATCCCTGGGTCTACGTGGTCGCCGCGGGAGGCGCCGGGCTGGCGCTTGCGCTGTTGATTGATTTTCTCCGCTCCGCAGGCCAGTTGCTGGCCCTGCGGCGGCGTCGCTCGTAGGCACCTCACCCGGGAGCACGCCTTGGATCCGACTTCTGCCGCCATTGTCGGCCTAGCGGTGATGTTCGTGTTCATGCTTTTCGGCATGCCGATCGCATTCGCCATGCTGCTGGCCGGCGTGCTCGGCAATGCCTACCTGCTCTCTGTCCCTGCTGCGACCCATCTGCTCTCGACCAATGTCTGGGAACAGTTTTCCTCCTATGGGCTGAGCGTCATTCCGCTGTTCGTCCTGATGGGGCAGTTCGCCTATCGGGCCGGCATTACCGAGCGGCTCTACGATGCGGCCTACAAGTGGGTCGGACGGCTCCCGGGCGGTCTGGCCGGCACCACGATCGCCGCCTGCGCCGGATTTTCGGCGATCTGCGGTTCCAACTCCGCGACTACGGCAACCATGGGCACCATTGCGCTGCCGGAGATGCGTCGCTACCGCTACGACCCGGCCTTGAGCACCGGCGCAATCGCCGTCGGCGGCACGCTGGGCGTGGTCATACCGCCGAGCGTGGTCCTGATCGTTATCGCCGTGCAGACCGAACAGTCGCTGCTGCGGCTGTTTCTCGCCGGTATTGTTCCGGGGCTGATCCTGACGCTGTTCTTCATGCTGACGATCCTGGCTTTGTGCCTGCGCAACCCGAAGCTCGGCCCGCTCGGACCGGTGACCAGCCTGAAAGAAAGATTTGCCTCCCTGTCCGGCGTTATCGAAACCCTGATCCTCTTCGTCCTGGTGATCGGCGGACTCTACCTGGGCTGGTTTACGCCGACCGAGGCCGGTGCGGCGGGAGCGTTCGGAGCGCTGGTGATCGGCCTGGTGCGGCGGCGGCTGTCGCTGAAAGGTATCGTCCAATCGATCATCGAGAGCGTGCGGATCTCCGCCATGGTGCTGCTGCTGATTACCGGCGCGGTGCTGTTCGGCCGCTTCCTTACCATCTCGCGCCTGCCCTTCGAACTTGCCGACTGGGCCGCATCCCTGCAGGTGCCGCCCGGCTTGATTCTGCTGGTGGTGATACTGATCTACCTTGTCGGCGGCGCGCTGATGGATGCACTGGGCTTCCTGGTGGTGACGATCCCGATCTTCTATCCTCTCGCCGCGGCGCTCGGTTATGACCCGATCTGGTACACCCTGGTGCTGACCATCGTCACCACGATGGGGGCGGTCACCCCGCCGGTCGGCGTCAACGTGTTCATCGTCCACGGCCTCGCGCCTGACATTCCGCTGCATACGATATTCCGTGGCGTCGGCTACTTCATGCTCGCGTACTTTCTATGCCTCGCCCTGATGTGGGTTTTCCCCGGCACGGTGCTCTACCTTCCCAGCGCCCTGCTCGGCTGAGGTCGTCCGACCGATCCGCCGCGAACCGGTTGCCGTTTCGGCTATTCGCTGCGCAGCGCTTCGAGCGGGTCGAGGCGCGCCGCGTTGCGCGCCGGCATCACGCCGGCGGCCAGTCCCACCACCACCGCCACCAGTTCGGCGAGTACCGCGTAGCTCCACGGCGTGTGCACGGGCAGCGCCGGCAGCCCGATCTTGAGCGCGAGCGCGGCCACCCAGCCGAGCAGCAATCCGGCCGCACCGCCCGCCGCGGCGAGCAGCGCCGCCTCGCCCAGAAACAACAGCAGTATGCTGCGCTGCGTGGCGCCCACTGCGCGCAGCAGGCCGATCTCCGAAGTACGCTCGGCCACCGCGATGGTGAGGATGGTGAGTATGCCCACGCCGCCCACGACCAGCGAGATGCCGCCGATCGCCGCGACGGCGAACGTGATCGCGTCGAGCACGGTGCCGAACACCTCGAGCATTTTCTGCTGCGGCGTGACGGTGTAATCCTCGGCGCCGTGGCGCGCGTTCATGATGCGCTTGATGCCTTGCTCCACTTCGGCCAGCGGCGCGGTCGGTTCGTAGGTGACGTCGATCTCCATCAGGCTCTCGCGATTGAACATCTCGAGCGCCCGCGCGACCGGTATGAACACCGTGTCGTCCAGATCGAAGCCGAGCACCTGGCCCTTGGACTGCATGACGCCGACGACGCGATAGCGCTCGCCGCCGATGCGGATGCGGTCGCCAAGGGGATTGTTGCCGCCGAACAGCTCCAGCGCGGCCTTGGACCCCAGCACCGCGAAGGCGCGCGGGGAGCGCGGGTCGTCACCGGGCAGGAATCGGCCTGCCGCGACGCGCATCCGGAACGCGGCCGAAAACTCGGCGCCTACGCCGTACAGCGTGACGCGGCGGCTCCTGCCGCTGTGCGTAATCTCGGCATTGCCCTGGATTACCGGTACGGCAACCTGCACATGGGGCGCGCGGCGCAACGCCAGCGCGTCGTCGATGGTCAGGGGCCGCACGGTGTTGACCGCGCCGAGCGGCGCGCCATGGGTCTGGAGGCGTCCCGGGGAAACCGCAATGATGTTGGTGCCGAACTGGGTGAATTCGGCGATCACGAAGCGGTGCAGGCCCTCGCCGATGGACGTGAGCAGGATCACCGCGGCGATGCCCACTGCGATGCCCAGCGCGGTAAGCCCGGTGCGCAGGCGATGCGCGCTCAGCGAGGCGTAGGTGAAGCGGATGAAATCGGCGTAGCGCATCAGAATCCGGCCTATCGCCGCGACAGCGCCTGCACCGGATCGAGCCGGGCCGCGCGCCGGGCGGGCGCCAGCGTGAACAGCACCGCGGTGATCACCGCGGTGGCGGGCGCCGCCACCAGCGCCCACCACGGCGCCTGGAACGGGATCGCCGGGTAGAGCTGCGCCGCGGCGTAGCGTGCGAGTTGCCCCACGGCCAGCCCCAGTGCCGCCCCGCCGCCCGCGAGCATCACCGCCTCGGTCAGGAACGCCAGCCGGATCTGCGCGCCGGTGGCGCCCAGCGCCTTCAGCAGGCCGATCTCGCGCCGGCGCTGCGTCACCGCGATCAGCATCACGTTCATGATCAGTATGCCGGCCACCGCGAGGCTGATGGCCGCGATGCCGCCCACTGCAAGGGTCAGCGCGCGCAGAATGCGGTCGAACGTGGCGAGTACCGCGTCCTGCGTGATCACCGTGACATCCCTCTCGCCCTCGTGGCGCAGCCGGATGATTTCCTCGATATCGTCCTTGGCGTAGGCGATCTGCTCGCGGCTCTTCGCTTCGACCAGCACCCGGAACAGCGCCTCGGTATTGAACAGCGCCTGCGCCGCGGCCAGCGGCACGATGACGATTTCATCGGTGTTGAAGCCCAGCGACTGGCCCTGTCTGGCCATGATGCCGATGACGCGAAAGCGGCGGTCGCTGATTCGAACCCACTCGCCCAGCGCCGGCTTCGCGCCGAACAGCTCTGCGGCCACCTTGGCGCCGACTACGCAAACGGGAAGGATCTGGCGCGGATCGGCTTCGGGCAGAAACCGGCCCAGCGCCACTTCCATGCCGCGAATTTCCTTGAGGTCGGCCGTGGAGCCGAGCACCGGCGCCTCGCGCACCCGCGCGCCGACGTGCACGTCGGCCGCGCCGATGATCAGCGGCGCGATACGCCTCACCGCAGCGCTGCGCTTGATCGCCAGCGCATCGTCCAGCGTCAGGTCGCGCGGCGTCTTGCCGATGAGCACGCCGGGCATGGCCCCAGCCGTTTCGCTGCGGCCCGGCAGCACGATGACCAGATTGGCGCCCAGCGAACCGAACTGGTTGGCGATGTAGAGCCGCGCGCCCTCGCCCAGCGAGGTCACCGCGACAACCGCGGCCACGCCTATGCCCATCGCGAGCAGGATCAGCAGCGTGCGGGTGCGGTAACCGCGAAGCACCCGCCAGGCGAAATCGAGCAGGTCGGCCAGTCTCATGATTGGGTCATGTTCAGGTCATGTCTCTGTCATGTCCCGGCTCCCGCGGCGCGGTCATCGGAGATGATGGCGCCGTCGATCATGCGCAGCGTCCGATGCGCGCGCGATCCTATGTCCGGATCGTGGGTCACCACCACGACGGTGCCGCCGTCGTGGTGCAGGCGCTCCAGTACTGCCATCACCTCCTGGCCGGTGTGGCGGTCGAGGTTTCCGGTCGGCTCGTCGGCGAGGATCACCGCCGGACTCATCGACATCGCGCGGGCGATGGCCACGCGCTGGCACTGCCCGCCGGAGAGCTGCTCGGGGCGGTGCCTCGCG
>Ga0154717_1045_pt2 | contig 28219 bp, 22 predicted proteins | sample Rifle2008BG16ft_FD_105725 | JGI IMG/M metagenome (GOLD analysis project Ga0154717, IMG submission 105725) | Betaproteobacteria bacterium RBG_16_64_18
CGTGCTGACGGGCGCGGATTATCTTGCCGACGGCCTTATCGGTCTTCCCAACAATCCGGTGCCGCCGGACCTGCCGATCAAGACCATTGATGGATCGCCGCTATTTTTCCCTCCCGATTACCCGCTTGCGACCGAGCGGGTCCGGCACGGCGGCGAAGGTGTCGCGCTGGTGGTTGCCGAAACGATGGCTTTGGCGAGGGACGCCGCGGAACGAATCGAGGTGGACTATGAAACCCTGCCCTCGGTGGTCGATCTGCAGGGTGCGTTCGCGAACGGCGCGGTTGCGGTCTGGGACGAAGTTCCCGGCAATGTTTGCGTCAGCCACGAAATCGGCGATCGGGCCGCTACCGACGAGGCATTCGCGCGGGCCGCGCATGTCACGCGCATGGACCTGCACAATAATCGAGTGAATGGCGTGCCGATGGAACCGCGCGCCGCAGTCGGCCTCTACGATGCCGCCACGGACAGGCACACGCTGTATGCGGGCAGCCAGAGCACCTTGCTGCAGAAGAAGAGCCTGTGCCGGATCTTCAATGTGCCCGAAGACAAGGTGCGGGTCGTCGCCCGCGACGTCGGCGGCGGTTTCGGAACGCGCAATCTGATGTTCCGAGAGTTCGTGCTGGTCGTGTGGGCGGCGAAGAGGCTCGGCCGGCCGGTGAAATGGACCTGCGAGCGCAGCGAGGCGTTCTTGAGCGATCCCTACGGCCGGGACCTCGCCACGCACGCGGAACTGGCCCTGGATGCCGGGGGCCGGTTCATCGGCATGCGCGCCCACAATATCGCCAACATCGGCTCACAGTCGCTGCACCTGGTTCCGCTGATGCGCGGCGCCGCGGTCACCAACGGGGTCTACGCCATTGCGGCAGTTCACGTGAAGCTGCAGGCGGGCTTCACCCATACCGTGCCGACATCGACCTACCGGGGCGCGGGGCGGCCCGAAGCGATGTTCATCATGGAAAGGCTGATCGATACCGCGGCGGCCGAAACGGGAATTGACCGTATCGAACTTCGCCGTCGCAATTTCATCCGGCCCGAGGCGCTTCCGTATGTGAGTCCGCTGGGGACGCGCTACGACAGCGGCGAGTTCGAGAACAACATGATGGATGCGATCGGGCTGGCCGACTGGGCCGGTTTTCCCGCGCGGCGGCAGGCGGCGCGAGCGCGCGGCAGGCTGCTCGGCATCGGTCTGGCGAATTACATCGAGACGGCGACCGGGATTCCTCCCGAGCGCGTCGTCGTCGATGTCCTGCCGGAGGGACGCGTGCGCATGGTGATCGGCACGCAGGCGAGCGGCCAGGGGCACGAGACGGCGTTCGCGCAGCTCTTCGTGGACTGGCTGGGGGTACCGCTGGAATCCGTGGAACTGGTCACAGGCGACACCGACATCGTGAAAATGGGCAGCGGATCGCATTCGTCGCGCTCGATGCGGCTGGGCGGATTCCTGGCGGGCCGCGCGGTCAACGAGATCATCGAGCGAGGCAAGCGGGTCGCGGCGCGGAAGTTCGAGGCGGCTCCCTCCGACATCGAGTTCAGGGGCGGCAGGTTCGCGGTTGCCGGCACCGACCGTTCGCTCGGCATCTTCGAAATCGCGGGCATCGCGGCGGCTCTTCCCGAACCTGAGCGCGAGTTGCTCGTGGCCTCCTCCGAGATCACGAAACTGCTGCCGACTTTTCCCAACGGCTGCCACGTGTGCGAGGTCGAGATCGATCCGGAAACGGGCACGGTGAGCATCGTGCGCTACACGGGAATCGACGACGTCGGCCGAGTGATCAATCCGATGCTCGTCGACGGGCAGACCCACGGCGGCATCGCGCAGGGCGTCGGCCAGGCGATGTTCGAGGACTGCGTCTATGACCGCGAGTCGGGGCAGCTGCTGAGCGGCTCATTCGCCGACTACTCGATGCCGCGGGCGGACATGTTTCCGCCGTTCCTGCTCGAGGTCAATGAAGTGCCTGCGCCAAATAACCCGCTCGGCGTGAAGGGAGCGGGCGAGGGCGGCGCCACCGGAGCGCCGCCGGCGGTGATCAACGCCATCGTGGACGCGCTGCGCGAGTTCGGCGTCGATCACATCGAGATGCCGGCGACGGCCGAAAAGGTATGGCGGGCGATTCACGAAGGCCGTCGGGCGGCATGACGCTCGCGCGAGCGCCGCGCCGGCCTTCTGCCCCGGGCGAGAATCGACGGACAGCATTTGGGTATGGGGCATCCCGCCGCTAGCGGTGCAATACGCCCAGCGCCGCCGGGAGCCACAACGATATCTGCGGCCAGAACGTCACCGCAGCGAGCCGAACCAGATCGGACACGAAGAACCAGGTCACGCCGGCGAAAATAGTTCGCATCGGAATCTGCGGCGCCATCCCCTGGATCACGAAAACGTTGATGCCGATGGGCGGCGTGATCATGCCGATCTCGATCACCATGATGTTGATGATCCCCCACCATACCGGGTCGAAGCCGAGACCGACGATCAATGGAAACACCACGGGCAGCGTGATCACCATGGCCGCGACCGAATCGAAAATGCATCCCAGCACCAGGTAAGTGGCCAGCAGCACCAGCACGACGAGCCAGGTAGACAGGCCCAGGGCCATGATTTCGCGGACCAGCGTTTCCGGCAGTTGCGTCAAGGCGATGAACTTGGAAAAGATCGTCGCGCCGATGATGATCACGAAGATCATCACCGTCGTCGACGCCGTCTCCGCCAGCACGCCCCGCAGTACCGCAAGCCTCAGTATTCCGCGCGGTATCCCGAATACGAACGCCAGGCAGACGCCGACCGCCGCGGCTTCGTTGACGGTGAAGAAACCGCCGTAGATGCCGCCGCTCACCACCGCCACCAGGACCAGAACGCGCCACGCCTGCCGCAGTACGGCAATGCGCTCGGACCATCGAACCCGCTGCGCCGCAGGCCCGGCTTCGGGACGCAGGCGCGTATGGAGCAGGACGGCAAACACGTACAGAAGAATGGCAAGCAGCCCCGGAAATATCCCTGCGACGAACAACGCCAGGATGAACTGCTCGGTCAGCAGCGCGTACAGAATGAGCAGCACCGAGGGCGGAATCAGTATCCCGAGGGTTCCGCCGGCGGCGATGCAGCCGGTGGCCAGCTCGTCGGAGTACCCCTGGCGCTTCATTTCAGGGTACGCGATGCGCATGAAGGTGGCGGCGGTCGCCACCGAAGACCCGCACACCGCGGCAAACCCGCCGCATCCGCCCACCGTGGCGATGGCGAGTCCGCCGCGATAGTGGCCGACGAACGCGTTGAAAAGCCGGTACAGGTCGGTCGACATGCCGGCGGCGCCGGCAAGGCTGCCCATCGCGAGGAACATCGGTATCGTCGCGAGCTCGTTGTTGGTCATCAATTCGGTGGGAACGGATCCGAACAGGGTCACGGCCGGTTTCCAGCCGAGCAGAAAACCGGTTCCCAGAAAGCCCGCAAACGCCATGGCGAAGCCGATCGGGACGTGCAGCGTCATCAGCGCGAACATCACGCCCAGAATCGCGACTCCCAGAACGATCGGATCCATGGATGCCCCGCCGGTGATCAGTGTGCTGCCTGGCTCGCGACGACCCCCGCGATCGGGGTCATTCGCGATGCCCGGACTGCCGGGGCGCGCCGCCCGCACCGGATATCGCGTCCTGCGCCGCCTCGAAGAGGATGACAGCCTGGACCGGCACGCAGGCAATGAAGACCGCCGAGACCATCCACCACCATGGCGCCTGCGGGAGGCCGACGGTCAACGTCGTCAGGCGCGAGCGCGTCGCGTCCAGCGTAAAGGCGGAAGTTTCCCAGGCGAGCAGGACGACGATGATCATGGTGACCGACGCCGCGAAAAGCTCTATCCACGGATGCCAGCGGCTCCCGAGCGCCTTGCCCAGAAAGCGGATCGTGACGTTGTGTCCGCCGGCAAGCCCGACCGGGAAAAAACTCGCCACGACCACGGCGAAGGTGTATATGACCACGTCCGTCGCTCCGGTAATCGGAGCGCTGAACGCGGCGCGCATGACGACGTCGGCCACCACCAGCAGCGACGTCACGACGACGCCGGCTGCGCCCGCCGTACCAGCGAACTCGGCAGCCCGGCGCACCCGCTTGTTTCGCATGCGAGGCTCAGGCGAGCGCGACGGCCCTATAGCCGCGGCTTGCGTTCAGCGACCGGCTCGGATGTCGGCAAGCAATTTCTGGAGCGCTGCCATCTTGGACGCGCCCTCGGGGGTGCTCTTCAGCCACTCGTCATAGAGCGGCTTGAATGTTTCGAGGCGCTTGCCGCGCTCGGCGCCGGAAAATCCGATGATGGTTCGATTCGGATCCTTCCTGGCGGCAGCCTTGACACTTGCCGCCTGAGCGTCGAAGACCGCGCCCATGCGCAGGGCGAGCTTCTCTCCGCCGAGCTTTTCCAGGGCTTGCTTTGCCTTTGCGGGCAGCCCGTCGTAGACCTTCTTGTTGATCGCCACGATGAAGCTGATGGCACCCAGGGGCTCGTCTACGTCCCCCTTGATGAGCGACTCGATGCGAAAAGCGCGCAACGAACCCCAGCTGTTCATGGTGCCGTCGAGCACGCCGGTGCTGAGGGACTGCGCCACCTCGGAAATGGGCATGCCCACCACCGCGCCATGGAATAACTTGATTACGCCGACTCCCTCGGGGCTGGTGATGCGGATTTTTGCGCCCTTGACGTCGTCGAGCGACTTGATCGGGTTGCGGAAATGCAGTACCAGCGGGTCATTCAGGTAGGTCCCGACGACATGCAGCGTGTCCATTCCGCGAAGCAGTCCCCGCTGGTGCATGCGCCAGGAAAGAATGGAACCCTCCTTGGCGGACTCGACGAGGTAGGGCAGCGCGAATACGGTGAAGTCGGGAAACAGGGAGAAGACATAGGGAACGGGGATGATCGTTGCGTCCTGCAGGCCGTTCTGCAGCTGTTCGTGCTGCTTGAGCAGGCTGCGCTCGATCGTCCCGCCGAAGAAACGCTGAAATTTCAGCGCGCCCCCGCTTTCCTTTTCCAGTTCGTCGAGCCAGGGCGCAATGCCTCGTTCGATCTCGTCGGCCTTGGGCGGTATGAAGGTTCCGAACTTGAGCGTCGCCGTCTGTGCGAGCGCGCCTGCCGAGGCAAGCCCGAGCGCCGCAAGAACCGCGCCGCCCAGCAATGCGCGCCGGGTCGCGCGCCAAGACCTGGAAGATCGAGAAAGGCTGGTCATAACGAATTCCTCCCATCTGTTGGAAAGACAAAACGCGCCGGCGACTTGCGTTGCGGCGTGGATTATAGCCTGAGGCGACGGGGCGAACGCGCGACGACGCTCGTGCCGGCACGCCACCGGCGGTGCCGGAGGTCGAGGCAATCCTCCACCCGATTCAGAACAGGGCCGCGTAGCGGTCCGCGTACGCATATGCCAGGAGCCCTCCGCAGACGATCAGCAGCAATGCAATCGGTATCCCTTTCGGATTCAGGAAGAACTGGAACAGGACCACGACCGACATGATCGGAGCGAGCAGCGCCAGCCCGAAGGCCGGGGCCTGGTTGGTCAGCAGACAGAACACCGCCACGAGATCCACGGTCTTCATGAACGGCCAGAAGAACCCGGCCGACTTCAGCGCCTGTTCGAATTGCGCCCCGCGATCCGACATCGGCGGGTGTATCAGATTGTTGCCCGTAAACACGTACCAGTAGCCGTCGATCACGCCTATCAGGAACATGAGCCCCAACACAATGCGAGGGGCGGTCTCGAGCAACAGTTCCTGCATCGCGATTCTCCAAAAAAAGTCCCGCGCGTGTCCCTTCGGTCTCAAGGGGCCGGCCCGGGAGCCGACCGGCCCAGTGCGCCGGGACGCGAACCGGCCGCCGGTGACGGTCGTCCGCAAGAGACGGCTTTGCGCAACGCCTGCGATTCTATACCGGAAGAGACAAACGTCGAGACCAGCCGGCGCGGCGCCGGGCGAAGGATCCGCCGCCGACGCGAGATTCGAAATGCCTGGCCGCGAAAACGATATTGGACGATGGAAAGCGTGCGTGGCAAACTCCGCCGGGGGAAAGCGACGGCCTCGGCCCTGAAGGCGCGGCGCCTGCACCGCGCCGAAGGCCAGGCACGCTTGACCGCAGGCAGCGTTGCCCGGCCCCCGCACGCAGCGGGAATCATCTAGGAGCGGATATTGCCATGGGAAATACGAAGATAGATCCGGTCACGCTGTCGACCGTGTGGCACACTTTCCAGCGGGTCTGCCACGAAATGCGCGACGTGCTGGAGCGCACCGCGGTGAGCTACCTCATCGGGCAGCTTCACGACAACTCGGTGGGAATCTGGGACGCGCGCGGGCGCACCGTGGCGATTCCCGTGGGCCTCACCTCGCAGTTCGTGGGCAGCAAGTTTCCGGTGCAGTTCATTTTGGAGAGGTTCAAAGGGAACATCCACTCCGGCGACGTATTCTTGACCAACGATCCCTACAACGGCGGTTTCAACAACCACCTGCCCGACTGGGGGTTCTTCCGGCCCATCTTCTTCGAAGGCGAACTGCTGTTCTTCACGCTGTGCCGGGCGCATCAGATGGATACCGGGGGCTCCTTTCCGGGAGGATATTTCGCCAACGGATTCGACATCCACGCCGAAGGTCTGTGCATTCCGCCCATCAAGGTTGTGGAGCAGGGGCGCGAGCGGACCGACGTGATGGAACTGATCTGGAACAACGTCCGCTTCCGGGAATCGGTGCGGGTCGATAACGCGTCGATGATCGCCACGACAAAAGTATGCGAGAACCGCCTGCAGGAGATGCTCCGGCACTACGGCCGGGACGTAGTCATGGCCTGCGTGGACGAAATGATGGACCGCACGGAGCGGGCGGTACGCGAGGAAATCCGGAAGATCCCCGACGGGACCTACTACGGCGAGGGCGCCACTGACGACGACGGAACCGAACTCGATGTACCGGTCTGGGTCAGGGTTGAAGTTACCGTCGCCGGCGACGAGATAAGCATTGATTTCTCGAAAAGCGACGCTCAGCGCAAGGGCTTCATCAACCAGGTGTACGCAGCGACCTACAGCGCTTCCATCGGCGCGATGATCCTGTTCTTCGACACCGGTCTGGTCGACTACCACAACGAGGGAACCATGCGCCCGGTGAAAGTCGTTGCCCCGGACGGCCTGGTCGTCAGCGGCACCTACCCCGCCACCGTGGGAGGCGGGCCCGCCAACATCACCGAGCGCACCCTCGATGCAATGTACATGGCCATGTCGAAAGCGCTGCCTCATCGGGCAATCGCCGGCTGGGCGCGGCATCGTGGCGACTACGTGTTTGGAATCGACCCCAGGACCAGCCAGCAATATGTGCGCACCACCTTCGACTACGACGGCGGTGCGGGCGCCGTGGCGGGTTACGACGGCTATGTCGGGGCCGTCATCATGGGTGCGGTGCACCGGGGGAACGTCGAGGAAGAAGAGGTGCGTTTCCCGTGGCGCATGCTCAAGTACGAGATTGCGCCGGACCTCGAAGGTGCCGGCAAGTGGCGCGGGGCGCCCGGCACCATCTGGGAATCGGCGAACGAGGGCGCCGAGGTCGGGATGGCTACGGGAAGTTCCGACGGGGAGCTGACGACAGGCGCAGGCGTGCTGGGTGGCCAGCCCACGCCCTTGAGCGAGGCGCACATCCGGCGCGGCAGCGAACTGATCCTCGCGCGCGGTCACCGGATGCACCGCGTGCGGCAGGGCGACAGCGTGCTGAAAGTGTCAGGAGGCGGCGCCGGCGTGGCGCCTCCCGGGGAGCGCGACCCGGAAAAAGTCAGCGAAGACGTCGCGAACGGCATCGTTTCCATCGGCCGCGCGCGGGAGGTCTACAAGGTCGCTCTCGATCCCGACACATTCGCGGTCGACCGCGAACAGACCGAAGCCCTGCGGAGGGCCGGACCATGAAGCGCGTGGCCATCGACGTAGGCGGGACGTTCACGGACTGTCTGGTTCTCGACGAAAGCGGAATCCTGCAATCGTTCAAGTCACCGACCATGCCGCAGGATCCGTCGACGGGCTTATTGCGGGCCCTGGAAAAGGCGGCGGGTGCATACCGGCAGACGCTCGCCGAGTTCCTGGGGCAGGTGGGCGCCATCATTCACGGCACGACCCTGGCGACCAACGCACTGTTGACCGGTCGCGGCGTGGAGACCGGGATGATCACAACCAAGAATTTCCGGGACATCATAGAAATCCGGCGCGGCATCAAGAACGTCAACACCTCGATGTACAATTTTTTCGTGCCGCCGTATCGCCCGCTGGTACCGCGCCGGCTCCGTCTCGGCGTGGAGGAGCGCACGTTATGGAACGGGGAGATCGCCACCGAACTCGACGAGTCCGAGGTGCTCCAGGCCGCGGAGCAGCTGCGGGCCAAGGGCGTCAAGGCAGTCGCCGTCTGCTTCCTGCATTCGTATGCAAACTCCGCCAACGAAAGGCGGGCGGTCGAGATCTGCAAGACGGCGATGCCCGGCACGCACGTCACGGCGTCCCATGAGATCCTGCCGGTGTGGCGGGAATTCGAGCGGTTCAGCACTACCGTGGTGTCGGCGTATATCGGTCCGATCGTGGACGACTACCTCGCCGAGCTCGAAAAGCGGCTTGGCGCGGCGGGATTCAGGGGCACGCTCCTGATGATGTTGTCCAACGGACTGACGGAAACGGCGACGCACTGCAGGTCGCGCGCGGTGTTTCTGATCGGCTCGGGACCGGCTGCGGCGCCGTCTGCCGCGCTGCACCTGGGTCGGGAAATGCCCAACCTGAATCTGTTGTCGGTCGATATGGGCGGGACCTCGTTCGACATCGGCCTGATCCGAAAAGGCGAGATTCCCACGACGACGGAGGCATGGGTCGGCGATCACCGGGTCGCGATCAAGATGGTGGACACGCGCAGCGTAGGAGCCGGCGGGGGAAGCATCGCCTGGGTCGATTCACTTGGGCTGCTGCGAGTGGGGCCGCAGTCCGCGGGAGCCGATCCGGGGCCGGCCTGCTACGGCAAGGGCGGGATGGAGCCGACGGTCAGCGACGCCGATCTCCTGCTTGGATACATTCCCGATGATTACTTCCTCGGCGGCGAAATCCCGCTCGACGCGAAGCTCGCCGAGGCTGCGGTGAAGAAGGTGGGCGACCGGCTCGGGTTGAGCGTCACCGAAACGACCCAGGCGATTTTCACCACCGTCAATTCCTACATGGCCGATTCAATCACCGGCGTCTCCACCAAGAACGGTCACGATGTCAGGGATTTTGCGCTCGTGGTCGGCGGCGGAGCAGGGCCGGTACACGGCGTCTTCATCGCCGACCTGCTGGGGATCCGCAACGTGATCATTCCGCCGGTGGCGGCGCTGTTCAGCGCTTTCGGCATGTTCGTCAAGGACGTCGGCCGGGACTTCAGCCGCCCGTATTTCTCGCCGGCGAGCCGGGTTGACCCGGATCGCGTCAGTCAGCTGTTTCGGGAAATGGAGGAGGATGCGCGCCGGGCGCTCAAAGCCATGCTGGCCTCGGACTCGAGCGTGGTCTTCACTCGCACTGCGGAGATGCGCTACAGCGGCCAGTTCCACGACATCGAAGTGCCGGTCCCGGGCGGGGACTTTACCAGGCAGACGCTGGGCGCGACGATAGATGCCTTCCACGCCCGGCACGAGGAGCTTTACACGTTCCGCATGCCATGGAAGGAGGCGGGGTTCCTCACGTTTCATCTCAAGGCGACGGTGCAGCGCGCGCCGTTCAGCCTGCGATCCTCGCGCGGAACCGGCAACACCTCGAGGGCCATCAAGCGGGAGCGCCGCTGCATTTTTTCAGGGGAACAGGTCAAGACCCCTGTCTACGATGGCGAGAAACTCGGCGGCGGCGACGAACTTTACGGGCCCGCCATTATCGAGGAGCGGACCACGACCGTGGTCATTCCGCAGGGGTACCGTTGCGCCGTCGACGGGTTGCGCAACTATGTTCTCAATCGCAGCAGCTGAGCGGATGCCGCAGGAGCACGCTCGCAGCGCCGGCGCTTTGCCCCGGGCTGCGGCGGTAGTGCGGGAGATATGATCGCCGGACCCTCGAGCCCGGGGACAATCTGGCAAAATGCCGTATGCTGAAGAACCTGGCGGCGAAGACGTCTCCAATGCCAGACAAGCGTGGTGTTTGATTTCGGCGGGCGAGCAGCAGCGTTCCGCGCGGAATCCGCGGGGGCAATGCCTATTGTGAAGACCAAGGAGGGTAAGACCGTGCCGCTATTCAGAGTTCTCGCGCTGGGGATGGGATTGACCGCATTCGGCCTGGCAAGTGCTCAGACCGTGGGGATAGGAACCAACCCTCCCGGATCCATCACCTATTCGATCGCTGCGGCAGTCGCGAAAGTCGTCGCTGATCGGACCGGCCTGCAGACGCGGCTGCAGCCGATGGGAGGACAGAACGCATCGCTGCCGGGGGTGAACGCGGGCGAACTGCATCTGGGTCTGGGCAACGCGATCGAATTCCAGTTCGCGGTTCAAGGCAAGGAAGTATTCGAGGGCCCGCCGCTCAAGGATCTGCGCCTGGTGACCCGGCTCATGGCCCTGCAGGTGGCGTTATTCGTCCAGACCGATTCACCGGTCAAGACAATCGCGGACCTGAAGGGCAAGCGCGTCGGAACAGGGTACGCGCAGCAGCGCGGGCTGGGCTTGATCGTGGAGGGCCTGCTGGCGAACGCCGGTCTCGGATTGAGTGACATCATCTCGGTGCCGGTCGCCAACGTCGTTCGAAATGCCGACGACTTCGCCCAGGGCCGCACCGATGTCATGTTTTTCGCGCTCGGCGGGCCGCAGGTACGGGAGGTGGGAACGAAGAAAGGCGGGCTGCGCTCGCTTGCGGTCGATCCCTCGGAGGCGGCAATGGCCCGGGTGCGCACGCTGCTTCCGTCGGCCTATGCGACGCTGGTGCGGCCCAACCCGGCGCTCTACGGCGTGGTCCAGCCGACGCAGACGCTGGCGTTCGACTACCTGCTCATCAGCAGTCTGAAGATCTCCGAGGACCTCATCTATCAGGTCACCAAGGCGCTGCACGCCAGCAAGGCCGAGTTGCTTGCCACGTTCGTCCCGCTGGGAAGAGCGTTCGATCCCGACCGGATGGCGGTGCCGGTGGTAATGGGCGAGTACCATCCCGGCGCAGTCAGGTTCTACCGCGAAATCGGGCAATGGCCGCCGAAGTGACGACTACGTGACGCCCGACCTGGGCGCGGCCGCGCGCGTCCCGCGCTTCCGCCGCAACGCGCTCAACTCGTTTCTCGCGGCGCTCGTCACCCTAGGCACGGTCGCCTGGGCGACCGACCTGTTTCGGCGCGCCGGCCTGGAACTGTATGGCGAGCAGTTTTTGGCCGGAATCCTGGGGATCGCCCTGGCGCTGGCGTTCCTCGCGGTGCCGGCCAGGCGCGGGCCCACCATCGATACGCGTGTCCCGGTCTATGACTGGATTCTGGCGGCGATCGCGCTGACTGCCGCTGCCTACGTCGGCGTGCGCTACCCGGAACTGTCGGGAATGACGCTGGTGAGGCCGCCCGACGGGATGCTGACGGCGGCGGTGGTCGTCGTGCTCGGCCTCGAGGCGATCCGTCGCTGCGTCGGGCTGCCGATGCTGATCGTGGTGCTGTGCTTCATAGGGCTGGCACTCCTCGGGCACCTGCTGCCGGGCCGTCTGGAGGCGCGACCGGTTTCATTCGGCCAGGTCACCTACTACATGGCGTGGGACACGTCGGGCATTATCGGCGCGCCGCTGCGCATTCTGGCCACAGTCGTGATCGCCTTCATCCTGTTCGGGGAATGCCTTACGCGCACCGGCGGCAGCCTTTTCTTCACCGACGTGTCGCTGGCGATGCTCGGGCGCACGCGCGGGGCGCCGGCGAAGATTGCGGTGTTTTCCTCCATGCTGTTCGGCACCATTTCCGGCAGTACGGTGGCGAGCGTGCTCACCACCGGCGTAGTCACCATCCCGATGATGAAAAAAGCCGGCTACCCGCCGTCCACCGCGGCGGCGATCGAGGCGGTCGCCGCCACCGGCGGGCAACTCATGCCGCCGGTGATGGGCGCTGCGGCTTTTCTGATGGCCGAATACCTGGCGGTGCCTTACGCCGAGATTGCGCTCGCCGCGCTCATCCCGGCCGTGCTCTATTACGTGGCGTTGTTCATTCAGGCCGATCTCGAGGCCGGGCGACTCGGGATACGGGCCGACGCAGGCACCGAGATTCCCGGGCTCTGGTCCGTGCTGGCGGAGGGATGGTTCTTTCTGCTGATGTTCGCGGTCCTGATCGGCGCGCTGTTCTGGTTCCAGGTGTCGGCCGAATTGTCGGCGCTGCTGGCGGCGACGGTGGGCGCGGTCGGCGGGTTGTTTCTGCGCTATCGCGGCGTCGGCCTGACGCTGCGCGGGGTGCGCGACGCCGTGATCGGGACCGGTTACACCGCGATCGAAATCCTGATGACCGCGGTCGCCGCCGGAATGGTGATCGGGACATTGAACATTTCGGGACTCGCTTTCGGCATGACCATGAACCTCGGGCTGGTCGGCGAGCACAGCCTGGCGCTGATGCTGGCCGTGGCGGCGGTCATAAGCCTGATTCTGGGCATGGGCATGCCGACCATAGGCGTGTACGTCCTGGTCGCCACTCTGATCGTTCCGGCGCTGGTGAAGCTCGGGGTGGCGCCGATGGCCGCGCACATGTTCGTTCTGTATTACGGGATGCTGTCGATGATTACCCCGCCGGTGGCGATCGGCGCATTTGCCGCGGCGGCGATCGCCGGGTCGCCGCCGATGAAAACCGGCTTCGTCGGATGCCGGTTTGGGTGGATGAAGTTCGTCGTCCCGTTTCTGTTTGTCGGTTCGCCGACGCTGCTGATGCAGGGCAGCGCGCCGGAGATCATCCGCGACCTGCTGACCGCCGCGACCGGTACGTGGCTGGTTTCGGCGGGGATAGTCGGATATTTCCTTCATGACATCGGGCCGTGGCGGCGCATCCTCGCGGGGCTCGCCGGATTCGGGCTGCTGATCCCGGTAAGCACCGATATTGCGCTGTGGGCCAACATCGGCGGCGGGTTGATCGGGACGGCGCTGCTTGCCGCGGAATGGAACAAGGCGGGAAGGATCAAGGCGGCCGGCGCAGGGCGGCACGAGCCGGGAATCCAATGAGGAGGCAGGCAATGAAAGTCATAGACATACACACGCACATGATGTCCGAGGAATGGATCGAATTTCTGCGAAAGCACGGCGGGAACCGGTTCGAGTTGCGGGAATTCGGCGGCCGACGGGTGATCTACGCCGACGGCGCGGACTTCGTCCCGCTTTTTCCGGGCATGTTCGACTTGCGCCAGCGGCTGGAAAAGATGGACCAGAGCGGCATCGACGTGGCATTTCTCTCGCTCACGGCTCCCGGCGTGGTGTGGGGCAGCGAGGAGGTCTGCCGCCGCTCGTCGGCGATCGCCAACGATCACCTCGCCTCGGTACAGGACGGCAGGCCGGAGCGATTCCGCTGGCTCGCCTCCCTTCCGATGCATCACCCGGCGATCGCCGTCGAAGAACTGCGCCGCTGCCACGCGAACGGCGCCTCGGGCGTGATCATGTTTGCAAACGTCGAAGGCCGGCCGCTCACCGACCCGTCATTCGCGACGGTCTGGAGCGAGATAGAGCGGCTCGATCTTCCCGTGCTGCTGCATCCGACCTTGCCGCCGGGGGCCAAGGAAATGCATCTGCACGATTATCATCTGATCGCGATGGTGGGCTTCATGTTCGACTCCACCCTCGCGCTGGCACGCATGATATTCGACGGATTTTTTGACCGCTTTCCGAAGCTGAAGCTCATCGTTCCGCACGCGGGGGCGACGCTGCCGTTCATTGCCCATCGGCTCGATCACGGCTATGCGATGGTTCCCGAATGTCGCAAGAGCATCCAGCGCCCGCCGAGCAGCTATTTTTCGAACGTCTACTTCGACGATGCGAATTCGACCAGCAAATCGGTCGGGATGTGCGCCGATCTGGCAGGCGAGGCGCGCATCCTGCACGGATCCGACTATCCATTCCTCCAGTTCGGCGAAAGCGTGAAATGGACGGACGCTCTGTCGCCGGAGCGTCGCGGCGCGATTCTGGGCGGAAATGCGGCGCAGGTTTTCGGGGCCATCTGAATCAAAATCAAGGGATTGACGGTGAATCCGGACAGGGCGTACCTTGTGGGAGCCGAGTAGCTTTTCTTCGCGCCGGACGAGACCCGCGCCGTGCAGGCCATCTGCCCGGGCGCGAATCGATGGACAACATTCCATGACGAGGTGATATGTCGGATCAGATACTGTTGGAGAGAAATGGCGACATCGTGACGATCACGCTGAACCGTCCCGATGTCGGCAACCTGATGACCAACGAAATGGGGGCGATGCTCGCCTCGATGCTCGATTCGGCATCGGAGGCCAAGCTGGTGGTCCTGCGGGGCGCGGGGAAGGACTTCTGCCTCGGCCGCGACCTCGCGCCGCCGGATCCACGCTCCGCGCCGACTGCACTGGGCGTGCGAAAGGGCAACACCGAGCCGGCGCTCAAGACCTATGCGGCGTTCCGGCGCAACACGGTGCCGGTGCTCGGCGTGGTGACGGGCGGGGCGATCGGATTCGGCTGTGCGATCGCGGGCATATGCGACCTGACCTTCGCAGCCGACGACGCGCGGTTTCAGCTTCCGGAGATGAACCACGGCATACCGCCTTGCCTGGCGATGTCCGCGCTCGTGGACCGGGTGCCGCGCAAGGCCATCATGGATATGGTCTATTCGACCGATGAGTTCGACGCCCGGCGCGCGCTTGCGATCGGTCTGGTCAGCAGGGTCGTTGCGGCGAAGGACCTGCAACGGGAAGTGGACCGTTTTGTCGCCGGCGTTGCCGCGCGCTCGACGGCGACGCTTCTGGCGGTCAAGGAGTACATGCGCTCGGCCCCCACCATGGAGCCGCAGGCCGCCGCGGATTTCGCCAGCAACCTGCTTTCCAACGTTGTTTCGTCACGGCGATAGAGCCTGGAGGAGGAACAAGTGATCATCGGGCATACCCTGTACGGACGCGGCTCCGAAGGCGTCATCGTTTGTCACGGCTGGTTCGGGGACAGCAGGGTCTTCGATCCGATGCTGCCCTGGCTCGACGCGGACACGTTCACCTACGCGTTTGCCGATTACCGCGGATACGGCAAGTCCAAGAGCATGAGCGGCGGATACACGGTCGGAGAGATCGCCTCGGACGTGCTGGCCCTCGCAGATTCGCTCCGCTGGGCGCGTTTTCATGTCATCGGGCATTCGATGGGCGGGAAGGTGGTGCAGCGGGTCGCGTTGAACGCGCCCGATCGCGTCAAGAGCGGCATCGCGGTGACGCCGGTGCCGGCGTGCGGGGCCAGGTTCGACGACCAGACGTATCAGATGTTCGCCGGCGCGCCGGAGAGCGACGAGAAGCGCTACGGCATCACCGATTTCAGCGTTTCGGGCCGCCTGACGCCGCGGTGGGTCCAGTCCATCGTGCGCGCGTCGCGTGAAACCAGCACCGTCGAGGCGTTTCGCGGCTACCTGCCCTCATGGGCGCGGGAGGATTTTTCCGCGGAGGCGGAAGGCCTGAAGACGCCGATGCGCGTGATCGTGGGAGAGTTCGACCCCAAGCTCAGCCCGGAGGTGATGCGCGAGACCTTCCTCGCCTGGTACCCGAACGCCGAACTTCAGGTGATCGGGAATTGCGGCCATTACCCGATGCAGGAAGCGCCGGTTCGCCTCGCAACGCTCATCGAGGAGTTTCTCGGCAGGCACAAGTAGCGCGGCTCCCGGACCGGGCCGGGGGGTTCCCCGAGCCCGATGCCGTTCAACTCTGAGCTGAACGCCGAACGGCATTAGCGCCCGGCGCGCGGCCGTTGCCTGCTGCGATGGTGTTGGTAGACAGGAACCAGAGTCATGAACATCAATCTCGAGGAAATCGAATCCCGCGTGAGTTTCCACTCGGAAGCAGAGCGTCTCGCCGGCAAGCTCGGCATGCCGCGGGGATTGCGCCAAGGCGAGCGCCGCGCTGCTGTGGTCATCATGCACGGATTCGGTGGGACGATGGAGGACGGACTGTCGCGCGCGGCGTCCCGGCTGTTGGCGCAGCTCGGATATGTCACGCTGCGATTCGACTACCGCGGCTGCGGCGAGAGCAGCGGGGCGCGTGGCCGAGTGGTATGCGAGGACGAGGTTGCGGACACCCTCAGCGCGGTTTCGTTCCTGGAATGCCGGCCCGAAGTCGATCCCAAGCGCATCGGCCTGCTCGGCGGAAGTCTGGCCGGTTCGATTGCGATCCAGGCCGCCGGCACCGACACGCGCATTGCAGCCTGCATTTCCTGCGGCGGCCTGGGCAGCGGCGAGACGACATTGCGCTGGCTGCACGCCTCAAGCGAGGCCTGGCAGCGCTTTAGCGCGATGATCGAGGAAGGACGGCGGCGGCGCGAACGCGGCGAAACGATGATGGTGCCGCGTTTCGACATCATACCGATTCCGCCCGCCATACGCCCGGGTCTTCCCGCAGGTGCAATCATGGAATTCCCGTTCGAGGTGGTCGAGAGCTTGTTGCGCTTACGTCCGATTGACGTCGTTGGCAATATAGCTCCCCGACCCCTGCTGTTGCTGCATCCGGCGGCCGACCCGGTGGTGCCGGCCGAGGAGTCGGTCTCACTGTTTCGCCACGCACGACAGCCGGCTGACCTGCACTTGATCTCCAATGACGACCACTTCATGCTCGCCGAGGACAGCTGGATTTCCCTCGATATCCTGAAGAACTGGCTGAAGAAATACTTTCCGCCGACGGCGAGCACGGCGTGATTGCACGATAGGCGGCAGTTCGAAACGCGGGTTCCGTGGCCGCGTTTTCGCCGCATATCCCGGCCGATAGCGATCAGCCGGAAAATACCTCTCGTCTACGGAGTCCCCGCCGAGGAATGGGCTAATGAACCGTGATGCCCGAATCCTTGATCAGCTTTGCCCACTTCGGGATTTCGGACTTGATGATCGCGGCGAATTCATCCGGCGAATTGCCGACAGCGTCCAACGCGACCGCGGCGAGTTTTCCGCGGACGTCGGCTCGCGCGAGAGCGTTCGAGGTTTCGAGATGGAGCTTGCGAATGACGGCCGGCGCGGTCCCGGCAGGCGCGAGCAAGCCGCCCCACAATGTTGCCTCGTATCCCGGAAAGCCGGCTTCGGCTATCGTCGGCACCTCCGGCAGCAGCGGCGAGCGCTTCACCGAGGTCACCGCAAGTGCGCGCAGCTTCCCGTCGCGCACCACGGACAGGACCGCCACTATCGGATTGAACGCCATCGTGACCCGGCCGGCGAGCAAATCCGGCATCGCCAGGACCGTGCCCTTGTAGGGGACCGTTCGTATATCGACGCTTGCCACGGACTTGAACAGTTCCCCCGCAATGTGCGGGGCGCTTCCGGCGCCACCCGTGGCATAGGTGAGTCCACCGGGCTGCGCTCTGGCCAACGCAACCAATTCCTGCAGGGTCTTCGCCGGCACGGAGGGATTGACCACCAGAACGCTGGAGGACACATAAACCTGAGAAATCGGCGCGAAATCCCTGACCGGATCGTAGGGCAGCTTGTACAGGCTGGGATTGACGGTGATCTGCGCATTGGCAGCCAGAAACAGCGTATAGCCGTCCGGATCCGCTTTCGCGACGCGGTCTGCCGCGATATTGCCGGCCGCGCCCAATACGTTTTCGACCAGAACCGGTTGTCCAAGATGCACGGCGAGACTTGGACCCAGCAGCCGCGCGGCTATGTCCGGAGCACTGCCGGGGGGAAAGCCGACGATGAAGTGAATCGGCTTTTCGGGATAATTCGATTGCGCGTCTTTCGCCTTGTCTTGTGCGAACGAAACATCCGCGGCTGCCCCTGCGACGATGAAAGTGAAAGCAGGAACCATGATGCCGGCTACGAAGCTGCGTGCATTGTTCATAATGTCCCCCGTATGACCCGACTTACCAAGAACCTGAACGCGAAAAGGCCGATCCCGGCGATCCGCCTCAATTCAAAAGCGTGGCCCGGTTATGACCAAGGAAATCATGACGCGGGGGAACAGCTTCTTCGGTCAAGGTAACACAGGTATGGACATCCCGGATGTCGCGACAACGAATGCCACGACCGGCCGCTCCGGGTGTGCGCCGTGATACGGCGGCGCTTTCCAGTGGGTGAAAGCCGCACACGGAAGCGCGAGGCGGACGTGCAAGGCGCCGTGACACGTCGGTCGCGATATGTTCCAATGTCCCGTCAGGTACCCTATCTGCATTCCGAGGAGTTAAAACCATGTTTCGTTTTCCGCGCCGGGCTTTGCCGCTGGCCGTTGCACTGATCGTCCTGATCGCACTGCACCTTGCGCCGCAGGCCCACGCGCAGGCTTACCCGTCGAAGCCGCTGCGCATGCTGGTCCCGTTCGCGCCGGGCGGCGTGTCGGACATCGTCGCGCGCCTTGTCAGCCCCAGGCTCGCCGAGGCGCTGGGGCAATCGGTGGTGGTCGAGAATCGGGTCGGTGCGGGTGGCGTGATCGCCACAGAATTGGCGGCGAAGGCCGCCCCCGATGGTTATACGCTGCTCACGGTGTTCGATAATTTTGCGGCCAACCCGTACCTCTACAAGAGCGCCACTTACGACCCGGTGAAGGATTTCGCTTCCATCGGGCAGGCGGTCCGCAGCAGGATTGTGGTGGTCGTCAATCCGCGCCTGGGGGTGAAAACGCTCGATGAACTGGTTCGCCTGTCGAACTCCAGGAAAGACGCAATGACTTACGCTTCGGCTGGTGGAGGAACCTCGAGTCACCTCATTGCGGAGTTGCTCAAGCTGACGACGGGAATCGAGGCGACCGCGGTGCACTACAAGGGCGGAGCGCCCGCGATAACCGATCTGCTGGGGGGGCAGGTGGACATGATGGTAGCCACGATGAGTATTGCGTTGCCGCACGTTCGAGCCGGCAAGTTGAACGCCATTGCGGTGACCTCCAGCAACCGCACGTCGTTGCTCCCGGGCGTGCCGGCGGTCGGCGAGACCTATCCCGGATTCGAGGCGCAATCGTGGGTCGGATTTGTCGCCCCTGCCGGAACGCCGCGGGCCATCATTACGCGCCTGAACGCGGAACTGGGCAAGGCGGTCGCGATGCCACAGGTCAGGGAAAAGCTCGAAGGGCTGGGATTCGAGGTCGCCCTGGGCACGCCCGAGGCGTTCGGCGAGTGGATCGCCTCGGAATCAGTGCGCTGGAGCCGGGTGATACGCGAGCGGCGCATCACGGTCGAATAAGAAAGACTCTAAATCAATCCCGGATACGAGCCGCCGTCCAGTTGCAGGTTCTGGCCGGAGATGAAACCGGCCTGGGCGCTGCACAGGTAGGCGCAGGCGTCGCCGAATTCGCCGGGGGTGCCGAAGCGTTTCGCGGCAACCGTCTGAACGATCTGCCGGCGCGCTTCGGCCATGTCGATGCCCTTGTCCCTCATCATGCGCTCGGCCATGAAGCGCTGGCGACCGGTATCGATGCGTTCGGGCAGCAGGTTGTTGATGGTCACGTTGTCCATCGCCGATTCGAGCGCCATGGCCTTGGCGAAAGCGGTCAATCCGGTGCGCGCCGCGGTGGACAGCGCCATATGAGGCCGCGGGCTCTTGACCATGGCCGAGGTGATGTTGACGATGCGCCCGAATTTGCGCGCGCGCATGCCCGGCAGCAGCGCGCGAATGAGCAATATCGGCGAGAGCATGTTGGCCTCGAGCGCGGACATCCAGGCTGCGTGGTTCCAGTCGGCGAGTGTCCCCGGCGCAGGGCCGGCGTTGTTGTTGACCAGGATGTCGGCTGCAGGGCAGGCGTCGACGAATGCCTCCCGGCCCGCTTCGGTGGTGATGTCGGCGATGACGGTGTGCACGCGCGCACCCGTTGCCGCCTCGATCCCGGCCCGGGCGTCGGCCAGGCGCCGCTCATCGCGCCCGTTGATGGTTACCGTGCAGCCTTCGCGGGCGAGCGCGGTTGCGCACGCCAGGCCCAGCCCGGCCGAAGAAGCGGCGACCAGTACAGTCTTGCCCTTTATTCCTAGATCCATGGGGTGTCCTCAATCAGGCGAGCGATGGGTCGATGTTCGCGGCGCCAACGTCAGCGGCCGATTTGACCGCCCTTGTGCGCTTGTTCGTAGTGCAGCCGCAGCAGGTCGGCGCCGTAGTCGTTGCCGTTGGGCGTGCGCACGACGGTATGGACATGGAACTTGGCCGGTTCCGGGTTGGCCAGGAAAACGCCCGAATGCTGGTCGAATTCGATCAGCACCACGGGACTCTGGATGCGGTAGTAAAACGTGTCCTCTTCCTTGGTGCCGCCGATCCAGCAAAAGCGCGTTTCATCGAGGTGGCGTTCGATTTCATCCATTCTCGCCTTCATCGGCCCCGCGGGCATCGGGTCGACATAGGCCGCGGCCAGGTGCAGCAGGTGCCGCCGCTGCCCGGCAGAAAACCCGGCGGCCGCCACACCCTCGTACGGGATGATGCGGTTGTCCTGGAATGCGCCGGCGAGCTGCAACTGGTCGGGGAGCTGGCGGCGGCCGGGCGGCAGGTCGCCGCCCATCGTCGCGTGGTAGAGGATCGCCTCGCGGCGCTGTGCGTCCGAGAGCGCGCGCATCAGCGCAAGAGCGCGATATTCCTCGTCCCCGAACAGGCGCGTGCCTTTGTTCGGGCCTGCATCGCAATAGCATGGCTCGGCGCCCATGAACAGGGGAGAAAGCACCATTTGCGCGCCGATGACCAGGCAATTGAGCGCCAGATGGTGGCCCATCATCTGCCAGCCCCAGGGCTCGCTCGCCGACGGCGTGCCGAAAAGGCTGAAATTGTAGCTCCACTCGTTGAGCACTTTGGTGTTGCCGACCAGTTCGCCCAGGAACTGGTTGAGCCGCATCACGTCGCGCGTCTTGGCGTACCCCCCGGCGCTCAGGCTTTCGCGCACCACGGCGAGAATTGCTTCGCGCAGCGGGACCGCGATGTCGTCAAGGCGCAGGCCTTGCCTGAAAATGTACATCTCGGTGTTGTTCCAGCGCCGCCATTCGCGCGCGTCAACCGGAAAGCTCGCGCTTGCGCGCTGTTCGGCGCTAAGCTGCCCGAGGACGTCCAGGGTGGCCGCAATCATCGCCTCGGTGGGTGCGCCATTGGGTTCCAGCGCGTAGAGCCCGGGTACGACCCTGCCGTCGGATGTCACGCCGACAAAGGGCCGCTCGTACATCTCGGCCCAAGGCTTGAGGATGTGGTCGCGCGCGATCGGGTTGGCGAGCGCTGCCTCGGCGTGCTGGCGCGCGTCGCGGCCCTGCACATCGACAACCTTGGGATGCGTGTGCGAAACGAAGGGCCGGAAATCGGGCGGTTTTTTCACGGGTGCCATTGGCTGACGATGTTCAGGCGCGGGGGCCCGTGCCCGGTCAGTTTACGAATACGATTTTCGCGCTCAGGCCTTTGCTCAGCGCCGCGTACATTTGAACTCCTGCCGCGAGCGGATGCTCTTCCAACCCCTGCGGCCCACTGAGCTCGCCGCTGTCGAAGCCCTTGCCGATTTCCGCCATCAACCGGGCGCATTCGGCGCTCGAGTACAGTAGGGAATTGACGCCGACGATCGCACCGCCCCGGCGGTACAGGTCGCGAATCGGCAGCGTGATTTCCCCGTTTCCCGGCGCGACTATGACGGCGATCCGGCCGAAATTCCGGAGCGCCCGAACCGCCTCCGGCAACCAGAGTCCGGTGGTATCGAAAATGACGTCGGCGCCGCCGGGAAATTTGTCCTGGATTGCCTGCGCGAGTTCACCTGTTCCGGATGGTTCCGGGGACAACACGATGGATGGCACGCCCTGGGATGCCAGAAACGACGCCAGTTCAGCATCGCGTTCCGCACCCAGAACTTCCGCTCCTCGCCACCGCGCCAGCATGACCGCCGCATTCCCGACCGCCCCGGCAGCGCCTACGACCAGCAGCTTGCAGCCTCTGTTCACGGCGGCGCCCTCGAGCGCGTGCCACGCGGTGACATAAGGCACGCCGCAACTGGCCGCCTGGGCAAACGACAGGGATTCCGGCTTGATCGCCACCGCATCCGCAGGCAGCGTCAGGTATTGCGCATGGCTTCCATCACGGGTGAATCCGATTTCCTTGCCGGTTCCCCATACCGCCCTGCCGACCAGTTCCTTCGGTCCTTCTGCCACGACTCCGGAGAAGTCGCGGCCAGGCGTCCTGGGCACGGTGGTATAGGGCAGTCTCCCCATCACATTGGAGATATCGTTCTTGTTCAGCCTTGCGGCCTTGATCTCTATCAGGACCTCACCGCGGGCCGGCGTTGGCATCGGGCATTCGACATGCTCCAGATACTTGAGGTCCCCGGTCTTGCTGAAACGAAGCGCTTTCAAGAAATCCTCCTCTCACGCGAATGCGGCGGGTCCGACGCGCACGATGAAACCGTCTTTCCGATCATGGTCATGATTTCAACATTCTAACCGGGAGCCTGGTCGCTGAACCAGTGGAGCCGGGATCTGTCATTGCGCGAGTTTTGCGCGCTGTCGATCGGTCCACACGTCGCGCGGACAGTGGCTGGGGTCAGCCTTGATCATCTCAAGCGTCTTCGCAAGGATTGCGTCGCCCGGTTCGGACAGATCGAATTTGCCGGCGAATGGCTGCTGTACGTGCCAGGGCGTATAGGTATAGACCTCCAGCCGGTTGCCTTCGGGGTCGGGCCAATACAGGCTCCAGGCATTGCCGTGATTGATCGGGTCGAGCCCGGGAACGCCTTCCGCGACGAAGGCGGCGAAATAGGTGCGCAGCGTTTCCAGATCGGCGACCAGAAACGAGATCTGGTTGATACTGGATTTTTCGCCTGGCGGCCGGCCGGAAGCAAAAACCACCTGGTGATGCTCATCGGCCTTGCGGCTCAGAAACGCGATCTCGCCGCCGCGGTAATAGGGCCCGCGGTCCGTGAGCATCAGCCCCAGCATGCGGATGTAGTAATCGACCATGAGGTCCATGTCGCGCACGTAGATGCCCACGTGGGTAATTTGCGCATCGGGTCGCTTGCCTGGGTTCATGCTGTCCCCTCCATTGGCACCGGCGCTTGATTGCTAGCCTGATTGCGCCGCAGCGCCCTGGCGCCGCAGACATTGTCCCCTGCTTTCCTTGTCGGTGCCATCGAGCGCTTTCTCGAGGGCCACCAGATCTTTGGCCGCGGCCGCAAACACGCGCAGCGCCGGGCGCCCTGGGCCGCGCCCGCGGCGGGGGCATTCGACGCTGCGCCAGATCAGTCCGGATGAGTTTGAGAATGCTCAGGCCAGTCAGCGCATCGTGGCGGGAAGCCAGAGCACGAGCTGCGGAAACACCATGATCAGGATGGTCGTGAGCACGATCGAAACCATCAGTATGCTCGATCCCTTGAAGACCTTGACCAGGTTCACGTCGGCTGTGGAGCTGACTACGAAGGCAATGATACCCACCGGAGGGAACACGAGCCCCATGGCCACCATCAGCATCGAAAGCACGCCGAACCAGATGGGGTCGAATCCAAGCGAGGTGATCAACGGAAACGTCAGCTGCAGCGTTAGAAGCAGCAACGGGATCTCGTCCATGAACATGCTGATGAGAAAATACGCGACGACGATTCCTGTGATGACGACCCAGCGGTTGAGGTCCATTTCGATGACGATCGCCACGATCTGCTGGGGAACACGGCTCAGGGCCATGTAGTAGCCGAAGATCGTCGCGCCGATCAGGATCATGAAAATCATCGCCGACGTGCGTACCGTCTGCCTGAACGCATCCAGCGCGCCAGCCCAGGTCAGGCGGCCGAACGCGGCCCCGATCACCGCCGCCAGGAAAGCGCCGATGGCGCCAACCTCGGTCGGCGTGACGATGCCGGTGTAGAGAAAGACCAGCACGACGAATATCAGCAGCCCGCTGGGCCAGATGCGCCTCACACCGGCCCAGCGCTCCGCCGCCGACACGTCGAATGTCTCGGGCGCATGGGACGGGGCGACCTTCACCCAGACAAGAATGGCCAGCGCGAGAAAAATCCCGACGATGATCCCCGGCACCACGCCTGCGATGAGCAGCTTGCCGATCGAGGTCTGCGTCGCGATGCCGTAGATCACCATCGCGATGCTCGGCGGGATCAGGATGTCCAGCGTTGCGCCGATGGCGATCGAACCCGCTGCCAGCTCTTCGGAGTATCCGTGGCGCCGCATTTCCGGCATGGCAATCTTCGACATCACGGAGGCCGCGGCGACGCTCGCTCCGGACATGGCGCCGAAGATGCCGCAGGCGAATACGGTCGCGATGGCGAGGCCGCCCTTGATGCGGGACATCCAGTTGGCCGCGGCCGTGTACAGGTCGCTGGCGAGACCGCTGGAGGCGGAAAAAAACGCCATCAGGATGAACATCGGAATCGTCGTCAGGGCGTAGTCGCCGACGGTGCTGAAAGGCGATATCCCGGCAATGCCCATCACCTTGCCCCAGTCTCCGGTGACGACGTAGATGCCCAGCAGGCCGGACCCGGCGAGCGCAAACGCGATCGGGATGCCGCAAAGCAGGCTGACGACCAGTACGATCAGGGGAAGATAAGCCAGCATCGCCTTTGTCCCGCGGCCCGATCCCGTTGTTTCTCAGAGGATGGGCGATTCATCTTTGAACAGGAGTGATTCCCCCCTGCGCACGCGCGGCAGATCGAGCAACATCAGCACGGACATGAAGAACAACCCCACCGGGACCATCAGATAGGCCGGTGCAACCGGGATATCGACCGTACTCAGGGTCATCCGATCTCCGGCGACGCGCAGGTATTGCTGCGCCGTCGCCACGACAAGCAGAATGCCGTAGGCGATCGAAAAGACTTGCGCGAGAAAATCAAAAAAGATCCGGACCACGCGGGGCACATGATCCACCAGTAAGGTCACGCGGATATAGGCGCCGCCGCGGTAGGCATAGGAGAAGCCCAGAAAGACCATGGCCACCATTAGATATTGCTCCGTTACCTCGTAGGCGCCGGTGATGGGACGGTTGAACAGGTACCGGCCGGCCGCGTCGGCGGTGGTCAGGCACATCATGACAAAGGTGGCGAAAACTGCGATGTAAAGCAAAACGGTTTCGCAGCGATCGAGAAATTTTTCAATCGTCTTGAGCACGGTTTCCATTGGAAATCAAAAGAAAACGCCACCCCACCGGTCCGGCACCGAGGGGGTGGCGCGGGGGTTTCTCAGTTCTTGAGCAGTTCCAGCGCTGCGTTGAGAACCTGCGTGGCCTCGGGATGGCCCTTGGACTCCATCTTTTTCACCCATCCCGCCCAAAGGGGTTCGCCGGCAACCTTGGTCCAGCGCGCCAGTTCTTCCGGAGGAACGACGTATTTGATCATCTCATGCTTACCTGCCTTCACGCGCTCCAATACGCCGGCTTCTGCCGTGTCGAAGAAGTTTCGGCCCCAGAATTTCGATCCTTCCAGACCGCTGACGCTCATGATCGCGTCCTGAATGTCCTTCGGCAGGCTGTTCCACTTCTGCTTGTTCACGGCCAGCGAGAAATAGACTGCCGACAGCGGCGCCATGGTGTAGTACTTGGCGACCTCGTAAAGCCGGAAACCGTGGATCGCCTCCCAGGGTGCGCCCATTCCGTCGATCACGCCCTTGTCCAGCGACAGGTAGTTATCCGGCATCGGGATGGCCGTCGGAACGGCACCGAGCGCCCTCATCTGGTCGGTGGGCGGACCACCGGTGACGCGGATCTTCATCCCCTTTAGATCTTCCAGCGTCTTGACCTGCTTTTTCGTCGTTAACAGGAAGTAGGGATTGCTGGTCCAGAGCATGAGGACCTTGACGTCCTGGAACTCCTTTTGTATCGCCGGAAACTTTTCATACAGCTTCCAGAGCACCTCGCTTCCCTTTTCCGCCGATGTGAACGGCATAGAAGGAAGCGTGATCACGTCGGCCAATGGAGTCAGGTCCGGCCAATAACCGTGGAAATTCCAGGCCATGTCGGCCACGCCGCTTTTCAGCGCATTCCAGGACTGCGGGCCTTTGACGAGGGTCTGTGAAGGATAGACCTGGATTTTCACCCGTCCCTTGGTGGCTTCCTCCACCCGCTTGACCCAGGGAGCCAATGCGTGGGTCGGTCCCCACCCCGCAGGCGAGTTCTGATCCGCCAGCGTGAGCGTGATCACCTGAGCCGATACAGGAACCGCGACCAGAAACGCCAATCCGATCCCGCCCAACAACCCGAACAGAGTTCGCTTGCTCATAGGTCAGCCTCCATTTAGTCGATGTGTGCCGGTAATCCCGTACGATAGTACGTATTCTGATGCCAGAAGTAAATTAAGCGTGCATTCTCGCCGCCATCGCGGGCAGATCAGTCGCGCTTCACGCCGCTCCACCGTCGCGTGTAATGCGCCGTGCATTCTTGATCCAGGTCAAATTTCCTCGCGTGCTCCACGCCTTACCATGGGCGTGGATTGTCAGGCGCAGCGTCGTTCGGGCAATGGTTCAGGTTACAGCGGCCATTGTCTGCCCCGGGGTAGCGGGAGGAGCTATCGATGGGCAACGCCACGGTTCGTTGCGCACTCATGGTCCGCCTGCGCCGCAGCGGCGGGCCAGCACGGGCAGGATTCCAGGTCAACACTCGACACGAGAGGCGAACTCGGTGAAGAACACAGGGGTGTATCCGACCATAGCGTGGTCGGCCGGGGCGGGCTGCCACGGCGGTTGCGGGCAGAAGGTCTTTGTCGAGCAAGGCAGGATGGTGAGGATAGAGGGGGACGAGAATCACCCCTGGAACCAGGGGCGCTCCTGCCCGCGGGTGCTGGCGCTCACCCAGTACATGTACCACCCGGACCGGATCACGCAGCCGCTGAAGCGCGTGGGCGCGCGCGGCGAAGGCAAGTTCGAGCCGATCGGCTGGGACGAAGCGTTCGACATCTGCGAGCAGCGCTTGAACGAGATCAAGCGGAAATACGGCGCCGAGTCTGTCGTCTTCGCCCAGGGGACCGGACGCGACATCGGCGGGCCGATCACGTTCCTTGCCTACAGCTTCGGCAGCCCGAACTGGTGCCAGCTTGGATTGTCCGGGCAGTCCTGTTACACGCCGCGGCTCGGTTCGATGAAATCGGTCATGGGCGATTTCGGCGTGGTCGACTGCTCGCAGTTTCTCGAGCGCCGCTACGAGGATCCCGAGTGGGTCCCCCCGGAGGTGATCATCGCCTGGGGGCAGGATCCGCCCAACGGCTGTCCCGATGCCTTCTTTGGCCACTGGATCGTCGATTGCATGAAGCGGGGCTCGAAAATCATTTCGGTCGATCCGCGCAACACCTGGATGACGGGCCGCGCTGCGCATCACCTGCAGATTCGCCCCGGCACCGACGGCGCGCTCGCACTCGGAATGCTCAACGTGATCATCAACGAGGACATCTACGACAAGGCCTTTGTCGAAAAGTGGGTGCACGGGTTCGAGCAGCTCAAGGCCAGGGTGCAGGACTATCCGGTGGACAAGGTGGCGGCGATCACCGAGGTGCCCGCCGGCGAGATCGTGGCCGCCGCGCGCCTGTTCGCCAACGCCAGGCAGGCTGCGGTTCACTGGGGCGTTCCGATCGACATGTGTCCGGACGCAACCGCCGTGGCCCACGCGATCATCTGCCTGTGGACGATTACCGGAAACATCGACATTCCCGGCGGCCAGGTCATCGCCAAACCCTCCCACGGTGTGAGTTCTTATCCGTACACCACCGAGGAACTGCTGCAGCTCTACGGAGAGGAGATGATCGGTCGCCTCACCAAGAAGCGCATCGGTGCGGATGCCTACCCGATGGTGAAGAACTTCCGCGCCTGGGCGCAGCCGGACATGGTGATCGACCAGATGCAAAGCGGCAAACCCTATCCGCTCAAGGCGGCATGGATCCAGACAGCCAACGTGCTCGGAGGGCAGGCGGCGCGGGCAGGATTTCATTACGAGGCGCTGAAAAAGCTGGAATTCATCGTGGTGGTCGATCTGTTCCACAACCCGACCACCATGGCGCTCGCCGACCTGGTACTTCCGGCGGCGACCTTCCCGGAGAAAAACAGCATCCGCGCCTGGTACGCGCCGTTGTCCATCATCCAGAAGCGCGTGCAGGTGGGCGAGTGCAAGTCCGACTGGGAGATCAATTTCGAACTGGCCAAACGATTCAATCCCGAGGGCTTGAAGCACTGGAACACGCTGGAGGACATGTTCGACGAGCGG
>Ga0154717_1017_pt1 | contig 27524 bp, 28 predicted proteins | sample Rifle2008BG16ft_FD_105725 | JGI IMG/M metagenome (GOLD analysis project Ga0154717, IMG submission 105725) | Betaproteobacteria bacterium RBG_16_64_18
GTGCGGGGAACGCGGTTGGCGCGCGCAGCGCGCAAGGGCACCCGCGGCCTGCGACACCATCGATTTCACCGTAGCCAGCGAGGCGATTCGTCACGGCGCCGGCCCCTTGTGCGTGCGAAAGGCGTCCAGGACGAGCAGTGCCGCGCCGACCGTGATCGCGCTGTCGGCGAGATTGAACGCGGGCCAGTGGTAGCCGAAGGCGTGGAAATCGAGGAAATCCACCACGTGCCCGAGCGCGACCCGGTCCCAGAGGTTGCCGAGCGCCCCGCCGAGGATAAGCGCCAGGCCGGCGCAGAACAGCCTGTCGCCCGAGTTTCGCCACAGCAGCGTGACGATGACGGCCGACGCGGCGAGCGCCAGGCCGCTTAAGAATTCGCGCTGCCAGCCCGACGCGTCGGAGAGGAAACTGAACGCCGCGCCGCGGTTGTACACCAGCACCAGGTTGAAGAAACCGGTGATGCCGCGGGCCTCCCCGGGCGCGAGCAGCGCGCCGATCGCCTGCTTGGTGCCCTGGTCGGCCAGCGCGAGCGCGAGCGCAAGCGCGAGCCACGCCGCCAGCCTGCGGGCGCGGGGCGTATTCATCGGCCCGGGCGTGGCTGTGCGTCGCTCACGCGTGTCTCCGCGCCTCGCCCCCGCCGCGCAGATTGTCCTCGCAGCGCGCGCACAGGGTCGGGTGGTCCGGGTTCGCGCCCACGTCGGCGCGGTAATGCCAGCAGCGGTCGCATTTTGCGTGCGGGCTGGGGACGGCGAGCACTTTCGCCTCGGCCTCGGAGGCCACCCTGCGCACCTCGGCCTTCGAAGTGATGAGCGCGAAACGCAGGTCGTCGCCCAGCCCCGCGAGCGCGTCGTGCTTCTCGCCCGCGGCGCGGACCTCGACCTCGGCCTGCAGCGAGGAGCCGATCTTTCCCGCCACGCGCAGCGCCTCCAGTTCCTTCTGCACCTCGCCCCTGGCCTGCCGGATGAGTTCCCAGCGCGCGAGCAGCGCCGCCGCATCGGCGACGGCCGGCAGCTCGTACCAGGTGCGCAGGAACACGCTTTCGCTCCCTGCGCCGGCGATCGCCCAGGCCTCCTCGGCGGTAAACGACAGGATCGGCGCCATCAGCCGCAGCAGGCCCTGGGTGATGTGATGGATCGCATTCTGCGCCGAGCGCCGGGGGCGCGAGTCCGCGCCGCCGGTGTAGAGCCGGTCCTTCAGGATGTCGAGATAGAACGCGCCCAGGTCCTCGGAGCAGAAGGTCTGCAGCCGCGCCGCGACGACGTGGAATTCATATCGATCGTACTCGGCGACGACCGCCTGCTGCAGCTTCGCGGTGAGCGCAAGCGCGTAGCGGTCGATCTCGACCCACTCGGCGACCGGCAGCGCGTGGCCGACCGGATCGAAGTCCGCGGTGTTGGCGAGCAGGAAACGCAGCGTGTTGCGGATGCGCCGGTAGCTCTCGACCACGCGCTTGAGGATCTCGTTGGAGATCGACAGCTCGCCCGAGTAGTCGGTCGAAGCGACCCACAGGCGCAGGATCTCCGCGCCCAGCGTGTCGGCCACCTGCTGCGGCGCGATCACGTTGCCCTTGGACTTGCTCATCTTGTAGCCATGGCCGTCGACCGCGAAGCCGTGCGTGAGCAAAGCGTCGTAGGGCGCGCGGCCGTTGATCGCGCAGGACACCAGGAGCGAGGAGTGGAACCAGCCGCGGTGCTGGTCCGAGCCCTCGAGGTACAGGTCGGCAGGGAATTTCAGCTCCTCGCGCTTCCTGAGCACGGTGTCGTGCGTGGAGCCGGAGTCGAACCACACGTCCAGCGTGTCGGTGGATTTCTCGTAATCCGCCGCCTCCGCGCCGAGCAGCTCCTCGGCTTTCAGCCGCTGCCAGGCCTCGATGCCTTCGCGCTCGACGCGCCTGGCGACTTCCTCGAGCAACTCGGGCGTGCGCGGGTGTTCCTTGCCCGTCTTTCGATCGAGGAAGAACGGGATCGGCACGCCCCAGTTGCGCTGCCTCGATACGCACCAGTCCGGGCGGTTGGCGATCATGCCGTGCAGCCGCGCCTTGCCCCACTCGGGGTAGAAGCGCGTCGCGTCGACTGCGGCGAGGGCGATGTCGCGCAGCGTGCACTTGCCCTTGCGTCCCGGCACGTCGTCCATGCCGATGAACCACTGCGTGGTCGCGCGATAGATGATCGGTGTCTTGTGGCGCCAGCAGTGCATGTAGCTGTGGTTGTGTCCCTCCGAATGCAGAAGTGACCCAACCTCCTGGATCTTCTCGACGATCTTCGGATTGGCTTTCCAGATATTCATGCCGCCGAAGAACGGGAGCGACTCCTCAAAGCGCCCATCGCCAAGAACGGGCATCAGGATCTTCTCGTACGGCATGCCGTGGGTGCGGCACGACATGAAGTCCTCGATGCCGTAAGCGGGCGCGCTGTGCACGATGCCGGTGCCCGCATCCAGCGTCACATACTCGCCCGAATAGACAGGCGATTTCCGGTTATAGAACGGGTGCTGGAATTTGATGAACGCGAGCTTGTGGCCCTTGCACTCGCCGAGCACGGTGTGTTCGCCCAGCCCGTACCGGGCGAGGCAGGCCTCCAGCAGACCTGTGGCGAGGATCAGCATGCCGCGCTCTGTCTGCACCAGGCTGTAACCGAAGTCCGGATGCACGTTGAGTGCCTGGTTCGCCGGAATCGTCCACGGCGTCGTCGTCCAGATGACGATGTTGCCCGGTCCTTCAGGAATGTTCTCCAGCCCGAACGCCTTCGCGATCCGGTCCGGCTCGGCAAACGGAAATCCCACGTCGACGGCGAAATCGGTCCTGTCCGCGTATTCGACTTCGGCCTCGGCCAGCGCCGAGCCGCAATCGAAGCACCAGTTCACGGGCTTCAGGCCGCGGTAGAGGAACCCCTGCTGCATGATCTTGCCCAGCACGCGGAGCTCGTCCGCCTCGGTCTGGAACGCCATGGTCGTGTAAGGATGGTCCCAGTCGCCGAGCACGCCGAGGCGGATGAAATCCTGCTTCTGCCGCTCGATCTGCTCGGCGGCGTAGGCGCGGCACAGCGCCTGCACCCGCTCCGCTGTGATGTTCTTGCCGTGCTGCTTCTCGATCTGGATTTCGATCGGCATGCCGTGACAGTCCCAGCCCGGGACATACTGCGCATCGAAGCCGGCGAGGTTGCGGCACTTGACGATCATGTCCTTGAGGATCTTGTTCACCGCGTGGCCGATGTGGATGTCGCCGTTCGCGTAAGGCGGGCCGTCGTGCAGCACGAATTTCGGCCGCCCCGTCGAGGCCGCGCGGATTTTCTGGTAAAGCCCGCCGTCCTGCCACGCGTTGACCCAGCCCGCCTCGCGCTTCGCGAGGTCGCCGCGCATCGGGAAGGGCGTGTCGGGCAGGTTGAGCGTCGCCTTGTAGTCGTTCTTCCTGCCGGTGTTCTTTTCAGCCATCTTTATGTTCCGCAAGGAGGAGAACAAGGGGGTCAGACCCCCTCGTATATCCCCAATATTAGTGTTCCTTCAAGAAATTCCGCGCCGCGTCGCAATCGCGCGCGATCTGCGCCCGCAGGCTCTCGAGGTCCGGGTATTTTTCCTCGTCCCGGATCTTGTGCAGGAAGTCCACTCTCAGGTGCTGGTGATAGAGCTCGCCGTCGAAATCGAACAGGTACACTTCGAGCACCGCCTGCCCGGCGGCCTTGATGGTCGGGCGCACGCCGAGGCTCGCCACGCCATCGCGTGCAGGGCACGGCTTCCCATCCGCACCGTGCACGCCGTGCACGCGCACGGCATAGATGCCCATGAGCGGCGGCCGGTTGTGCTGGAGCTGTATGTTGGCCGTCGCGTAGCCAAGCTCGCGGCCGAGCTTGCTTCCGTGCACCACCCGGCCACTGATGCTGTAGGGCCGGCCGAGCAGCGCCTCGGCGCGCCCGAGTTCGCCGGCACTCAGTGCCTCGCGCACCGACGAACTGGAGACGCGGCTGCCCGCATGCTCGATGGTGGGTATGGTCTCGACCTCGAAGCCGAAGCGCTCGCCCAGCGTGCGCAGCAGCGCCACGTCGCCGGCGCGCCGGGTGCCGAAGCGAAAATCATCGCCGATCAGAATCCAGCGCGCCGCGAGCACGCGGCACAGCACCTGCTCGACGAACGCCTCGGCCGTCATCGCGGCGAAGCTGCTCGCGAACCGCTGCACATGCGCGCGCCCGATGCCCTTGGCGCCGAGAAGTTCGAGTTTTTCGCGCAGCGATGTCAGGCGCGTCGGCGCCGATTGGGGTGCGAAGAACTCGCGCGGGTGCGGCTCGAAGGTGAGCACGCACGCGACCAGCGAGCGAGCCGCCGCCGCTCGACACAAGCGATCGAGAATGGCCTGATGGCCTTTGTGTACGCCGTCGAAATTGCCGATGGTCAATGCGACCGGCGGCAATGCTGCAGCGCACGCACCTCGGGTGATCAGCATGGGGAAGACGCGACTTAAGACGCAAAGGGTTGAATTATAGCGGCTTATCCGCGCGCAGCGCGCGCCGAGAAAGATCGCGCCGAGCGCGCAAGACCGCCAAACCAGAGGACGCCGCTCGGACGGCCCGCCTCCGCGGTGACTGACCGCCCGCCGCTGCGGCCCGGCTTCCCCTGGACCGGGCCAGTGAGCAAGTACTGCGTCCTATCCTACTAAGCCCCGAGTTCCGGGTTGAGCGTATAGGTGCCGGTGAGCACCGCGCGATCGAGGATGTGCCCTTGCATCGCCTTGAGCACATCCCGGCAGGCGAAGTCGCCGGAGAGGGTCAGCCGCGGCACATCCAGCGCATAGACGGTGAACACGTAGCGATGCACGATCTCGTCGTTCCACGGCGGACACGGTCCGTCGTAGCCGAAATAGTTTCCGCCCATGTCCTTGTCGCCGGCAAACCACGCGGTGTAATCGTTGATGCCCTGGCGCGCGCCGCGCGCCGCCCCGGGCCCCTTCTTGCCGCGCGCGGTCACCCCGTCGGCGAATTCGCCCTCGCGGATCTCGGTGAGCGAGGACTGCAGTTCGATAAGCGCCCAGTGGAAGAAATCCGCCCGCGGCAGCGACTTCGGGACCACTCGCCCTTCCTGGTTTACGTCGTCGGCTTTGCTCGGCACGTCCGGATCGTGGCAGATGACCGCGAAGGACTGCGTCCCCTTCGGTGGATCGGTCCACTTGAGATGCGGATTGCGGTTCGACGAAAGTTTGACGTGCTGCACCGGATCCGGCACTGCAAAAGCAAGCGCCCCGGGAATGCGGCCGCTGTCCGCGAAGTTGTTGCTGGTCAGTTTCATGGTTTCTCCTTCTCTTTCATCTGCAAATCAATTCAATTTCGCGCAGGCCTGCCGCAGTTCGATGATCTTGCCGTGGACATCCACCGCGTCGGGCGCCTCCGGCCGGCGCCGCAGATAGCCCTGCAGGTCCGACAGCGCCGGGCGGAAGCATTCCAGCTTCTGGTACAGCATCCCCCGGTCGCGCAGTTCCTCGGCCGACTCCGGCACCACCAGCAGCATGCGATGCATGACTGCCAGCGCGTTTTCCAGCTTGCCGTCCTGCATATAGATGTTCTTCAGGTTGCGCAGCACCCGCGCGACGATCTGGCGCGGCGTCGCCGCCTCCAGGTACTGGTCGAGCGTAGCCTTCTCCGCCATCGCCTGCGGCAGCACCTTCGCCAGGCGCTGCCGCAGGTCCGTTTCGGACTGCGCCTCGCCGGCGAGAAACGGATCGAGCACCAACTGCCCTCGCCTCACCGGCAGCTTCACCAGAAAGTGCCCCGGAAAGGACAGTCCCTTCAGGTTCAGCCCGAGGCGCCGTCCCACCTCCAGGTAGACGATCGACAGCGTGATCGGGATGCCGGTGCGCCGCTCGATCACCTCGTTGAGATAGCTGTTTCTGGGATCGTAGTAATCGTCGATGTTGCCGCTGAAACGCATCTCGTAGAACAGGTGACGGTTGAGCGCCAGCACCTTCTGCTCGGCAAACGCGTCGCTCGCCACAGTGCGTTTCACCGCCGCAGCGATATCGTCGAGCCGCTCCAGGTAGGCCGAGACGTCGATGTCCGGATACACGTCCTGCGCCAGCAACAGGCTGGCCTGGGCGAGGTCGAACTGGTCCTGCGAGACGAGTTCGGCGAAGCGCTCCAGATCCACGTTCACGCGACTGCCTCCGATACTAGACCGGCATAGCCGGAAACAAGCAGGTCTGCTCGCTCTTGCCTTTCTAGATCTCCCGCTTTTTGCTCCGTTGCTATGCAACGGGGCAAAATCGGGAGACCGATAAAAAACCAGACTCTACGCCAAGACTGGTTGTACTTGATCCGTAAGAGACCAAGTTGGTCTCACGCCGCCTTCCTGCGAAAATCATTCACCCGAAAACCGAGCAGCCACAGGCAGGCAAAATACACCGCGCCGCCGCCGGCGACGATCGCGCTGAGCGCCAGCGCGCGCGTTGCGCCGGATGCCGCAAGCCACCACTGCTCGGGCCCCATCGCGACCCAGACCCCGCCGCTCATCGCGGCGACCGCGGCCAGCAATTTGAGGAAAAATGCGAGCCAACCCGGCTGCGGCCGGTAAATGCCGTGCTCCCTCAGCTGGCGGTAAAGCAGGCCGGCATTGAGGCAGGCGCCGAGCCCGATGGCAAGCGCGAGACCCGCGTGCCTTAGCGGCATGATCAGCACGGCGTTCATGGCCTGGGTTGCGAGCAGCGTCAGGATGGCGATCTTGACCGGGGTACGGATATTCTGCCGCGCATAAAACCCCGGCGCCAGTACCTTGACCAGTATCAGTCCGAGCAGCCCCGCGCTGTAGGCCGCGAGCGCCTGGCGCGTCATCCACACATCGCGCGCGGCGAACTCGCCGTAGTGGAACAGCGTCGTGACCAGCGGCACGCCGAGCACCGCAAGCGCCGCCGCCGCGGGCAGCGCGAGCATCAGCGTCAGCCGCAATCCCCAGTCCAGCAGGCGCGAATACTCGTCGGTTGCCGCCTCGGAATGATATTTGGCGAGGCTCGGCAGCAGGATGGTGCCCAGCGCCACGCCGAGCAGGCCGGTGGGGAATTCCATCAGACGGTCCGCGTAATACAGCCAGGAGACGCTGCCCGACTCGAGAAACGAGGCGAAAATGGTGTTGATGAGCAGGCTGATCTGGCCCACCGATACGCCCACCACTGCCGGCGCCATGAGCATGAGAATGCGCCGCACGCCCGGATCGTTGTAGACCAGGCTGGGCCGGGGCAGCATGCCGATGGCCGCGAGCGCCGGCAATTGAATCGCGAGCTGCAGCACGCCGCCGAGCAATACCGCCCATGCAAGCACCATCGCCGGTGGATTGAAATAGGGCGCCGCGTACAGCGCGCACACGATGAAGCTCAGGTTGAGGACCGTGGGCGTAAACGCCGGGATGACGAAGCGGCTCCAGGTATTGAGGATGCCGCCGGCCAGCGAAACCAGGGAAATGAAAATGATGTATGGGAACGTGACCCGCAGCATCGACACGGTGACATCGAACTTCGCAGGCTCGGCGGCAAAACCGGGCGCGCCTACATAGACGATCAGCGGCGCCACCGCGATGCCCAGCGCGGTCACCGCAACCAGCGCCACGGACAGCATCGTCGCGGTCCGGTCCACGAGCCGCCTGGTTTGCGCCTCGCCCTCGCGCGTCTTGTATTCGGCCAGGACGGGTACGAAGGCCTGGGCAAACGCGCCTTCGGCGAACAGCCTGCGCAGCAGATTCGGGATGCGGAACGCCACGAAGAAGGCGTCGGTGTAGAGGCCGGCCCCGAAAAGGCGCGCGATGACGGCGTCGCGCACGAAGCCGAGAATGCGCGAGATCAGCGTCATGCCGCTGATCGTCGCGAGCGCCCGCAACAGGTTCATGGAACGGGATTATACGGGGACCCCGGAGCCGCCCTGCGCCCGCGGGTTGCTCCGCCCTGTCCAACCCTCTATACTTACGCCCTTTTCCCGATTCCTCCCAAGCAGAAGGGCATATGGCCAATACCAAAGGGGCGCGCAAGGCGGCCCGGCAATCCGAAAAGCGGCGCCTGCACAACACGAGCCTGCGCTCGTCGCTTCGTTCCGCGATCACCCGCGTAAAGAAGGCAGTCCAGGCGGGCGACAAGACCAAGGCAGCGCAGGTTTACCGTGAATCGGTCAGCGTTCTGGACCGCATCACCGACAAGAAGATCATTCACAAGAACAAGGCGTCGCGTCACAAAAGCCGCCTCAACGCGCAGATCAAGGGCCTGGCCTGACAGGTCCGGTCTGCGAAACGGCTGCTGCGGCAGCCGGTCCCGGTCGCCCTGTTCTACGGCTCGGCTGGCGTCGAATCGGCAGAATGTTTAAAAAAACACGCCGAACCAGCATGTTAGGTTGCGTTTGCGATACCGCCATGCTATAAGAGCCCCAAATGCCTGAAGACGAGGGGGTTATGCAGGCGTCATCCAACACCATCAAGTACGGCTTTCGCATCCGCACACGTCACGGGCTCGTGGTTGAGCACCTGGTGATCCACGGTCGTGACGAGGCTGACGCGGAAAAAAAGCTGCGCCAGATGTATCAGCACTGCCAAGTGATGGAGTGCATGATCCTCGGTTCAGCGCAAAAGGCCCAACGCATGAGCTTCGAGGACGTGGTCTCACTGGTCACGAAATAGCGGCCTGCCCCTCGGAGCCGGAGCAATCGCCGATTGCGGCGCGGACACCGGAGCTTTCCTCGACTTCCCAGAAACCGCTCGATACCAGTTCCTCGAGCAGTTGTTCATAGTCCTTTGCGCCGCGCGATTGTGGCGCGTGGCGGTAGATGTCGCACCCCAGCGACGGGCTCTCGGCCAGACCGACCGATTCGGCGATCCGCGCCTCGCACAGTTCCGCGCCGAAGCGTTCGGCGAGTTGCGCCGCTATCTCGTGCGACATGCGGCGGCGGGTGTCGAAACGGGTGAGCAGATAGCGCCGCTCGATGCGCTTCTTGACCACATGCTCCAGCGCGCGCAGCGTGTTCTCGAGCTGCAGCGCCCCTTTCAGCGCGAGAAAATCGGCCGAGATCGGGATCAGCACCCTGCCGGTTGCAAAAATCGACGACAGCGACAGCACGCCCAGCATCGGGCAGCAGTCGATCAGTACCGGGCGCCGCACACCAGCGAGCGCCGCGTCCAGACCTTGCCTCAGCAGGTTGAGAATATCGGGACCTTTGCCGAACAAGGTGTCGACCTTGAGCAATTCCGGATGTGCGGGCAGCAGCTGCGCGCCGAAGCCGACCGGTAGCATGAGATCGGCTAAGGGCCGCGAATCGCTGTAGAAAGCGAACAGGCTCTCCGCACCGGAGCCCACGGGGTGCAGGATCGAGGACAGGTGCGCCTGCGGGTCCAAATCGACCATCAGCGGCGCGAGCCCCCGGCGCGCAAGCGCCGCACCCAGATTGAGCACGGTCGTGGTCTTGCCCACGCCGCCCTTCTGATTGAATATTGCGAGGCGCGTACGCACCCTCCTTGATTCTACTGTGCTAAGATATTGCCACGATTCAGGAAACTCATTATCCCACACGGCGGCCACACGGCAGCCCTGCGGCGACCAAAGAGGCGGCGGATGCCGCCGAAACGTAACCGGCCGTCGCGCTGGCGCAGTGGGTCGCCGTCGTAATTTTTCGGCCTGGACCGACTCATCGCTATGACGACTACGCGCATCATGAATACCTACGCCCGCCTGCCGGTCGCGTTCGTGCGCGGGCAGGGCGTCTGGGTATGGGACGAATCCGGAAAACGCTACCTCGATGCGCTCGGGGGCATCGCGGTCAACACACTCGGCCACGCTCATCCGAAAATCGTCAAGGCGATCGCCGATCAGGCGGCGCGGCTCATGCATGTCTCCAACCTGTACCGGATCGCCGAGCAGGAACGGCTCGCCGACAAGCTGGCCGCGATCTCCGGCATGGACAATGCGTTCTTCTGCAACTCCGGCTGCGAGGCCAACGAGGCGGCGATCAAGATCGCACGCCTGTACGGTCATGGCAAAGGCATCGACAGCCCGGCGATCATCGTCATGGAGAACGCGTTCCACGGCCGCACGCTCGCCACCCTGTCGGCCACCGGCAGCCGCAAGGTCCAGGCCGGGTTCGAGCCGCTGGTCTCGGGCTTCGTGCGCGTGCCCTTCAACGACCTGGAGAGCATCCGCCAGGTGGCCGAGCACAACCGCAACATCGCGGCGGTGCTGGTCGAGCCGATTCAGGGCGAAGGCGGCGTCAAGGTAGGCCAGACCGAGTACCTGCGCGGCCTGCGCGAGATCTGCAACCGCCAGGGCTGGCTGCTGATGCTCGACGAGGTCCAGTGCGGCCTGGGCCGCACCGGGAAGTGGTTTGTCTATCAGCATGCCGGCGTGCTTCCGGACGTGCTCGCGCTTGCCAAGGGACTTGCCGCCGGGGTTCCCATCGGCGCCTGCCTTGCGCGGGGCGCGGCGGCCGGAGTGTTCAAGCCCGGCAACCACGGCTCGACATTCGGCGGCAATCCGCTTGCGTGCGCCGCGGCGCTCGCCACGCTGGAGGTCATCGAGCAGGAACGGCTGCTGGATAACGCCGAGCGCATCGGGATCCTGATACGCAGCGAACTCGCGCACGCGCTCGCGGGTTGCAGAGGCGTCCTCGACATCCGCGGCCAGGGCCTCATGATCGGCGCAGAACTGGACCGCCCCTGCGGCGAGCTGGTTGCCCTTGCGCTGGAGGCCGGTCTGCTCATCAACGTCACCGCCGACTGCGTCGTCCGTCTCCTGCCTGCGCTCTCGATGGACGAGACCGAGGCGCGCGCGCTGGTGGCTGCGCTCGCGCCGCTGGTGCGCGAATTTCTCGCCCGGCCCGAGGTCCAGGCCGCGCGCGCCTGACCTGACCGGGGCGCCCCGCCATGGCTCCGCGCCACTATCTCCAATTCCGCGATCTTTCGCGCCTGGAATACGAGCACATTTTCGAGCGCACGGGCTGGATCAAGGCGCAGTTCAAGGCCTACAAAACCTACCAGCCGCTTGCGGACCGGACGCTGGCGATGATTTTCGAGAAGCAGTCGACGCGCACGCGGCTTTCCTTCGAGGCCGGAATGCACCAGCTGGGCGGCACCGCAATCTATCTCAACACGCGCGACACTCAGCTGGGGCGCGGCGAGCCCGTCGAGGACGCCGCTCAGGTGATTTCGCGCATGGTCGACATCGTGATGATCCGCACCTTCGAGCAGGACATCATCGAACGCTTCGCCGGTCATTCGCGGGTGCCGGTGATCAACGGACTCACCAACGAGTACCACCCCTGCCAGATACTGGCCGACATCTATACCTTCATCGAGCACCGCGGACCGATCCGCGGCAGGACCGTGGCGTGGATAGGCGATTCGAACAACGTCTGCAACACCTGGCTGCAGGCGGCCGAGGTCCTGGATTTCAACGTGCACGTATCGACGCCCCCGGGCTACGAGGTCGAGCCCGAGCGCGCCGGCCTGTACGGCACCGGCCATTTCGAGGAATTCAGCGACCCGATGCAGGCGGCGCGCGGCGCCGACCTGGTCACCACGGACGTGTGGACCAGCATGGGGTTCGAGGCCGAGAACGAGGAGCGCCAGCGCGATTTCGAGGACTGGCAGGTCGATGCGGACATGATGCGCGCGGCCAAGAAGAGCGCGCTGTTCATGCACTGCCTGCCCGCGCATCGCGGCGAGGAAGTGGCCGCCGCGGTGATCGACGGCGCGCAGAGCGTGGTCTGGGAGGAGGCCGAGAACCGGCTGCACGCGCAGAAGGCGCTGCTCGAATTCCTGCTGCTCGGGGCCGTCGAGGCCCGCGCGCCGCGCAGGACCACCGGCAAGCGGGTCAAGCGCTGACATGCCCGGCGCAGCGCGCCGCACCGGCGCAACAGCGAATCTTTCCGGCCCTACTATTTTTCCTCACATCGTGAATTGAAATGGCCAAACTCAAGGTAAAGAAAGTCGTTCTCGCCTACTCGGGGGGACTGGACACCTCCGTCATTCTGAAGTGGCTGCAGGACACCTACGGGTGCGAGGTGGTGACGTTCACCGCCGACATCGGTCAGGGCGAGGAGCTTGCGCCCGCCCGCCGGAAGGCCAAACTGCTCGGCGTGAAGAGCATCTTCGTCGAGGACCTGCGCGAGGAGTTCGTGCGCGACTTCGTATTTCCGATGTTCCGCGCCAATGCGGTCTACGAAGGCGAATATCTGCTCGGCACCTCGATCGCACGGCCGCTGATCGCCAAGCACCTGGTCCGGATCGCCAGAACGACCGGCGCGGACGCCATATCGCACGGCGCCACCGGCAAGGGCAACGACCAGGTGCGCTTCGAGCTTGGCGCCTATGCGCTCATGCCCAACGTGCGGGTCATCGCCCCCTGGCGCGAGTGGGATCTGCTTTCGCGCGAGAAACTGCTCCAGTACGCGGCAAAGCACGGCATTCCGGTCGACTACAAGAAGAAGAAGGGCGGCGGGGCGCCCTACTCCATGGACGCCAACCTGCTGCACATCTCCTACGAAGGCGGCATACTCGAGGACCCGAGTTACGAACCCGAGGAGTCCATGTGGCGCATCACGGTCTCCCCGGAGAAGGCGCCCGACCGCCCGCAGTACGTGCAACTCGGCTATGAGCGCGGCGACATCGTCGCGATCAACGGCAAGCGCCTCTCCCCCGCGAAGGTGCTCGCCGAACTGAACCGCCTGGGCGGCCGGCACGGCATCGGACGCCTGGACCTGGTGGAGAACCGCTACGTGGGCATGAAGTCGCGCGGGTGCTACGAGACGCCCGGCGGCACCATCATGCTGCGCGCCCATCGCGCGATGGAGTCCATCACGATGGATCGCGAGGTGCTCGCGCTCAAGGACGACCTGATGCCGCGCTACGCGCGCCTCATCTACAACGGCTACTGGTTCAGCCCCGAGCGGCTGCTGCTGCAGACACTGATCGACGAATCCCAGCGGACGGTGAACGGCACGGTCCGGCTGAAGCTCTACAAGGGCACGGTGATGAACGTCGGCCGCGCCTCGAAAACGGATTCGCTTTTCGATCCCGCGATCTCCACGTTCGAGGACGACCAGGGCGCCTTCAATCAGGCGGATGCGGAGGGATTCATCCGACTGAATGCGCTGCGCATGCGCATCGCGGCGAACCTGCGCCGCAAGCAGCGCTAGTCCGCGGGACGGGACGGCGGACGCAAAGGGAGCGCACCGGCTCGTGCGTCTGCGCATTCTTTCCGACCTGCACCTGGAAATCTGGCCGTTCGAGTTGCCGCCGGTCGATGCCGACCTCGTCGTGCTGGCCGGTGACATCGCCAACGGCGCCGAAGGTATCGAGTGGGCGCGGCGCGCGTTCGACGTGCCGGTGATCTACGTCCCCGGCAATCACGAGCCCTACGACGGCGAATACGGCGCGACGCAGGAGGCGATGCGCGCCGCCGCGCGCGGGACCCGCGTCGAGCTGCTCGAGTGCGGCGAGCGCGTGATCGAGGGGGTGCGCTTCCTCGGCTGCGCCTTGTGGACCGATTATTCACTTGCGCCCGAGGCGGGGCGTCAGGCGGTCGTCGAAGGCGCGCGCAGGATCAATCCCGACTACCACGTGATCCGCAATGGCGAGCGCGCTTTCTCACCCGAGGACGCCATTGCGCTGCACGGCGAGCACCGCGCCTGGCTCGCCCGCGCGCTGGAGCAGCCATTCGCAGGACCCACCGTGGTCGTCACGCATTTCGCGCCGCATCCCGGCTCGATCGCGCCCGTGTACGCGGGCCACCCCGGGAATCCCGGGTTCGTCGTGAATCTGGAATCGATGATGGGGCGTGCGCCGCTTTGGATCCACGGCCACACGCACACTTTTTTCGATTACCTCGCCTCGGGAACGCGCATCGTGTGCAATCCGCGCGGCTATCCACAGGAGCCGACCGGCTTTCGCGCCGATTTCGTGGTCGAAGTCTAGGACTGCCCGCCGCGGAAACGCTCCGGCGCCTCCCGTATAATCCTCCCAGGTTCCCACACAGGATTCGCACCCATGCCCTCCTTCGATATCGTCTCCGAAGTCAACAAGGTCGAGCTCAAGAACGCCATCGAGCAGGCCAACAAGGAAATTTCCACCCGCTTCGACTTCAAGGGCTCCGACGCACGGATCGAGCAGAACGAGCTCGATCTCACCTTTTACGCCGACGACGACTTCAAGCTCAAGCAGGTGACCGACGTGTTCCACGGCAAGTGCGCCAAGCGCGGCGTCGACGTGCGCCTGCTGGAGGCGAAGGACGCCGAGAAGATCAGCGGCAACAAGATGAAGCAGCCGGTCGAGGTCAAGAACGGCATCGACCAGGAGACCGCCAAGCGCATCGTCAAGATGATCAAGGAGGCCAAGATCAAGGTCCAGAGCTCGATCCAGGGCGACGCGGTGCGCGTCTCGGGCGCGAAGAAGGACGACCTGCAGACGGCGATACAGCTGGTGAAGGCCTCGGTGAAGGAGATTCCGCTGCAGTTCCAGAATTTCAGGGACTGACGCCGGGCGCAGGCTAGCGCTTCAGCCCCTCGATCCAGCGGTCGTAGAGCCGGTCCGCCACCGCGTTCAGCGCGCGCACCCGCGCCTCGATGTCCTGCTCCATCTGCTCAGGTGTTTGGACGGACGGCCCCGCCATGCCCCGCAGTTCGCGCTCCCAGTCGTTGCACCAGGCGCGGATCAGTTCCGTCGTCATCTCGACGTGGCACTGCAGTCCGAGGTGCAGTCCGAGCGCGAAGGCCTGGTTGTTGCACCAGGGGCTCTCGAGGAGGCCCGTTGCGCCGTCGGGAATGGTGAAGCTCTCCCCGTGCCAGTGAAACGCGAGGAACTCCCGGACCTCGCCGAACCAGCGCCGCGCTTCGGCGCCCGGCGAGACCGTAACCTGTCCCCAGCCGATCTCCTTGACCGGATTGCGCGAGACCGTGCCGCCGAGCGCCTTCGCGATGAGTTGTCCGCCCAGGCAGTGTCCCAGCACCGGCACGCCGGCCGCGACCGCGCGCCGCACCAGCGCCAGTTCGTCCCCGACCCAGGGCAGATCGTCGTTCACGCTCATCGGCCCGCCCATGAGAACGAGCCCTGCCCATGCCTTCGGGTCGGCGGGAACCGCGTCACCGCCATCGATCTTCAGCAGCCGCCAGGGAATCCGGCGCGCATCGAGGTATTCGGCGAGATAGCCCGGGCCTTCCGTCTCGCTGTGGCGAAAGATCGCGATGGGTTTCACGGCCGCAGGATCACTTCCTCGTCTTGTCCTTCTCGATCAACGCGTAGGCCGAATGGTTGTGGATCGATTCGAAGTTCTCGGACTCCACCACGAACCAGGTGATGCGCTTGTCGCGGTTCAGGTCCGCGGCGACGTCGCGCACCATGTCCTCGACGAACTTCGGATTGTCGTAGGCGCGCTCGGTGACATACTTCTCGTCCGGACGCTTGAGCAGCCCGTAGAGTTCGCTCGATGCCTGACGCTCGGCGTAGTCCACCAGCTCCTCGATCCACACGAAATCCTTGGTGCGCGCGGCGATGGTGATGTGCGAGCGCTGGTTGTGGGCGCCGTAGTCCGAGATCTTCTTCGAACACGGGCACAGGCTGGTGACCGGCACCACGACCTTCATGGTGAAACGCTTGACGCCGCCGCCGATCTCGCCGGTGAACGTGACCTCGTAGTCCATCAGGCTGCGGACCTTCGAGATCGGGGCCTCCTTGTTGATGAAATACGGGAAGCTCATTTCGATCGTCCCGGATTCGGCCTCGAGCTTCTCCATCATCTGGTCGAGCATCACCTGGAACGTTTCCACCGAGATTTCCCGCTCATGCATGTTCAGGATCTCGACGAAACGCGACATGTGCGTGCCCTTGAAGTGATGCGGCAGGCTCACGTACATGTTGAACACCGCGACCGTGTGCTGGACCCCGCCGCCGCGCTCGGCCACTCGGATCGGGTGGCGGATCGCCTTGATGCCGACTTTGTCGATGGCAAGCTTGCGTTTGTCCTCGGTGTTCTGGACGTCCGGTATGACCGCCGGTTCGCGAATGTTCATCTTTCTTCCTGTTAGCGTTGCGGGAGCAGACTTCATCGTCGCATTTTAGCATCCCGGCGGTTCCTCCTCCCCGCGCCGCCGTTGCGTTGACCATGCATCAAGTAGGGGTTTTTCGCGATCTGCGTGATGCCTTATACGTCCAGGCGCGCGCGAATCGACTTCAGGATGCCGTCGCGGTCCAGCCCGATGCGCGCAAGCAGTTGCTGCGCGTCGCCGTGGTCGATGAATCGGTCAGGCAGCCCCAGATGCAGGATCGGCGCGGCGATGCCGAGCGAGGCGAGCGCCTCGGCGACCGCACTGCCAGCCCCGCCCAGCGCGGCGTGCTCCTCAACCGTGACAACCAGCTCGTGGGTGCGCGCGATGTCCGCAGCGAGCGCGTCGTCGACCGGTTTGGCAAAGCGCATGTTGACCACCGTCGCGTCGATTGCCTCGGCGGCCTCGAGCGCGCACGCGAGCATCGAGCCGAATGCGAGGATCGCCACCCGCTTGCCCTGTCGTCGCACTTCGCCGCGGCCGACGGGAAGCGCGCGCATCTCCTTGACGGGCGCGACCCCGGGCCCGGCGCCGCGCGGGTAACGCACGGCCGCGGGCTGATCGAGCCCGAACGCGGTGTACAGCATCTGCCGGCACTCGTTCTCGTCGCTCGGTGTCATCACCACCATGTTCGGCAGGCATCGCAGGTACGCAATGTCGAATGCGCCGTTGTGCGTGGCGCCGTCGGCGCCGACCACCCCTGAGCGGTCCAGCGCGAACACGATCGGCAGGTTCTGGATGCACACGTCGTGGATGAGCTGGTCGTAGCCGCGCTGCAGGAAGGTCGAGTAGATCGCCACCACGGGCTTCAGGCCCTCGCAGGCGAGCCCTGCGGCGAACGTCACCGCGTGCTGCTCGGCGATGCCCACGTCGTAATAGCGCTCGGGGAACGCCTGCGCAAAACGCACCAGGCCCGAACCCTCGCGCATCGCCGGGGTGATGGCGACCAGTCGCGAATCAATCCGCGCCATGTCGCACAGCCAGTCGCCGAACACCTGGGTGTAGGCGGGCTTGCCGCCGTCGGCGGTCTTGATCCCTTCGGCGGGGTCGAACCTGCCGGGCCCGTGGTAGAGCACCGGATCGGCCTCGGCGAGCTTGTAGCCCTGGCCCTTTTTCGTGATCACATGAAGAAACTGCGGCCCCTTGAGCGCCCTGATGTTCTTCAGCGTCGGAATGAGGGCGTCCAGATCATGGCCGTCGATCGGCCCGAGGTAATTGAAGCCGAACTCCTCGAACAGCGTGGAGGGCGTCACCATGCCTTTGGCATGCTCCTCGACCTTCTTCGCCAGATGCCACAGCGGCGGCATGCCGCCCAGCACCTTCTCGCTGGCCTTCTTCGCCACCGCGTAGAAATGGCCGGACAGCAGCCGCGCGAGATACCGGTTGAGCGCGCCCACCGCCGGCGAGATCGACATGTCGTTGTCGTTGAGGATCACCAGCAGGTCGGTCTCCATCACCCCGGCGTTGTTCAGCGCCTCGAAAGCCATGCCGGCCGACATCGCGCCGTCCCCGATCACGGCGATGCAGTGGCGTTTTTCACCCTTCAGCTTCGAGCCCTGCGCCATGCCGAGCGCGGCGGAGATCGAAGTGCTCGAGTGCGCGGTGCCGAACGTGTCGTAGACGCTCTCGCTGCGGCGCGGGAAACCCGATATGCCTCCCAGCATGCGCAGACCGCTCATGCCCTCGCGCCGGCCGGTCAGTATCTTGTGCGGATAGGTCTGGTGTCCGACGTCCCAGACGATGCGGTCGTCCGGCGTATTGAACACGTAATGCAGGGCGATGGTCAGTTCGACCGTGCCCAGATTGGATGACAGATGGCCGCCGGTCTGCGACACCGACTGGACCACGAACGAGCGCAGTTCCTCCGCGAGCTGCCCCAGCGCCTTGCGGTCGAGGCGCCGCAGGTCAGCAGGATCATTGATGGTCTTGAGCAGCTCGTACACCGCCGCCGCCGGCGCAGCCGCGCCCGCCTGTCCGCCCGCCTGTCCCCCTGCCTGTCCACCCATGAGATCCGAGATTCCGCCAATGCCCGCCACGGCCGTCAATGTACCCTAAGAATCTGTTTCAGAGCGATCCGCGTGACGAGACGAGTTTCTAGAACTTGCGCAGCACGACGAAATCCGCCAGCGCCGCCAGTCGCCCCGGCTTCGCGCCGAATCCGGACAGCGCCGCGTGGGCATCGGCGCGCAGTTCCTCTGCCAGAGCGCGCGCGCCAGCGGCGCCGAGCACCGTCACGTAGGTCGGCTTGCGGGCTGCGGCGTCCTTGCCTGCTGTCTTGCCCAGCGTCGCGGTCGAGGCCTCGCAGTCGAGCACGTCGTCGACCACCTGGAACGCGAGCCCGACGAGCTTGGCGTAACGATCCAGATTCTCCAGCTCTTGCCTGGAGAGCGCCGCACCGCAGCGCGCGCCCAGCGCCACTGAGACCCGAATGAGAGCGCCCGTCTTGTGGATATGCATGTGTTCGAGTTCGGCCAGCGTAAGCGCCTTCCCGACGCTGCCCAGATCGATCGCCTGCCCCCCGGCCATGCCGCGGCTGCCACAGGCCGCGGCAAGCATGCGCAGCATCTCCAGCTGCACCGCCGCGTCCTCGGCCAGCCGGTACTCGGCGAGGAGCTGGAACGCGAGCGCCTGCAGGCTGTCGCCCACGAGCAGCGCGGTGGCCTCGTCGTACTCGACGTGGCAGGTCGGCCTGCCGCGGCGCAGGACGTCGTCGTCCATGCACGGAAGGTCATCGTGGACCAGCGAATAGGCATGAATGCACTCGACCGCGCAGGCGACGATCTCCACGCGCGAGGCATCGGCCCCGGCCACTTCGCCTGCAGCAAACGCAAGCAGCGGGCGCACGCGCTTACCCCCGCCGAGAACCGCGTAGCGCATCGCCTGGTGCAGGCGCTGCGGCACGATGTCCGGCGCGGGCAGCAACCGGCCGAGCGCCGCCTCGACCCGCGCCTGGATGGCTCCCGTCCAGGCGGCGAAGTCACGACCGTGCTGGTTCGTCGTCACTGGCGAAGTTCTTGAGTGAATTTTCCTCCAGCACCTTGACCTGCTGCTGCGCGCGCGCAAGCACCGACTGGCAAAGCTGCGCCAGCTCGACGCCGCGCCGGTGCGCCTCCAGGGACTGCTCGAGCGTCAGCTTTCCCGACTCCATACTGGCGACGATCTTTTCCAGTTCGGCAAGCGCCTCTTCGAAGCTCGGTTGCGCGTCGGACGGGTTGGACTTGGGGGGCTTGGTCATGAGCGCAGGCTGCGGCTGGTGGGAACGACGGGGAAAGGTGTAAAAGTAATCGATCTGCGGCGCTGCGGTCAAATCCGGCGCGCCGGCGAGCCGTTCCGGCGCAGGTCCGCGAGATCATGAACGCCGGCTGTCAAATGGCGGGGACCATGAAAAGGCTCTAGAATCCGCCATCTTCTTGCTCCGGCTCAGGGAGAATCCGTGACAGTCCCAGCGAGGGTCCGTCTATGTCCGATCTAGCCAGTTCGCTCACGCTCGCGCCGGCGGCATCGCGGCTGCCCGTCTCCTGGTACCTGGACGAGCGCATCTTCGAGTTGGAAAAGAAACACCTGTACGCCCATGCGCCCGGGTATGTCGGCCACGCGCTCATGGTGCCGAACCCGGGCGATTACTTCACGCTGGAATGGGCCGACCACGGCAAGCTGCTGGTGCACAACGCCAATGGCGTGGAACTGATGACCAATGCCTGCCGTCACCGCCAGGCGATCATCGTCGAGGGCAGAGGCAACGCGCAGAACCTGGTGTGCCCGCTGCACCGCTGGACTTACGACATGGAAGGCACGCTGCTGGGCGCGCCGCACTTCCCCGAGAACCCCTGCCGCAACCTGCACAAGACGCCGCTTTCGAATTGGAACGGCCTGCTGTTCACGGGAAAACGCAATGCCGCGAGGGACCTCGCCGGCTCCGGTGTCCAGCGCGAGTTCGACATGTCGGGATACGCCTTCGACCGGATGACGGTCACCGAGTGCAAGCAGAACTGGAAGACCTTCATCGAGGTCTACCTGGAGCTCTACCATGTCGTTCCCTTCCATCCCGGGCTGGCTGGCTTCGTCGCCTGCGATGATCTGCACTGGACCGTGGGCGAGGAATACTCGGTGCAGGTGCTCGCCCCCAACACCCGTCTCGAGCGGCCCGGGACGCCTGTCTACGGGAAGTGGCACGAGCAGGTGAAGCGCTACATGGGCAACCAGGACCCGGAGCATGGCGCCATATGGCAGCTCTATTATCCGAACGTCATGCTCGAGTGGTACCCCAACACGATCGTGATCAGCACGCTCATTCCGACCTCGCCGACCCGGACGCTGAACGTGGCGGAGTTCTACTACACCGAGGAAGTCGCGTTGTTCGAACGCGAGTACGTCGAGGCGCAGCAGGCAGCCTACGCCGAGACCGCGTGGGAGGACGAGATCATCGGCCAGCGAACCGATCGCGGCCGCCAGGCGCTTGCGAACGACGGCATCGAGGACTTCGGCCCGATCCAGTCGCCGATGGAAGACGGCATCCTTTACTTCCAGGAATGGGTGCGGCGGCGTCTGGAGCCCCACCTATGACGGTCCTGCGCACGCTGGTCGGCACCGCGGCGCTGGCGGACCACTTGGACGACCCGCTCTGGGTCGTCGTCGACTGCAGGCACGATCTGCTCAGGCCCGAAGCCGGGCGCGCCGGATATGCAAACTCGCACATCCCGGGCGCGCGATTCATGCACCTGGATCACGATCTGGCCGGCCCGAAGACCGGAACCAACGGCCGCCATCCGCTTCCCGACGCGGCCAGTTTCGCCGCGAAGTTGGGCGCGGCGGGGATCGGCGCGGGCACGCAGGTGATCGCCTACGACGCGCAGGAGGGCGTCAACGCATCGCGGCTGTGGTGGATGCTGCGCTGGATGGGCCACGATTCGGTCGCCGTGCTGGACGGCGGCTGGCCCAAATGGGTCGAGGAGCAGCGGCCCTGTACCGCTGTAGTCCCGCATCCACGCCCCAACACCTTCCGGACCAGCCCGGGCGGAGGCTGGGTGGACACCGCATACGTGATCTCCCACCTCGAACGACAGGACATGCTGATCGTGGACGCCCGCTCGGCGCAGCGGTTTCGCGGCGAAGCCGAGCCGATCGATCCGGTGGCGGGCCGCATTCCCGGCGCAGTCTGCCGCTTCTTCCGGGACAACCTCGACGCCGAAGGCTGCTTCAAGCCAGACGCCGAACTGCGAGCCGAATTCCAGGCCCTCCTGGGCGCGCGTAGCCCCGGCCAGGCGGTCCACAGTTGCGGCTCGGGCGTCGCCGCCTGCCCCAACCTGCTTGCCATGGAGATCGCCGGCCTCGCCGGCGGCCGACTGTATCCAGGTTCCTGGAGCGAGTGGTGCGCCGATCCTGCGCGGCCCATTGCGCGAGGCTGAGTTGCATGCCGTTGCTGCGGACGCGATTCTGGTCCTTCACTTCCTGTTCGTGCTGTTCGTGACCGGCGGCTTCGCGCTGATACTCGCCGGCGCGGCGCTGCGCTGGTCCTGGATCCGCGCCCGGCGCTTCCGCTCGCTGCATCTGGTGGCGATCCTGCTGGTCGCCGCCGAGTCGCTGGCAGGCATGGCCTGTCCGCTCACCCTCTGGGAGGATGCGCTGCGGCGCGCCGTCCCGCAGCAGGCAAGTTTCGTCGGTCGCTGGATTTCGCGCCTGCTGTATTACGACTTCCCGGAATGGATATTCGCGATGGTCTACATCGCGTTCGCGCTCGCTGTCGCGCTCGCCTGGCGCTTCGTGCCACCGCGTCAAGCCGCACCCGGCTGCAGTGACACCGCGGCTACGCGCTAGGCGCTATCATTCCAGGCGCCGCTTTCAATACCCCGCAGATGACACCACACCCAGAGCAGCAATACCTCGACCTGATGCGCCAGGTGCTGGCGCACGGGCAGAGCAAGACCGACCGCACCGGCACCGGTACGCTGTCGGTTTTCGGCACCCAGATGCGTTTTCCGCTGGATGAGACTTTCCCGCTGCTCACGACCAAGAAGCTGCACCTGAAGTCCATCGTCTACGAACTGCTCTGGCTCCTGCGCGGCGAGACCAACATCGCCTACCTCAAGCAGCACGGCGTCACCATCTGGGACGAATGGGCGGACGAGAAAGGCGAACTGGGGCCCGTATACGGCTCGCAGTGGCGCAACTGGCAGGCGCCCGACGGACGCAGGATCGACCAGATCGCCCAGGTGGTGGAATCCCTGCGCAACAACCCCGATTCGCGCCGGCACATTGTCACGGCGTGGAACCCGGCCGACGTCCCGCGAATGAAGCTTCCGCCCTGCCACGCCTTCTTCCAGTTCTATGTTGCGCAAGGCCGGCTGTCCTGCCAGATGTACCAGCGAAGCGCCGACATTTTCCTCGGCGTTCCGTTCAACATCGCCTCCTATTCGCTGCTCACGCTGATGGTCGCGCAGGTGACCGGGCTCGCGCCGGGGGAGTTCGTGCACACCCTCGGCGACGCGCACCTGTATCTGAATCACCTCGAGCAGGCACGCCAGCAGCTCGATCGTGCACCGCGCCCGTTCCCGGCGATGAAGCTCAATCCGGCGGTCAATGACATTTTCGCCTTCACCTACGAAGACTTCACGCTCGAGGGCTACGACCCGCATCCGGCGATCAAGGCCCCGATCGCGGTATGACGGTCACGATCATCGCCGCCCTTGCAAGCAATCGCATCATCGGCCGCGGCAACCGGATGCCATGGCACATCTCAGACGACCTCAAGCGCTTCAAGGCGCTGACGCTGGGCCATCCGGTCGTGATGGGCCGCAAGACGTTCGAGTCGATCGGCAAGCCCCTGCCCGGGCGGGACAACATCGTCGTCACGCGCTCGCAGGCGTTTGCGGCCCCCGGATGCCGCGTCGTGCACTCTCTGGCAGAGGCGCTCGCCGCCGCGCAGGGCGCGTCCGAAGTCTTCGTGATCGGCGGCGCGCAGATCTATGCGCTGGCGCTGCCGCTGGCGGACCGCCTTCAACTCACCGAAGTCGACGCCGCCATTGACGGCGATGCGTACTTTCCTGATTTCGACCGAGGCGCCTGGCGGGAGGTTGCGCGCGAACCGGGTTCTACGGCGCCTCCGGACAGCCTGCGCTACGATTTCGTAAGCTACGAACGGCGCGCCTGAGAGAGCGGTCAGCCCGGCCGGGGCTGGTCGGGACGGCCCTGCATGCACATCAGCGTCTGCAGGCCGAGCGCGCAGGTCTTGCCCCGGCCGCCCTGAACGGCCACGACCTCGAACTCGCAGACGGTGAGCGTGCGGCCGGACTTCTTCACCCGGCCGGTGGCGATCAGCCGCTCGCCCTGCGCCGGCGCGACGAGGTTGATCTTGAATTCCACCGTGAGCACCGAGCTGTCCGCCGGAAAAAGCGTGTAGGCGGCGTAACCCCCGGCGCTGTCGGCGATGGTGCTGGTCATGCCGGCGTGGAAATAGCCGTGCTGCTGGCTCAAGTCGTCGCGGAACGGCAGTTCGATGTCCACCCGCCCCGGCTCCACGCGCCCGAGCTGCGCGCCGATCAGGCGCATCGCCCCCTGGCGCACGAAGCTTTCGCGCACCCGGCGCTCGAAATCCGCATCGACGGGCTGGAACGCGCTCATCGGTTCCCGCGGCCGCTCAGACCTTGGGCACGGTGACGCCGCGCTGTCCCTGGTACTTGCCGCCCCGGTCCTTGTAGGAGGTCTCGCAGGGTTCGTCGGACTCGAAGAACAGCACCTGCGCCACGCCCTCGTTGGCGTAGATCTTCGCCGGCAGCGGCGTCGTGTTCGAGAATTCCAGCGTCACGTGCCCCTCCCACTCGGGTTCCAGCGGCGTGACGTTGACGATGATGCCGCAGCGCGCATAGGTGCTTTTGCCCAGGCACACCACGAGCACGTCGCGCGGGATGCGGAAGTACTCGACCGTGCGCGCCAGCGCGAACGAGTTGGGCGGAATGATGCAGATGTCGCCGCTGAAGTCGACGAACGACTTCTCGTCGAAGTTCTTCGGATCGACGATGGTGGAGTTGATGTTGGTGAAGATCTTGAACTCGCGCGAGCAGCGGATATCGTAGCCGTAGCTGGAAGTCCCGTACGACACCACTTTGCGGCCGTCGACCTCCTTGACCTGGCCCGGTTCGAACGGCTCGATCATGCGCTGGGTCTGCGCCATGCGGCGGATCCACCTGTCGGATTTGATGCTCATTAGTCTCTTACCACTCAAGTGTTGACAGATCTGGCGAAGATTTTGGGTTTATATTCGTCTCCCGATTTTGGGAACTTGGAACTTCTAACTTCCCAAAATCGGGAGATCGTTAAAAGCAAAATCGCGCAGGCCTGGTTGGTTCTTGCTTCTCCGGCTTAGGTGTTCTGGATGACGATGGTCGGGAATTTCGAGCTCATGTCCTTCTGCAGCTCGGCGACTTTCACGGCGACGCGGCGTGCGATCTTCCTGTAGATCTCCGCCAGCGCGCCGTCGGGGTCCGCGACCACGGTCGGCTTGCCCGAATCGGTCTGCTCGCGGATCCTGATGTCCAGCGGCAGCCCGCCGAGGAACTCGGTGCTGTAGTCCCTGCACATGCGCTCGGCGCCGCCCTGCCCGAATATGTGCTCGGCATGTCCGCAGTTGGTACAGACGTGAATGCTCATGTTTTCGACGACGCCCAGAATCGGGATGCCGACCTTCTCGAACATCTTCAGACCCTTCCTCGCGTCCATCAGGGCGATGTCCTGCGGCGTCGTGACGATCACCGCGCCGGTGACCGGCACCTTCTGCGCCAGCGTCAACTGCGTGTCCCCGGTGCCCGGAGGCAGATCGACGATCAGGTAATCGAGATCCGACCACTTGGTGTCCCTCAGCAGTTGTTCCAGCGCCTGGGTCACCATCGGGCCCCGCCACACCATCGGCGTGTCGTTGTCGATGAGAAAACCGATCGACATCGACTGGATGCCGTGGCCGATCATCGGCTCGAGTTTCTTGCCGTCATCCGATTTCGGGCTGCCGGTGATGCCCAGCATCGTGGGCTGTGACGGTCCGTAGATGTCGGCGTCGAGCATGCCGACCTTGGCGCCCTCGGCGGCCAGCGCGAGCGCGAGGTTCACCGCGGTCGTGGACTTGCCCACGCCGCCCTTGCCAGAGGCGACCGCGATGATATTCTTCACCCCGGGGATCAGCTTCACCCCGCGCTGCACGGAGTGCGCGACGATGCGGCTCGCGACGTTTACCCGGACTTCGCCTATGCCCGCTATCTGGCGCAGGCGCACGAGCACGGCTTTCTTCATCAGCTCGATCTGGGTCTTCGCCGGATAGGCGAGTTCGACGTCGAGCGAGACGTTGGCACCGTCGAGCTTGATGTTGCGCGCCGATTTCGTTGCCATGAGATCCTTGCCCGTGTTCGGGTCGATGACCTCCTTGAGCGCGTTCTGAACGAATTCCTGGGACAGCGACATGGTTTGGCTCCGGTGCGTGCGAGGCCGGCGATTGTACCGGCTCGCGCGATAGGCTGCCATTTTACCCAGATTCGCGTGCGGCGACGCCAATTACCACGTTAGAATCAGGGGTTTCCGCGACAAAAAACCGCACATGCCCCGCAGAATCTTCGTCACCACCGCGCTGCCTTACGCGAACGGATCGTTCCACATCGGCCACATCATGGAGTACATCCAGGCCGATATCTGGGTGCGGTTCCAGCGCATGCAGGGCCATGAAGTCCATTTTGTCTGCGCCGACGATGCGCACGGGGCGCCGATCATGCTCAAGGCGCAGGCCGAAGGCATCACGCCGCAACAACTGGTCGCGCGCATCGCCGCCGAGCGGCCGAAATACCTGGCTGGATTTCACATCGGCTTCGACAACTGGCACTCGACCGATTCGCCCGAGAATACCGAGCTGTCGCAGGACATCTACCGCAAGCTCAAGGCGGCGGGCCTGATCTACACCAAGTCGATCGAGCAGTTCTACGACCCGGTGCAGGGCATGTTCCTGGCCGACCGCTACATCAAGGGCGACTGCCCCAAGTGCGGCGCGAAGGACCAGTACGGCGACGCCTGCGAGAATTGCAGTTCGGTCTATGCGCCCACGGATCTCAAGAACCCTTATTCGACCCTGTCGGGCGCCGCGCCGGTGCTGAAGTCCTCGGAGCATTATTTCTTCCGGCTCTCCGACCCCAAGTGCGTAGCATTTCTCAGGCAATGGGTCAACGAGCCGGGCCGGCTGCAGTCCCAGGTGGCGAACAAGGCCAGGGAGTGGCTCGAGGGCGAAGGCGAGAAGGCGCTCGGCGACTGGGACATCTCGCGCGACGCGCCCTACTTCGGCATCCCGATCCCGGACGCGCCGGGCAAGTATTTCTACGTCTGGCTGGACGCCCCGATCGGCTACCTCGCCAGCTTCAAGAATTACTGCACCAGGAAAGGGATCGATTTCGAGAAATTTCTCGCCGACACGGATACCGAGCAAATCCACTTCATCGGCAAGGACATCATCTATTTCCACACTCTGTTCTGGCCGGCGACGCTGAAGTTCGCGTGCTACAAGGTGCCCGACCACGTCTATGTGCACGGCTTCATCAACGTCTCGGGCGAAAAGATGTCCAAGAGCCGCGGCACCGGCATCAGCCCGCTGCGCTACCTGGACGTCGGCATGAACCCGGAGTGGTTGCGCTATTACATCGCGGCCAAGCTGAGCTCCAATGTCGAGGACATCGACTTCAACCCGGAGGATTTCTTGGCGCGGGTGAATAGCGATCTCATTGGGAAATACATAAATATCGCGAGCCGCGCAGCAGGATTCATCGCAAAGGAATTTGGGGGCAGGCTTTGCCAGTCTTTACCAAAGTGGGAAGAGTTTCAGCGACTTCAGGAACGTTGGCGTGCTGCATCGGCTACTGCCAACAGTGTCAATGAGGCTTTCACGGTTGGAATTCCAGCGCCTAAGGACGAGTTTGCTGATTTGGAAAAGTCATCCAAGAAATTCTTGGCTAATAAGGGAGATATTGAATGGCTGCTAATTGGTGCTCAAAGCCCTGCCAATGGCATTGCACATTATTATGACAATCGAGAGTATGGGAAGGCACTACGAATAATTTCGCGGATTGCCGACGACGTCAACCAGTACATCGATCACGTGAAACCTTGGGAGCTTGCAAAAGCTCCGAAGGGGAACGCGCAGCTGCATGAGGTATGCACCGTGAGTTTAAACGTTTTCCGGCTGCTTACCCTCTACCTGAAACCCGTACTACCAGACCTAGCAAGAAAGGCAGAAGAGTTCTTAAATATTCCACCGTTGGAATGGAAAGATGCAACAACATTATTACAACCTAACCACACCATAAATCCCTATACACATCTCATGACCCGCGTCGATCCCAAGCAACTCGACGCGCTGTTCGACATCGAAAAGGAACCTGCGAAAGTGACTGCCTCCACGCCACATCCCGCCTCGCCCACGACTGAAGCGGCCCCGCCGACCGCGGCGCCAGCGAGGATTTCAATCGACGACT